>Ga0210057_1007440_pt1 | contig 13275 bp, 9 predicted proteins | sample CryGeyCG2114_010_2_FD_183968 | JGI IMG/M metagenome (GOLD analysis project Ga0210057, IMG submission 183968) | Groundwater microbial communities from aquifer - Crystal Geyser CG10_big_fil_rev_8/21/14_0.10 (SPAdes) (version 2) | ecosystem: Environmental > Aquatic > Deep subsurface > Groundwater ... | reverse complement strand
CCAGCTTGGTTAGCTTATGAAGCTGGTGGTAGCCCAGTGGTGGATCCTCCCGTTTCTAATCCGGAAACCGTTATTTCTAATCCTCCAGTTGAAGAAACTAATCCCACTCCTAGTATCCCACCACCAGTAGTTAATAATATTAATCTAAATTCTGGTTTAATGGCTTATTTTAGTTTTGATGCTTTTACTGGAAAAAATACTGATGATTCGGTTAGTGGTGGTCAAGCTTCTTGTGTTGATTCGGCCACTTATACTTGCCCGTCCGCTGGCTCTGGTAAAATTGGCAATGATTTGGTTTTCAATGGCAGTAGTTCCTATATGCGTTTTAGTAATAATAGTCAAATCAATCCCACTCAAGCCATGACTATCAGTGTTTGGGTTAAACCAAGTTCTTGGGCGGGAGGTGATCGTCGGATTTTACAAAAAGCGCCGAATGATAGCGATCCGGCTAGTAGCCAGTATCGTCTAAGTTCTAGTGGTGGTCAGTTAGCTTTTGCTATCACTGGTTTTAACACTCTAACTGCTCCATTGCCACCAACTAACACTTGGTCTCATCTAGTGGCTCTCTATGATGGTAGTAGTTTGAAATTATATCAAAATGGTCAGTTGGTTTCTTCTACGTCTGCTTCCGGTCCAATTCCGACTACTAATTATGCTCTTTTTATTGGCACTAAAACTAATTCCTCTCCAAGTTATAATTACTTTAATGGCGAAATTGATGAAGTCAGACTTTATAACCGAGCTTTGAATTTAAGTGAAATTCAGACTTTAGCCGGTGCTCCAGTCACAATAAAATATTCTTTGATTAGACAGTTAGCTGGAGTTTGGTTTTCCTTACAGGAGATTAAAACTGTGGCTTGGCATTGGTGGCAAAATCTATGGTTTAAGGTTTTTTAAAACAATGTTATAATTAATCATTGTTAATAATTAAATTAAGATCATGTCTCATTTTCTAAAAACCCTTTTATTTTTAAGCTTATTTTCTGCTATCATTTTTAGCCCGACGATTACTCAAGCCTTAACAGCTCCTGCGCCAGTGATCAATGTTTTTGCTAGTAAAGGCCAAGCTCCTTTTACCGTTTTATTCAACGCTCAAGCCAGCCAGGGTAATATCGTTCGTTATGAATGGAATTTTTCTGACAGTAATGCTGACTATCCTTTGACTGATGAAGGGCGTTTAGTTGGTCATCGTTTTGACATTCCTGGGACATACGTTGTCAATTTAATAGTTCATTACATTAATGGTGATACTGGTACGGCTACTAAAACTATTGTGGTAGAAAATACTCTAGGTCCAAGCGGTAATACTTATTATATATCGCCATCAGCGACGGGTAGTGGAAATGGTTTAAGTGTAAGCAGTCCATGGACTGTAGCTCAGTTAGTAGCTAAATCTAATAATGAGGATGATATTCCTTCTGGCAGTAGAATTTTATTTAAAAGAGGGGAGAGGGAAATTTTTGATTTCGGTGCTCTTTGGAGTATTAAATTTCTAACACGAAATTATCCATATATTACCATTGGCGCTTATGGTTCTGGTAATGACCCCATTATTCAAGCTGATGAAGTATCGACTATTGATGCGGCAGTGGGTAAGGGTATTATTTTAAGTGATTTAAATATTACCGGTCGGCTTTTTATTAGACCAAAATTCAGTAGTGCAGTTCAATTTGGCTGGGTTTCACCAGGATTACAAGCTACAATACGAAATATTAAATCTACTAGAATCCATGTTTGGGGCTCAAAAGGGGTGGTGATAGAAAATGCGGTAGTTACTGGTGGTAGTAGTTTGCAGATAGATGGACACGCAGAAGGTAGTATTGAGTATTTATATTTTAATAAAGTTGATGTATCGGGAGCATTATCTCATTGTGTCTATTTGGCTGGTGGTGGTAATAATATTTTAATTGAGAATAGTAAATTTCACGGTTGTGGTTTGAATACTGATCCAAGTAAAAGGCGTGATGGGTTAACTGTTCACGGACGAGTTAATAATTATATTATTAGGCATAATGAAATTTATGGTAATGCTTTTGCTTTTTCCATTGATAGTGCTTATAACTCTACCAATCCCTCATCGGAATATCTTACAATTAAAGAGTATTTTAGAGATGTGATTTTTGAGGAAAATAAGGTCTATAATCAAATAAATTATGTTTCTCAAATAAGATCAATCCAAGGTGGAATTTTTAGAAATAACTTGTTCTACAATAACCCCGCTACTATTTTCGGTATTTTTGGTCCTAAGGTTGACAGTGGAGCAATTGATGAACCGACTACTGATATAGAAATTTATAACAATACTTTTTATGGTAATTCTAACCCTAAAATTTATGAAATTGGTGAACCGCTAACTAAGTCTAATCATAATGATTTAATCGGTAATATCACTATTAAAAATAATATTGTGGCTGGTAATTTTGGAACCAGTGGAAAAATTCTCTGGGATTATCGAACTAGTTCAAGTGGATTATTCTTCAGCCATAATCTTTACCGCAATGATGCTTTAAGCACTAACCAATTTATTTTTAATGGTACTAATTTTACCATTAATCAGTGGTTATCTTCTGGTAATGATCTCAATAGTCAAAATAGTGATCCGCTTTTTGCCAGTAATTTTCAGTTGCAAAATGATTCACCAGCTCTTAATAAAGGCGCTTTAGTCAATGCTCGCTATGATTTCAATGGTGCTTTGAGAAGTGATAATTTTTTAGACATTGGAGCTTATGAAAATTTTTCTATTCTACCACCTCCACCATGTCAGGAAAATTGGACCTGTGGTTCTTGGAGTGTCTGTAGTTCCGAGGGAGTGCAAACTAGGACTTGCCAAGGTCAGAATAGTTGTAGCCCTAATAAGATAGAGACTCAAAGTTGTACTCCACCAGTAATTGTTGTTCCTAATCCAATTGATCTAAACTCTGGTTTAGTGGCTTACTTTAGTTTCGATGCCTTTACTGGGAAGAATACTACTGATTCGGTTAGTGGTAAGTCTGCTGCTTGTGTTAATAATAAAAATTTTTCTTGTCCAAAGTCTGGTACTGGTAAAATTAATAAAGATTTAATCTTTAATGGTAATAATTCATATCTACATTTTAGCAACAATAGTCAAATCAATCCCACTCAAGCCATGACTATCAGTGTGTGGATTAAACCTATTTCTTGGGATGGAGGTGAACGCCGGATTTTACAAAAAGCCCCCAATGATAGCGAGCCGGCTAGTAGCCAATATCGCTTAAGTGCTAGTAATGGTCAATTAACTTTTGCAATTGCTGGTCTTAACACTTTAACTATCCCCTTACCACCCGTTAACATTTGGTCTCATCTAGTGGCTCTCTATGATGGTAGTAGTTTGAAATTATATCAAAATGGTCTATTAATGGCTTCTAACTCGGCCAGTGGTCCAATTCCGACTACTAATTATGCTCTTTTTATTGGCACTAAAACTAATTCCTCTCCAAGTTCTGATTACTTTAATGGCGAAATTGATGAAGTCAGACTTTATAACCGAGCTTTGAATTTAAGTGAAATTCAGACTTTAGCCGGTGTTCCGGTGACGAGTAATTATTCTTTGACTAAACAATTGGCTGGAGTTTGGTTCTCATTGAGAGATGCTATAATTTCAATTTGGTCTTGGTTGACTGGGTTATGGTTTAAAATTTTTTAAGCATCAAAAAACCCTCGTTTAGGCGGGGGTTTTTTGATTATGGCCGGCACTGCCGGTAAGCCGAATTCTGTCGGAGGACAGCTATTTATCTAGCCCAATTATTGCTAATTGGGTCAAGCGGCACTTCCGCCTTTGGCGGACACGGCCTTGCACTGGAGTAGGGATTTTGCCGTTTCATTCCTAAACTTACGTTTAGGACTCGCCCCGCCCTCACTTAAAGTGAGGGCGGGGCGCCTTGTTCCTTTCGTCACAAAGCGTCTCTGTTCTCACCCCGCGGAAGCCGGCCGGCTTCCGGGCGGGCGTTACCCGCTACCTATTTTCTATTCACTTGTGATGAATAGGCAGTGTTCGGACTTTCCTCCCTGCTAAAAAGCAGAGTAGCTGTCTGGCAGCTTATCTCCATTATAGCATAAATATATAAAAAAATCTAGGGTAAAAAAACATAGTCCCAGTAAGCTTTTTTTGGATTGCGATTCCTAACTAAGCTTAGTATAATTTGAATATCATTAGAGTTTAAAATGAGGCGTGTTATGAATTCTTTAATTAATTTCTTTTCTAATTTAGAATCAGCTTCTCTAGATACTTGGGCTAAAAAATTTTTTAAAGCCACCTTTATTTTTTTGCCTCTCATTTTTTTTCCACTTTATGCCTTACCCCTAGATTTTACTAAACAGATTTTTCTAATTGTTTTTAGTGCGAGCGCCTTTAGTTGTTTTTTAATTTCATTATGGTTTCGGCCAGTTTGGTCGCTACCCCGTTCTAATTTTTGGTGGGTGATGGCTTTAGTTTTAGGGGTAAGTGTTTTAAGTGCTCTTCGATCCGAAAATTTTCAATCGTCTTTTTTTGGTTTGGGTTTTGAAACTGATACCGTTTTAGTTATTTTGAGTTTACTTAGTTTAGTGATTTTGCCACTAGCTTTAAAATTGACTAAACGCGATTTTATTAATTTTTCTACCACTTTTATTTTAGTGGCAGTGATCACTGCCCTTGGTCAATGGTTATTGATTATCTTAAAATTACTTTTTTCTTGGCCCTGGCTTCTCCCTGGTCAAACTAGTGGTCTGGTCGGGACTTGGTATGGTCAAGCTTCTTATTATGGTTTAGCGGTCTTGGTGACAGTAGCTCTTTTTCTTGACTATGGTCATCGCTTAGCTTGGCGGGGACGTTTGATCTTTGCTTCTAGTTTAATCCTTTTTCTGTCCTTGTTGTTTTTAATGAATTACCCTCTAATTTGGGGTTTATTAGCTTTGAGTTTACTGGCTTTAGTGATCCTAACTTGGTGGAAAAAGACTTGGACTAAATGGTTGTTAGTCCCACTGATAATTTTTCTACTGGCTGGCACTCTAGCGATTTTTGCTTCAAAACCTATTTTAGCTAAACCAATTTTTGATCTAAATCAAAGTTTGCAAATTAATAGTTTTGATTCGCGACCTAATTTAGATAGCACTGCTCAAGTGACTAAAGCCAGTTTGAAAGCCCATCCCTTTTTAGGTTTTGGTCCAAATCGTTTTTGGCGAGCTTGGACTCTTTATAAGCCAAAATTATTTAATCAATCAGTAATCTGGTCAGTTGATTATCGTCTGGCTTATGGTTTTATTCCAACAATGTTAGTAACTCAAGGTGGCCTCGGTTTTCTGGCTTGGTTAATTCTGATAATTTCTAGTTTTATTTATCTTTATCATTTATTCAAACAAAGTTCAGTAGAAGATTTTTCCACGATAATTTTATTGAGTCTAAGTTTTATTTATCTCTGGTTAAATTTACTCATTCTTAATCCTAATTTTGTTATCCTCTCTCTGGCTTTTGGGTGCTTGGGGTGGTTGTTAGTTTTTAATCATAAAATTTCTAATCAGCTTTCTTGGCACATTAAATTAGATACGTTTCTAAAAAGTTTAGTGGCAAAACTAGGTCTTAGTATTATTTTGGGTTTTTTATTTTTAATCATTATTTTGTCACTGCTTAATTATAGTTCTTTGATCTTATTTCATCGGGGTCTTTCATCTTTGGATCGGGGGGATTTTTCCGCCACCGAAAAAAATTGGCGTTTAGCTAGTCGTTTGAGTCCTCAGACAGTTTATAATCGTTCTTTGGCTGATCTTAAACTGCGTCAGATTAATCAACTTCTGACGACTCCTAATTCTGATTCTCAAAAAACTTTAGCCGAGTTTTCCCGTTTTTATGGTGAGTCAATTGGATTTGGCTTGACTGCTCGTGACCAAGATCCTTTTGATTATTTAAATTGGTTAATTTTAGGTCAAGTTTATGAAGCTGGGATTCCGCTTAAAATTAAAGGGGCCGATATTCAAGCTCGGAAAATTTATCAAGAAGTGCTTAGATTAAACCCGGTTTGGCCAGTCATTTGGCTAAATTTGGCTCGAGTGGAATTAGGCTCTGATCACCCTGATTTAGCGCGAGAAGATTTACTTAAAGCTTTGGAATTAAAAGCCGATTATTCCGATGCTCTGTTAGCTTTAGCCGAATTAGATTATAGTCAAGGTCGATTATCAAAAGCTTTAGCGGGAGCTAAGGTGGCAGTTCTGAAAGAACCAAATAATTTGGGAGCTTGGTTTTCCCTTGGTTTTTTCCAGTATCAAATTGGACATTATGATGAAGCTGTCATTTCTTTAGAAAAAGTCTTAACCTTTAATCAAAATTCAGCTGATACTAAATATTTTCTTGGTTTAAGTTTAGCTGAACTTGATCGAACGACTGAGGCGATTGACCTATTTCAATCTTTAGTTCGGGCTAATCCCGACAATCAAGAGCTTAAAAATATTTTAACTAATCTCAAAGCTGGTCGAACAGCTTTAGCGCCACCAGAGACCAAAACCAAAACAAAATAATAATTCATGGTGTCTAAAATTACTCGCTTACTTCAAAAAGAATTTACCAATCTTCACCAAGCAGCTTTTTTGTTGGCTACTTCGGCCTTGCTGTCTCAATTTTTGGGTTTGTGGCGGGATCGTTTATTAGCCTCTGGTTTTGGAGCTAGTCATCAATTAGATATTTATTATACGGCTTTTCGCTTACCGGATTTAATTTACGTTTCGGTGGCTTCTTTTGTTTCGATCACGGTCCATATTCCTTTGATTATTAATAAGATGGAAACTGGTGGTAAACCGGCGGTGGAAAAATTTCTCAATTCAGTGCTGACAGTTTTTTTAATTGGGATGGTTTCAGTTTCCGCGTTATTATTTATTTTTATGCCCTGGTTATCGAAAATTACCGCTCCCGGGTTTTCTTCAGTTGATCAACAAACCTTAGTCACCTTATCTCGAATTTTATTGTTGTCTCCCTTATTGTTGGGTTTGTCTAATCTCTTGGGAGGAGCCACTCAAGCTTTTCGTAAATTTGCCGCCTATGCCTTTAGTCCTATTTTTTATAATTTGGGAATTATTTTTGGGATTTTCTTTTTCTATCCTTTGCTTGGTTTGCCGGGCTTAGTCTGGGGAGTAATTCTCGGTGCAGTCTTACATTTATCAATTCAATTGCCAGTTTTAAGTCAATTAGGTTTACGTCTTCGTTTATCGAGATTAATTAATTGGCCGGAAATGAGAAAAGTGATGCTCATATCCCTACCGCGAACTATTACCTTATCGGCTAATCAACTATCTTTATTAGTTTTAGTGGCTTTAGCTTCGTTTTTGCCCAAAGGGTCAATTTCGGTTTTTAATTTTTCGCTCAATCTTCAATCAGTCCCCCTGTCGATTATCGGAGTTTCTTATTCGGTGGCGGCTTTTCCCGTCTTGGCCAAATTTTTTGTCGCTGGTCAACACAAAGAATTTGCTGGTGAAATTATCGCCGCCATTCGACATATTATTTTTTGGTCTGCTCCAGTGGTCGTTTTGTTTATTGTTTTACGAGCTCAAATCGTCCGGGTGATTTTAGGTTCAGGACGTTTTGATTGGTCGGCCACTCGATTGACGGCAGCTTGTTTGGCGATTTTTTCTGTGTCAGTGATTGCTCAAAGTTTGATTTTAGTTTTAGTCCGAGCTTACTATGCCGCTGGGGAAACCAAAACTCCCTTGATCATTAATTCCTTATCATCTTTGGGAACAATTATTTTGGCTTTAATTTTATGGCAACTGTTCAAAGTTTGGCCGGCCTTTCATCTGATTTTGGAACAAATTCTAAGATTGAAAGATTTACCAGGGACAATTATTTTAGTCTTACCTCTCGCTTTTTCGATTGGAGCGATTATCAATGTTTTTGTTTTATGGTGGGCTTTCGAACGACGCTTTGCTATCGGAATTTGGCGCAATTTAGAGGTAGTTAGTCTTCAGTCTTTAGTCGCTTCTTTATTTGGTGGCTTTGTGGCCTATAACTTACTAAATGTCTTTAGTCTGTATTATAAATTAGATACTTTTTGGTCAATCTTTGAGCAGGGATTTTTAGCCGGTATTTTGGGCTTAATTGCCTGGATTTCGGTCTTAATTCTTTTGAAAAGTGAAGAATTGGCTGAATTGGGACGTTCTCTGTCAGCCCGAGTCTGGAAAGTTGTCCCTATTGTCCCAGAACGAGAAGAACTGTAGGATGGGAAAGTCTTTATATGGATTTAAAACACTATCGTAATTTTTCTATTATTGCTCACCCCAGTAGAACAGCCAAGCTGTCTACGGGGCAAGTATTGATCATAAATTAGTCTTATGGATTTAAAACACTATCGTAATTTTTCTATTATTGCCCATATAGATCATGGGAAGAGTACTTTGTCTGATCGGCTTTTAGATTTGACAGGGACAATTGAAAAGCGAAAAATGCGAGAACAAGTCCTTGATTCGATGGAGTTAGAACGTGAACGAGGAATAACCATCAAAATGCAACCAGTCCGAATGAATTATAAATTGGCTGGTGAAGATTATATTCTGAATCTAATTGATACTCCGGGTCATATTGATTTTTCTTATGAAGTGTCTCGTTCGCTTCAAGCAGTGGAAGGGGTCTTGCTTTTGGTTGACGCCACTCAAGGGGTCCAAGCTCAAACTTTTACTGTTTTAGCGATGGCTCAAGAATTGGGTTTAACGATTATTCCCGTTTTAAACAAAATTGATTTACCAATTGCTCGAACAGCTGAAGTCAAACAAGAGATTGTTAATCTATTAAAATGTCAGCCCGAAGATATTATGGCGGTTTCTGGCAAAACCGGTGAAGGAGTAGATAAATTATTAATTGAGATTATTAAAAAAATTCCTAGTCCAATTTCAGAAATAAAAGTTGTTAAACCTTGCCGAGCGCTGGTATTTGATTTTGAATATTCTATTCATAAAGGAGTGGTGGTCTATGTTCGAGTTTTAGATGGCGAAATTACTCCCGCTGATCAACTAAACTTTGTCGCTTCTGGTGAAAAATTTTCGGTTTTAGAATTAGGTTATTTTCGACCTCAAGCTGAACCACAAAAAAAATTACAGGCGGGTGACATTGGTTATTTAGTCACTGGAATTAAAAAACCAGGCAATGCTAAAGTGGGGGATACGATTACCACTTTAGTGAGTCCTCTTCCAGCTGTACCGGGCTATATGACTCCTCGACCGGTGGTCTGGGCTTCTCTTTATCCAGCTAGCCAAGATGATTTTGCTCTACTCAAGCAATCCCTCGAACGATTAAATCTTCAAGATGCCGCTCTGTCTTTTGAAGAGGAAAGCTCGGGTGCTTTGGGACGAGGTTTTAGAGCTGGTTTTCTGGGAATGCTTCATTTGGAAATCATTAGCGAACGATTGAAGCGAGAATTTTCTTTAAATTTAATTGTGACGACACCGAGTATTAGTTATCGTCTAATTAATACTCGGACCAAAGAAGAAGTCAGGATTTTCTCTCCTCACCTTTTTCCACTTGAAATCAAGGATTATGAAATTTACGAATCTTGGGTAGCGGTTAGAATTATTAGTCCCGCCGATTATCTTAGTCCGATTATTCAATTACTTCATGAACACGAAGCGGAAGTAATGACTATGGAAACTTTTAGTTCTAGTCGCACCGCTTTGTCTATCCTCATGCCTTTACGAGAATTGATGCGTAATTTTTTTGATAGTTTAAAAAGTGTCTCTTCTGGCTTTGCTTCTTTTTCTTATGAATTAGCCGAAGAACGTCTCGCTGATGTCTCTCGCTTGGATATTTTAATTAATGGTGAAATAATTCCGGCTTTTTCGCGAATTGTTTCGCGTCGACGAATCGAAAAGGATGCTTCGGAAATGGCTGAACGTTTAGAGGGTTTGATTCCCAAACAATTGATTACGATTAAAATCCAAGTTCAAGGTTTAGGGCGAATTTTGGCGGCGCGTTCAATTTCCGCTCTACGAAAAGATGTCACTGACTATCTCTATGGCGGCGATATTACTCGAAAAATGAAATTACGAGAAAAGCAGAAAAAAGGCAAGAAAAAAATGCAACAGCTGGGTAAGGTAAATATCCCCCAAGAAGTTTTTCTAAAGATGATGCGAAATGCGGACTAGCGCGGACTGGACGCAGACTAATGCGAATTTACCCTATGGAGTAGCTTGCTATACTCCATAGGGTAAACGCAGATAGTCACAAACAAGACACTGATCAGATCAGCGTTTTTTTAGCATTGATCGGCGTTTTATCTAAACAAGAAGGGGAGAGAGTAAAGGGCGACCATACTTAAAATAACAAGAATACCAACTGTCGCTGAGATGATTTGAAAGATTTTTTTGTGTTTGCTCTGAAATAACATTAGTTGTAGTATAAGGCTGTGACCAGATTTTATCAAGTCGAAAAACATTTTAAGTGGCTAAATGTTCTCTTTCTTATTGTCACTTTAATCTTGGTGATTTTTTTGGCTCGAGGGGTTTGGCGAGTTTATAATCAGAGTCGTTTTGCTAATTCTAATTATCTTTTGACTAAAGATCGTCTTACTAAATTAGAAGACAGACAAAAACAAATTACTGATCGTCTAGAAAAATTATCAACCGATCGTGGTTTAGAAGAAGAATTTAGAAATAATTTTTCAGTCGTGCGACCAGGGGAAAAAATGATTTTAATTGTCGATAGTATTGAAACAGCTACTGATACAGCCACTACTAGTGAGGCTAGTCTTTGGGGGACTTTAAAAGCCTTATTATTAAGTCGTTAATTAAAAAAGCGAGATTGGTTCAGCTTGCCCTCTTAAATTTCTTGTGCAAATATGCGGGTATGGTTTAGTTTGCCCTTTAAAATTTTTTGTCCGAACATGCGAGTATGGTTTAGTGGTAGAATGCGACCTTCCCAAGGTTGAGACGCGAGTTCGATTCTCGCTACTCGCACAAAAAACTTTTTAGGGTGAATAGAATGCGACCCCCGAAGAACAGCAAAGCTGTCTACGGGGCAGGCTTCCCAAGCATAAGACGCTGGTTCGATTCCCGCATTTCGCACAATTGGCCGATTAAAATAGTATTTTATTTTTTTATGTCCTCCACCTTTAAACGAACTATCGAAAATTTTACTTGTGCTCATTGTGGAGCGGAGGTGATTGGTAATGGTTATACTGATCACTGTCCTAAATGCCTCTGGGGCCTCCATGTAGATGATTTCCCGGGAGATCGAGCTAATCCTTGTTTGGGCTTAATGAAGCCGATTGGAGTGGATTTAGCGAAGGGAGATTATACTTTAAGCTATCAATGTGAAAAATGTCACATCATTAAAACTAATAAAACTGCTCCGGACGATGAACTTAACAAGTACTTGACCGGTATGTTATAATTGTTAAATAAGTTAAATTTAAAATATAAAATGAAGAAAGTTACCATTTATTCCACTCCCACTTGTGGTTATTGTAAAATTGCTAAACAATTCTTTAAAGATAAGGGAATTGATTTTACAGAGATTGATGTCACTACTGATTTAGCTGGGCGACAGGCCTTAGAACAAAAAATTGGCCGAATTACGGGTGTGCCAGTAATTACGATTGACGAAGAAGCCGTCGTGGGTTTTGATCAAGCTCATATTGCGAAGATGTTAGGGATTTAAACTAGTGACAATTTACCCCGCCTTCTGCCAGCCGGTAGAGGATGGGTTTTTTTGGTAATTTGCTAACAACAAACAAGGAGTCTATTATGAAGATTAAGTTTTTGCCTCTGTAGTTCCCGCCATAATCCTTAAATAAATTTAGGATTATGGCGGGCGGGAAACAAGCCGGTTAACGCTCTCATAGTTCAAAGGATAGAACTGTCTCGTCCTAAGAGACCAATCTCCGTTCGAGTCGGAGTGAGAGCACAGATTAAAAAACATTGACTAGAGTCCTACTTGCCAGCCTAAGATTTGCTTTAGTAAAGTTTTGGCGGGAGGGAAAGATGTAGGTTCGATTCCTACCAGAGGCACAATTCGTAACTTGGTCAAATCATTTTCAAAACAAATGATACCACACACAGAGGAGAGGATATGGGGCACAGCCTTCGTCAGTTTGATAACTCAAGGAAACAAATCTAAAAATAAAACTTCACCGATGTTATCATTTGGAAGCCATCTGCTTTTCGTGCGTATTTGAAACATTTTTGGCAACACTCCAGAAATCGGTAGGGCCGGCCGTCCTTCCATATAGTTTGTAACCAACTTTTACTGGTCGGCCACCGTTTGGTTTTCCTGGAATTGGTACGATGAATTGTCGCGATATTCCCTGTAAGTATGATCGTAACGATAATACAGACCCGTGTAATAATTCTTGAAAAGTTACTATCTGACGAGTAGTGTTGGTATAAAGATTTGAGTCGAGATAATCTTCAACGGCGATTATACACCTTGCCAGAAAATCCTTTTCTTCAACCTTTTCCGATTTAGCTTGCTGTATTGTATTGAATACAATTTTTTCAATATTTCCTCTATAAGGTTCCATTAGATCGTAAACTAAAGAAGGATAATCTGTCGGAATGTGGAGAAATCCATGATAGGGGCTCATTCGGTGGTAAATTATATAACGCAGTGTAATACCGCTTATTAATTTTGAAACCGCGTCCAAAATAGATTTTATCGTATTTGCCCCTCCTCTGCGTGAATATCCACTGTATCCGAGTATTTTATAATATTTTTTCCAATATACCTTTGCATGCTGTGCCTCAATGTTTACCATTTGTTTAATAGAATATCTTTTACCGTCAAATAACATTGGATATGAAACCAGCCAACTCATACTTTTGAATTTGGCTTGTAAAATCTTCTTGGCAATGTGGACACGTTTCTTCTCATTATTTCTAAATGAGATTTGCTTACTTAAGATATCATCTTTGGCCGAGGTTTTTACGCTTGGAGTAATCCATACGGCATTACTCATTGTTCTTCGGTGTAGACATATAGGAACGCCATATTTTGCGCAAAGTTGTAAAAAATTTTCACTTAAATCACAAGTTCCACCATAAAGCATAATCGAAAGAATGTTTTTAATGTTTGCGGTATATTTGCCACCTTTATATTGAAAAGTTACAATATTTTTCTTTACTTCTATTTGGAAGGTGTAGGGTAGCCATAAGGGTATCTTTTTATTCTTGCTAATAGACATGTTTTTTGATATTATTACCCTAGAAAGAGTTAGGTTTTGAATACAAAATCTAACTTATATTTTGTATTTTGTCAAGTAAAATAAAGAGAAAAGAGAGAACCTCACCGAAATTTGGAGAGGATAAGGC
>Ga0210057_1007439_pt1 | contig 13277 bp, 13 predicted proteins | sample CryGeyCG2114_010_2_FD_183968 | JGI IMG/M metagenome (GOLD analysis project Ga0210057, IMG submission 183968) | Groundwater microbial communities from aquifer - Crystal Geyser CG10_big_fil_rev_8/21/14_0.10 (SPAdes) (version 2) | ecosystem: Environmental > Aquatic > Deep subsurface > Groundwater ... | reverse complement strand
GAAAACAAGGGCGAGAGAGAATGCTTCGCGAGTTCTGCAACGAACATCGTATTGGACTGGATGTTGTACCTCCATACAGTTTGGCAGAGGGGGGGGCCAGAGTTTCAACCTCGGCTATTCGACAGGCTCTTTCTGACGGGGACTTGGAGACGGCACGGAAGATGTTGGGGCGGCGGTATTATCTGCAGGGTATTGTTGAAAAAGGGGATGGTCGTGGCCGAACTTTAGGTTTTGCGACTGCCAACATACGACCCGATGTGGATTTTTATCCCCGAACTGGGGTCTATGTTTGTCAGGTCGAAATCGGCGCGGAGGTTCGACGAGCAGTGATGAATGTTGGTTTGAACAAAACCTTTGTGGAAGGTGATCATCATCCCATCAAAGTCGAGGCTCATGTGCTGGATTTCGGTGCGGACCTCTATGGTCGAACTCTTAAAGTTGAGCTTTGCCATTATTTACGGGAGGAAAAAAAGTTTTCCTCGATCGAGGAACTCAAAACTCAGATTGGAAAAGATGTTGTCGCAGCCAAGGAGTGGAAAGAATGAGTGCCCAATTTGCGGAGGTCGGCAAGGTTCCATTTTCGGAAATGAGAAAAAAAGTTTGGCAAGAGCTTTCTCTCCCTGTGGAGTGGGTGGAAGTCACACTACCACTGCCTAAAAAAAGTCCGTGCCAGGTTGTTTTGCTGGGGCCAGAGCAAATCGATGAGCTTTTGCCGCAGACTCCGCGGGTTCCATCGGACGTGATCGAAGCAGGCTTTGCGGATTGTTTGATTCGCGATCTCAAGGATAATAAAAACAAAGAAAGCTGGTGGCTTCGTTGTTATTTGAAACCGGCCTTAAGAATTCTTGTTGGTGAAAGAGCTCCTCACTTGGACACTCACGGTGTTGCATATGTGACGGGGGTCACGGGTCTTTCGCGGATGTGTCTGGTTCTTGCTGCGCAATTGGGATTTGACCGCCTTGTTTTGGTGACCAAAGAGCCTGAAAAGGGCCAAGCTTTGGTGGATGCAATCAGTAAGCTTTTTTTTGGTCTGCAAATCAGGGTCATTGGGTTCGGCGAGCTGACCGAGCAACCCAGTGATGGTTCCATTTTAATGAATACAATGACGGATGAAGCGCTTGGAGAGGGCTTGGCTGAGCTGTCATATTTAAATTATGTCAAAAGAGAAGGTCTAGTCGTTGATTTGCTCAACGAGGCATCGAACTCTCGGCTTTTAGAAGAAACAAAGAATGTTCAACTTTCAGTGTTGTCGGGTCTTGAACTGTGGGGGCTCAGAGATCAGCTTCTCCTGAAAGATCTGCTGCAGGAAAAGTGGACCATTGAGGCCTCGGAGTACGCCAAAGCTTGGTTGAAAAATGAGGCTTTGGAACCATCTGCGCCCGAAGTCGAAAAACAGACAAAGGTCTAGTTACAAAAATTGGCACTGCTCGCTAGAATAAACCTATCCATGGAGGGGTAATGGCGGGAGCAAAGTTCGGAGAACTGCTTGTAAAGCAAGGGGTTGTTCGACCTGATCAAATGTCCAAGGCCTTAGAAGAACAGAAAAAAACCGGTGGGAAAATCGGCGTCGTTCTGGTGCAAATGGGGATCGTTAAAGATGCCCAAATTTTAAAGGCCTTGGAACAGACATTTCAAATTCCGGGAATTGATTTAAACAATTTTCCCGTTCAAGCCGCAGCCACACAGCTGGTGCCAAGGGACGTGTGTGAAAAACATGGATTGATTCCTGTGCAAAAAGTGGGGGCGACAACCTTGGTCGTCGCTTTTTCTGATCCTGGAAATATGTCTGTTCGGGATGATTTGCGTTTTATTTCTCGGTGTAAAATCCAAGCCGTAGTGGCAACAGAGCTAGCTATTCAGGGGGCTATTGATAAATACTATGGGGCCAATGTCGGAGCTCTCAGTCAACAGGTTGAACAAGAACAGGCCATTTCTGATCAGGCGGCAGCCTCAGGGGTTGAGGCCATTGATTTTGGAACCGGAGACGAAGAAGGGCCGATCGTTAAATACGTCAATGCCATTTTGACAGATGGGATTCGTCGCAAGGCTTCGGATATTCATTTTGAACCCTATGAAAAAAGATTTCGAGTCAGGTACCGAGTCGACGGCGTAATGATGGAAGCCAGCTCCCAGTCTCCAGCTTCATCCGCAGCGATTGCCAGCCGAATTAAAATTATGGCGAAGCTGGATATTGCCGAAAAACGACGTCCTCAAGATGGTCGAATTAAGCTCCGCACTTCGAATCGCGAGATGGACTTTCGAGTGAGTGTGATGCCGACGATCTGGGGCGAGAAAGTGGTTCTTCGTTTGTTGGATAAGTCCAACCTGCAATTGGACATGACAAAGCTTGGAATGGAGCCCGAGGATCTTAAGTTGTTCAAGGATATCATTCACTATCCTCAGGGGCTTTTGTTGATCACTGGCCCTACGGGTTCAGGAAAAACAACCACGATCTATTCCGCATTGGCAGAGTTGAACAAGCCGGATGTGAATATTTCCACAGCGGAAGATCCTGTCGAATTCAATTTGGAAGGGATCAATCAGGTTCAGATGAATCCGGATATTGATCTGACCTTCGCAACTGCGCTGAGATCTTTTTTGCGACAAGATCCCGATATTATTATGGTGGGGGAGATCCGAGATCTTGAGACCGCGGAGATCTCAATGAAAGCGGCGAGCACAGGGCATTTGGTCGTGAGCACCTTGCACACGAATGATGCCCCTCAGACGGTGGCTCGTCTGACCGAAATGGGGGTGGCCCCATATATTGTGACTTCCACTTTGAATCTTATCGTCGCCCAACGTTTGGTGGGCCGAGTGTGTGAGAACTGTCGACAGACCTTGGAGGTCACGCCTCAAACTCTGTTGGATATCGGTGTAGAGCCGGCCGAGGTCAACGAGTACAAATTGTTCAAAGGCCGGGGTTGTCCCAGCTGCAACGGAACTGGAATCAAGGGGCGAACGGCGATCTTTGAATTGATGGAGATGTCGCCCAATATGAAAGACGCTGTTCTTAAAAATGCCAGCGCCGAGGCCTTGCGAGCCCTGGCTCGTAAGGAAGGCATGAGAACTTTGCGTCGAAGTGCTTTGTTAAAATTGAAACGTGGAGAAACAACTATTGAGGAAGTCCTCAATGCATCGATAAAGGATGTTTAGATATGAGCAATATTCAACAATGGCTTGAGTCCGTGGTGAGCAGCAATGCTCAAGAAATTTTGATCAATGCTTCCCAGCCGTTGCGTCTTAAGCGGGGGCGAGAGTGGCTGCTGGTGGATAAATCAGATTCAAGGCAACTGATCGCACAAATTTTGACGGATGAAGAGAAAAAAAATCTTTATGAAAACCTTCAGCTCCGGGGCAGTCGTGAGGTTGGTGGTATTTCATTTCAATTTGATCTTCAAGTCGACTTTGAAGGCGTGGTGGGATCTTTGCGTTTAAAAAACCCGACCTGGGCCCATTGGGTATTGCCGTCTCTTTTTATCGAGTCGACAGCGAAGCCTTATGGATTGCATTTGGTTGTGGGGCCCCGCCGATCTGGAAAAACGACCTTCGTCTGCGATTTGCTTCAAGGGATCAAAGCTCGAGATAAGGTCATCGCAGTTTATTCGGATGAAGAAGGAAGAGACTTCGCCAGTCCTGGAAACATGGTGTCTCAGTTTTCAATTTCACAACTTCGCCAGAATGGAGTTCTGAAAAGTGCGGACATTGTGGTTCTTGATACATTGTCGATGGATCTATGTGCAACAGCTCTTCAGTTGGCAGAGGAGGGGCGTAATGTCGTGATGACTTTGCCGTACTGGAACGTGAGAATTGGCATGAGACGATTTGTGGATGCCTTGCCGGGTGATTTGCAGAGCCGATTGCAAAGGATTGCGGAAACGGTTCAAATGTCGGTCGGGTGTCGTTTGCTGGCGGGGATCGAGTCTCCAACACAGGGGGCATTTGAAATGCTGGTGGTTGATTCTGATGTCCAAAAAATGATTCTCGCCGAGAAGTTTGATGCCTTTGAGCAAACGATGGGAGATTTGGCTGAAAAAAATGGATCCCGCTCAATGAATCAAAGTTTATTTCAACTTTTGGTCAAAAGAAAAATTGAATTTAAAACAGCATTTGAAAATAGTCCCTCTCCGGATCAACTAGATTCGCTGTTAAAAAAAGTTGGCGTGTAAAGGAAAACAATGGCCCGATATCTGTTTCAAGCCAAAAATTTATCTGGCCAGGTTCAAATGGGCCAGATCGAGGCCAATGATGAGTCGGATGCTCGTCAGAAACTTCGTGGGCAGAATTTAACACCGCTCAAATTAATCATGGCCCCGGGCTCTAAGAAATCGGCTTCCTTTGACTTTAAAGCGGCCTTTGAACGAAAGGTGCCTTCGAAAGACCTGCAGATTTTTACTCGTCAGTTTTCCACCTTGATCAATTCGGGGATCCCGGTGGTGGACTCTCTTAAAATGCTATCTGAGGGCAAAAGAAATCCAATGCTCAAAGAGGCCGCGGTTAAAGTTCGGCAGTTGATCGAGTCCGGAAAAAGACTGGGCGATGCGATGGCGGCGAACCCATTGGTCTTTGATCGCTTTTATGTGAATATGGTTCGCGCCGGAGAAGAGGCCGGTATTTTAGATGGGATTCTTTTGAGGCTTGCGACTTACATGGAAAAGTCCGAGAAAATTAAAAAACAAGTGAAGGGTGCGCTCATCTTGCCGGGAGCCATCATTTTTGTCGCGATCATTGTGGTTACCGGAATTCTAGTGTTTGTGATCCCTCGCTTTCAGGATCTTTATAAAGGAGCGGGGAAAGAGCTTCCAGCATTGACTCAGCTCGTGGTGAATCTTTCTCAGTTCTTGATTCACAAGTGGTATGTAGCCTTGGGTTTGCTCATTCTCATCCCTTGGTCCTTTTTAGCCTGGTATAAAACCGAAGAGGGCAAAGAAACTTGTGACCGAATTTTTATTCAGCTGCCGCTTTTCGGGGATTTGATCCAGAAATCTTCGGTGGCGAGATTAACAAGAACCTTGTCGACTTTGTTGTCATCGGGTGTCGGGGTCATTGAGGCTCTTGAGATTGCATCTAAAACAGCTGGGAATAAAGTGATAGAAGATGCCTTGATGAGAAGTAAGGACTCAGTAATTTCAGGAAAACCTCTGGCAACGCCCTTGATCCGTGAAAAAATGATTCCGGACATGGTGACCCAGATGATTGCGATCGGTGAGCAATCAGGTACATTGGATACGATGCTTGGGAAAATTGCAGATTTTTATGAAGACGATGTTGAGAATGCCGTCAAGGCATTGACCTCGATGATCGAGCCTTTGTTGATGATTTTTTTAGGCGGGGTCATCGCCGTGTTGGTATTGGCGATGTACATGCCGATCTTTGATATGGCCAATGTTGTGACTGGTGGAAAATAGTGCTGAAGAACGAGGACTCCGTTGATCATGAGTGAACGTCTGTTGATTCAATCCACTCGGATTGGAATGTATATTTTGATTGTTTCCCTGACACTCATGAATCACTTGATTCAGGATAATTTTTTTAATTGGCAGCTGATGCTACAGTTTTATGGATGGTCAGCCGTGGGCCTTTTCATTCACGGGTTGGCCCTTCTCAATCTGGATGGTTTTTTTCGGCAGAAACCTTTGGTATTTTTCTCCTTCATTGTAGATCTTGGTCTGATTACGACCTTGTTGGTCACCAGTGGACTGAATCAAAGCCTTTTTCTTTTTCTCTATTTGGTGACGATTATTTTAGCTGGGCTCGTCTTTCATTTGCGAGGAGCGCTGATTATGGCGGTGCTCTCATCCATTTGTTACACCCTGGGCTCATGGTTTGGACCCGAGATCAAAGCCATGGCATTTCTGTTTATGCTGGTTTTGAACAACATTGCTTTTTTTGGGATTGCATTTCTGGCGGGATATTTAAGTGATCAGCTGAATCTTTTTGCGGAGAAAATTGAAGCACAAAATCTGTCGTTAAGAATTGTACGACGACTGAATGAGATGATCGTCGAGACAATTCCCGCAGGTCTTTTGAGTATGAACTCATCGGGTGAAATTTTGCAGTCCAATCCAGCTGCGGATCGCCTGTTTTCAAGGACGTCCTTAGAGGGGATCTCGTTGTTTGAGCTGATTCCATCGCTTAAGGATCGGGCCTTGTTGGGGGCAGGCAAGCCCCAGTCCTCAGATCGTGTGGAAATTTCATTTCGACATGACGGTGATGAAAAACTCTTTGGTATTCAGATTCTACCCCAGTTGTCCGATTTTGATCAGCCGACTTATCTGGTGATCATCGAAGATCTGACGGACGTTAGAAAGCTGGAACTCGCGGTCCGGCAGTCTGAGAAGATGGTTGCGATTGGCCAGCTGGCAGCGGGGATTGCCCATGAGATTCGAAATCCATTGGCGGGAATCAGCGGAAGCGTCGAGCTGCTCTCTCAGCATTTTTCCTCGGAGGATGATCGAAAGCTGGGAAAAATTATTCTCAAGGAAATTGATCGCCTGAATCGTTTGATCTCAGAATTTTTGGATTATGCAAAACCAGAAAAGCCGCCGGTTGATTTTGTTGATCTTAACAGCTTGCTCAAAGAGTCTGTGGGCAATGCGCAGACCAGCTCAAAGAATTTTGAATCCATTCAGATCGATTGGCAAATGGCGTCGGAGAGCAAGGTGCTTGGATATGCCGACAAACTTAAGCAGGTTTTTTTAAATCTCATTCTCAATGCTTTCCAAGCTATGACGGACTCTGCACAGAAGACCTTATCGATCCAAACGGAGCTTCAGGGCGACCTTCTGGTTGTTAAAATCAGGGACACGGGAAGTGGCATGAAGCCCGAGACCTTGAAGAGAATTTTTGAACCCTTCCACACAACAAAACCCAAGGGAACAGGCCTTGGTCTAGCGATTTCGCATAAAATATTGCAGGCGCATTCGGCGCAAATCTTTGTTGAGAGCCAGTCCGGTCTAGGGTCTGAGTTTCAGATCAAGTTTCAAAGAAAATCATTTGAAAATAGCCAAGTCGCATCCGAAAATAAAGTTTGAGAGGGGCCAACATGAAGCCACGTATTTTAGTTGTCGATGACGAAGAATCGATCCGCGAATTTCTGGAAATTATGCTGAAGAAAGAGGGCTACGAGGTCACTTGTGCCGAGGACGGAGCTAAGGCCAAAGATGTTCTTGGAAAAAAATCTTTCGACATGGTGATTTCTGATTTGCAAATGCCCAATGTGACAGGCATCGAACTTTTGAAATACGTCAAAGAGTCTTATCCCGATTTGGTTTTTATGTTGATCACGGCGTTTGGTACGGCAGAGTCCGCAGTTGAGGCCATGAAAATGGGAGCCTATGATTATCTGACCAAGCCGTTTAAAATCGATGAAGTCCGATTGAATATTCACAACGCCCTTCGCTCCAAGTCTCTGGAAGTTGAAAATAAGGTTTTGAAAAAAGAGCTGAATAAAGAATACAGTTTCCAGAATCTGGTTGGAAACTCCGAGGCCATGCATCGAATTTTTGATTTGGTTAAAAGAGTGTCCATGACGCCAACCAATGTTTTGATCACCGGAGAATCCGGAACTGGAAAAGAAGTAGTGGCCAAAGCGATCCACTACAATGGCCCCTTAAAAGACAAACCCTTTGTGACTATCAACTGTGGGGCCATCCCCGAGCAGTTAATGGAATCAGAAATGTTCGGTCACAAGAAGGGCTCCTTCACCGGTGCCGTTAACGATAAAGTGGGGTTGTTTGAGGTCGCGGATGGCGGAACTTTATTCTTGGATGAAATTGGGGAATTGCCGATCACCATTCAGGTCAAACTGCTAAGAGCCATTCAAGAACGAGTGATTCGTCGAGTGGGTGCAACAGAGGATATTAAAGTCGATGTCCGTCTGTGCGCTGCTACGAACCGAGATCTCGAGCAGATGGTGAAAGAGGGGACCTTTCGGCAAGACTTGTTTTATCGATTGAATGTCATCAATATCAAGACGCCATCATTGCGAGAGCGCCGTGAAGATATCCCCATGCTCGCCACCCATTTTTTGAAAAAGTACAATGAACGCTTGGGGAAAAATATTGGGGGCATCAGTGCGGAGGCCATGGAGGTCATGCAAAAGTATGACTATCCTGGAAACGTGAGAGAGCTGGAAAACGTGATCGAACGAACTGTCGCGCTCGAGGGCGGAGCCACCATTTTGCCAGAAAGTTTGCCCCCTTTCGTCAATACGATCTCGGGTCGAAAACTGGCATCCTCCAATGAAATTGAGATTGGCGAAGACGGCATTGATTTGGACAAGGTAGTTGGCCAGATCGAAAAAGAGCTGTTGGTCAAGGCCATCCATGCTTCTGGCGGGATCAAAAAGAAGGCCGCAAAACTTCTTCATATCACCTTTCGATCGATGCGTTACCGTGTCGAAAAATACGGTTTGGGTTCGACCGACGATCTTGACGATGATATGAATTGATCTCTCGACCCCATAGCTCAAATGGATAGAGCATGCGTTTCCTAAACGCCAGATCCAGGTTCAATTCCTGGTGGGGTCACCAATTCCCGCACACACTTCAATGACTTAGCTATAACTTGCCCCTGTAACTTGTTAGCGGAAAAAAATAAAAGGTGTCAATTTTTGTGACAGCTTTGGGAATTAGTTCAAGCCTCTTAAATTTGTGCGCAAGGCGATCGGAAGTTGGGTACAGTGCGCGCTGTTCTCAACAACACAAACCAGAGAGGTTTTATGAAAAAAATGATTTTTGCAGTTCTTGCGACAGTTTTGGTATCCGCGGCAGCTCATGCAGACATGGGACGTGGCGACCGTGATGATCGTCGCGGAGATCGTGGTGATCGCGTGACTTGTACGATCTATACAGGCCGTGGTCCCGCATTCGGTGACGGTCGTGACTGTTTAGAAGCGATTGATGAAGCTCGCAGAAACTGTACAATGATTGCTCGTCACGATAAGAAGTGTTTCAACGCTGGGAACCGAGCTGGTGCGGACTTTCAAGTTCGTTGCAGCGCTGGGCCTCAGAACTATGCTGTTCGTTGTACTCCGTTCTAAATTTTCACTTTGAACTGATGAAAATGAAAAAAGGCCTGTTGGAAGACAGGCCTTTTTTTATTTGAGAGCGTTTACTCTTTAGAGCGCCACAGTGAAAAACTGAGACTCTTCCTGGCCCTCGGCATTGACCAGGGTCACATAGACTTCCCAGATGCCCCCCATTACAAATTGCATATTGGAAACTCGGTAAAGACCTGGTTGCGGAAATCCTTGGTCGTTGTTGATTTGTTGAATTTTGGTGGGGGCGGACCCATGCCCCATATCAGGCATCCAGAGCGTGACTTTGATCGTTTCATTGAGGGCGATGAGCTGTTGGGTTTTGCGGTCTTTGACCTGCATTTGCATCACAGATTTTCGCCCTACCAACGGACCCTCTTCGAACTGCAAAAAAATCTGCACGTCGTGTTGTGGATAGAGCAGAGTTTGCGGCGGAAAGTTTGTCTGCGCGAGCACTTGGGTGCCGATGAGCCAGCAGCTCAAAAAGACAACAACTCCCAGCAAAGCAGAAGGAAAATTCAGTTTTCGCGATAAGTAGGGGTATTTTTTCATCATGGGTTCTCCTCAGGCGTCGGTTGTAACCGAGAGCTGGCGTTTTGACCATCTGAATTGTCAGTTGAGAACAGTTGTTTTGAAGGCCAAGTTCGTTGTAGAAATATATTTCTATAATGAAGATGGAGACATGAATGCTCAAAATCGGTGCAGTTATTGCGGCGTTTCAGATTCTGGTGGTTTCTGTTGCTTGGGCAATGCCGGATCAGTTTCAGAGCTTTGATTTAATTCAGGACAAAAAAATTTCGCTGGCCACAAAGAGTGCCGAGAAAAAAGGACTCGTTCTCGTATTTATGTCGGCCAAATGCCCATGTTCAAATAGCCATGTTCCTGAGCTCAAGGCCTTAGCAGAAAAATACAAAGACTTTCGTTTCGTGGCTGTTCATTCCAATAGCGATGAAGATCTTAAGTCCGCAAAAAGTTATTTTCAGTCGGCCCAGCTTCCGTTTCCGGTGCTGGAAGATTCCAAGGATTTGATCGCGGATGAGCTCAAGGCCTATAAGACCCCTCATGCCTTTGTGTTGGGACCACAGGGAGACATTCTCTATCAGGGCGGCGTGACCAGCAGTGCGATTGCCACCCAGGCTGATCGACATTATTTAGACGAAGTTTTGGAAGACATCTCGCAAGGAAAAAAGCCTCGACTGTCACGAGGGCGAACGCTGGGTTGTGTGATCATGCGCGGAGATAAAAAAAATGTCTGGTAAGTGGAAGGCTTGTGTCCTGGTGGGTTTTTCTTGTTTGATTTTTATGGCGTGTGCCAGGCCCAATTACAAGGACACATCGGGGCCATTGGTTCGTCCAGAACAAGCGCTCAAAGATTGTCGATTGTTTTTTCACAGTCAGCAGCTTTGTGCGGAGATGTCTTGGACTCAGGTCTCCACCGCCGGGGACGAGAGCCAATTCACGGTTCGGTTTTACCATAAAGAGGATCCGCTGGTATCTGTTGATCCCCAAGGAGCTTTCAGTGTTGAGCTGTGGATGCCAAGCATGGGGCATGGCGCACCGGAAGTCTCGATTCAAAAGAGACTGAATTCCCCCGGGTTCTTTGATGTTCGTGAAGTTTATTTTATTATGCGAGGTCCTTGGGATCTGCGACTTCGTCTGCAAATAGAGGGAGGGGCCCGTGATGAGGTCATCGAATCTGTTACGATCTAGATTTCTTTTTCTATTTCTGATTGTTGTGAGCCCACTCCGCGGATGGAGTTCGGCTTGTTGTGGCGGAGGATTTGCGGCGCCGGCGATGATTACGGGGGATGACAAAGCCCAAGTCACAACCACATTTTCCGATGCCCAGGTTGATACTCAGGTGCAGCAAGGGGTGTGGTACAAAGACGAGGCCAGTCGGAGAACTCGGAGTCTAAAGATCGAGACTGCTCATATTTTTGCGGATCGGTGGCAAGCGGGACTCTCTGTTCCAGTGTTGCAAAAATCTCAGGCCGGGGCTCAGGGTGGTGAATCATCAGGTTTGGGGGATCTTGCGGCTCAGCTGGGGTACGAGTATCTGCCTGATTGGGATTACAATCCGTGGCGCCCAAAAGGGGTCGGATTTTTAGCCTTGGTCACCCCCACCGGTACCTCGAGGTACGAGGCCGACCGCGATGACCAAAGCCGCGGACGAGGATTGTGGTCTATTGGAGTTGGAACCATTCTCAGTAAAAATTGGATTCTTTGGGACATGAGTTCAAGTCTGGAGATTCATCGCTCTTTGTCCAAGTCTGTTCATACCTCCCAGGTGGAGGGTTCTGTGGAGCCTGGCTTTGGTGGAACTTGGTCCATCGGAGCTGGTTACAATTGGAGTCGTTTTCGATGCGGAGCCTCTATCGCTTGGGCCTATGAAGATGCAGTTTCCGTAGCTGGGACGCAGGGGGACATAGAGCGATCAGCCACCGGCACCTTGCTTTTAAGTTCTACTTTTCAGAATAATTGGGCGGGGACCCTGGCTTATGCGGATCAAACTTGGTTTGGGGATCCGTCGAATACGACCTTGTCGAAAACGATTTTGCTGTCGGTGCAAAAGAGGTGGGCTCGGTAGACTCATCATGTTACTAGGAAAATTGAAGGTTGCCTGAGCCCTGCTCTAGCCACATCATGGATCCCAAATTTGAATGCGTCTCGAAAGGAAGAAATTATGAAGTTGAAAATTTTTGTTCTTGGAATGCTTGTTTCTTGTCCGCTTTTTGCTCACATCGAGCCCGGTGTCTATCAAGGTAAAACCGCCACAGGAAACACTTGTGAAATGACAGTGGCAGAAACCTATTACTTAAACAATGAACGACATCCGCTGAATGAACGTATTGATATCTCCTATCAAGGACAAAAATACGTGATGCAGCATCCTCCGGTGGTTCAGAGCTCTCCGGCAATGGCTTATTTCAACCATGATCAGTTCCATGGTGTTGTTCCCACCAACGTGGGGGCCAAAGCCGTCATTATCCAAATGGTTCATACTGAAAATTTTGAAGGCCCAGCGAGTTTTTCTTACATTGAGCATCAGTGGAAAACGGATAGCAAAGTATTGGTCGAGTGCGCAGGAATTCAAAAGCAGTAATTTCTGATGGATTGGACGGGTTTCCACCCGTAGGATAATTCCATGGACTATCGTGAAGCAAAAAAATGGGCTGAAGAGGCCCAAGCATTGACCGACAAACTGCTCAAAAAGAGTGTTCTCACCAAAGAAGAGACCGCACAAATGGTCACCGCCGCCCAGGCTCAGGTTTATATTTGGTCTCGGGCGGGCACTCCTCTTTTGACAGCCAGAGCGCATCGTTTGGCTTGCAAGGTTTTTTGTCATCTCAATGAAACCAAGATGGCGTCGATGCATGCCCAGCTTTCAGATTATTTTTTGAAGCAGGCCGGAGATCGGCGGGTGGTGGACGAGGCCTTGGGCCTGGTGGCCTTTGCCAGAGTCTCGGCTCAAAAGGGTGAAAGAGATCTTTCCAGTAAATTTAAGGCCGAGGCGTTGCAAGTCTGTGAACAGATCAAAGACCCTCAAGAAAAACAACAAGTGGAAGAAGAACTGCAAGGTCTTTCTGTTTGGGAGAGTATTTGATGGGGGCCATTCAAGCCTTAGGAAGATCTTTCTTGGATCTTTTTCGCCCACGGATTCTGTTGCTGATGCTGGTGCCGCCGGTAGGGGCACTTATTTTTTGGGGTGGCCTGGCTTATTTGTTCTGGGATCAAATTCTGCTTTTCACGCAGGCCTTTGGTGAGCGGTTCCTTTTTTCTCATGAATATCCTAGTTGGTTGATGAATTGGTTCGCGGTAACCCCCACCTCGGTGACGACAGCGCTGGCAGTGGCGTTGGCGATTTTATTTTTGATTCCTTTGGTAGTGGTCACAGCTTTGCTGGTGACTTCTTTTTTAGCCATGCCTTTGGTGGTGGCCATGATTGCCAAGGATTTTCCGGGGCTTGAAAGAAAAGGTCAGGCGCAAATACGAGGGTCTGTTAAAAATCTGGTACGTGCGACCTTGGTGTACTTAGTTCTTTGGGTTGTGACGATGCCGCTCTGGGTGGTTCCTGGATTGGGATTTGCTTTGCCGCTGATGTTGAATGGTTATTTGAATTATCGCTTGTTCACTTTTGATGCTTTGGCCGAGCATGCCTCCCCTCAAGAGCTCGAGGCGGTGGTGAAGCTGAAGCGCATTGATCTTTTGCTTTTGGGAGTGGTGGTGTCGGCTTTGG
>Ga0210057_1007438_pt1 | contig 13278 bp, 10 predicted proteins | sample CryGeyCG2114_010_2_FD_183968 | JGI IMG/M metagenome (GOLD analysis project Ga0210057, IMG submission 183968) | Groundwater microbial communities from aquifer - Crystal Geyser CG10_big_fil_rev_8/21/14_0.10 (SPAdes) (version 2) | ecosystem: Environmental > Aquatic > Deep subsurface > Groundwater ... | reverse complement strand
GCTCGCCGGACACGCCTAGACCTTTACAAACTGACGTAAATAATGTAAGATAGTTTGAACTTTGATACACTAACGGAGTGTCAAAGCTGAACCTTGAAAACCAAATACGGAGGTAAGACATGAGCGAAGTAAGCTTCGATTCACGGTATTACGATGCCGTGATGCGGGAATTTGGTTACAGCCCTCTAGAGTTTGAAGCTATCAGCTTCGCTCTGGGTGTTCTAACCAAAGAAGACCTTCAACGTCAGTAGCTTTGCCACATGAACGGCGGGAGTTTCGCAGAATTATCCCGCCTTAGGAGACCAGCAATCGCTGCGACAGGATTTGGGCTATCAGGCATCCCTCATATGGGCACGCTGTCCCAAATTCTTCGGGCTATTCGTCTTCAGAAAGCAGGCATCCCAGTGCAGATAGTTCTTGGGGATCTTGACGCTTACAACGGTAAGAACGTTCCCCTTGAACGCACGCTAGAGTTAGCCAGCCAATACCGTGCCTTCATCCTTAATCTTGGTTTTGATTCATTTGCGCCCAGCATTCTTCGGGCACAATACGACTCTTTAACCACGTTAAGGACGTCATATCTCATCGGCCGCTACATGGATGATGAGATGTTCTTGAAGGCGGAAGAAGACCTGCACGGTTTTTATTCCGTCCAAGGCAAAGTCGATCCAGTCATGAGTTATCGGAGAAAACTTTCTCTGAACCTCATGATCGCCGACTTTCTGGAGTTGCTGGTTGACGGTGGCTTCGATGCGGTTCTGGTGTTTCTGGGAATTGATGAACATCAGTACGTCAATTTCGGACGCCGGACAATAGAGCGTTGCATTGCCGAAAAGCCCGATTGGTTTAACGGCAAGTGCTATGCTGCCCTGTACTCCAGCATTATCGGCGGCTTCCACGGCTATCCGAAGATGTCGAAAAGCTTCCCTCAATCGGGGATCACAGTCGACATGTCTGCCGAGGAGATCTTGAGCCTGATTGAGTTCGGAGAACCCCCAACTCAATTTCCGGAGACCAACGTGGTCTACCAAATGATATCCTCGGTCAGCTTGTACGACAACGACATCATCGAAGAAGCGTACGTGGAATGCCGGAAACAATCTCGACGTTGGTCGGCGATGAAGCGCGACTACGCGAAGCATCTTCATCAACTGTGTCGAAAATGGCACGAACGGTAGAAAGGAGTGTGCGATGGAAACAAGAAATCCGAACTATCAAATCGCAGAAGTTTTCTACCGGCTCAATGTTGGTGCTTCGGTAGAAAACGACTTGATCGCGAAGACGTTCGAATTGATTATCACCAATCCGAACGTCAAGGCTCGTGATGCACAACTCGGCGCATTTCTCACAGGCCTCATGGTAAGAGGTCCGTCGGCGCGAGAAATTGTTACTCTCATTAGGACCGCGTTGAACATCGATGGTGTAACGAGATACAAGCCGACTCTGCCGCCCGGTGAGAAGCTCGTTGGGGTGGCGGGGAGCGGCAAGAAAGGGTGCAAAACCTTCAATATCTCAACGCCAGCTTGTTTAGTCGCCAGTGCTGCGGGAGCCTTCGTGGCTAAACCCGGATCGTCGGCAACTTCGTCTATCAGCGGCTCAAAGGATCTCATGAAAATGGTTGGGGCGAGAATCACCGATCCGAACGAAATGATTGAAATTCTACTCGAAACCAGATTCGGACTGTTTCCTATTGAAGAGCTGATACCGAAGTTCGACGCCGTGTACGGCGGCAAGACGTTTGGACCGACGCCTCTTAGTTTCGCGTTTCCGGCAATGGTCAATCCTATTGCCTGCGATGCGGTACTGTACGGTTTGTCTCATCCAAACGTAAAGTTAGCTCTCGAAGTGTTTGTCGAGTTGGGGTATGAGAATGCGATGATCGTATCCTCAACGCCCGACAACGTCCACCATATCGACGAGTTGAGCGTTTTCAAGCGTAACTTCGTCGGTAGAATCAGCGGTGGGGGTGTCGGAGATGTTGAGGAACTTGATGTGACTCAAATCACCCAACATCCGCTGGCGACTCCAGAGAAGCTGCGCCAAGGCGATTCGCTGATCGAAAATGTCCAGCTCGCCGTGAACGTGCTTCGAGGAAAATCAAAAGGTCCGCACGAAGACACGGTGGCACTCAATGCCGCCGGAGTCTTGGTGCTGGCTGGAAAGGTAACGGCGCTTGCGGAAGGTTTTAATCTTGCGATTGACACCATCCGTAGCGTAGCTGGTTTCCGGAAGCTGGAGGAATTCATCGAGGCTACCGGAGGAAGTAAGAAAGCTCTATCAACCATCACAGGAGGCTAATTATGAAAGCAGTAATGCTGACTGAAAATGGGATAGAGTTTCAGGATGTCGAACTTGGAGTGCTATCCCAAGACTGGGTCAGGGTCAAGGTTGCCAAAGCCGGTTTGTGCGGTTCCGATGTTGCTAAGATTTCGGATTCGTCCTTGCCGGCTTGGCATACCAAAATTCTCGGCCATGAATTCTGCGGACGCATTGTCGAATTGGCCGGTCGTACAGAGTGGCTAAATATCGAAGATGTGGTCGCGGTGACACCGTTGCTTCCTTGCCGTGTTTGCGAAGCATGCAAACTCGGCCAAGAAAACCTGTGCGTCCAAGGGCAAGCGATTGGCCGAACCATACAGGGAGCATTCGCAGAATTTGTCGATGTTCCTTTGGCCAATATTGTTCGTGTGTCTGCACAGCATTCGCTTGAACCGTATGTTCTTGCCGATCCACTCTCTGTTTGCATCCACGCATACACCCTCGCCGGTTTTGCCGAATCTCAAAAGCGATGCCTTGTGGTCGGAGACGGCACTATCGGATGTCTGCTTGCGTGGCTCCTTAGGAAACGCGGACACGAGACATCGATGAGCGGCATACACGAAGAATCTTTGAAGTTTACCGAACGATTCGGAGTGTATGCCGCAAGATCTCCGCTTCAGACTCGAAACTTCGATGTTGTGTTTGAAGCGGTTGGCCGTTCGCAACGGTATTCACTGGATACTTGCCTGCAAGCGGTCAAGTGGGGAGGAGTGGTCGTCGCCCTGGGCGTTTTCGCTCACGGATACGAGTATCCCTTTGTCGCTCGAGATCTCTTCATTGGAGAGGTGAGAGTAATCGGAGTCAACGCCTATCTTCGCGGTGATTTTGAGGAAGCTGTGCAAATGATCGAGGCAAACTGCAATGAGCTAGACGCTTTTATCAGTCACAGATTTCCTCTGGTCCAATTTGACGAGGCCTTAGCTGCGGCAAGAAGCAAGCGCAGATTCACGATGAAAATCGTTCTAGAAACGGAGGGATTGCCGTCATGACAAAAGCAATCATCTTCGATCTAGACGGTACGCTCTATTCGCGAACGAGCTCTCTGTATCAATTGATGTCTTCTTCCATCCGAATTTGGTTTCAAAGCCAATTAAGGATGAATGACGCGACTTTCAACGGATACTTTGAGCAGATGAAACGTCTTTATCCGAGTCCACTTGAAGCAATTCAAGCGCATGGGTTGGACATTCATTCGTTCCACGAAAGCGTTTTTGACGGACTGGTTCCCGCAGCACACCTTGCTCCAGATGAAAAGTTGCGAATCATGCTAGAGGAACTGTCTGCTCAAAAATTCATCGTAACCTTCGCATCGTGCCAACACACTCATGCCGTGTTGCAAGCGCTTGGAGTCAAAACCTCTTTCTCCGGTATTGTTGTACCGGATGAAAAATGGACGGCAACATCCAAACTTGTGGCTTACGAGACCATCCGCGAAGAAAACGGGTGGCTAACGGAGGAGGTGTGTGTTGTCGGCGACGACATCCATACTGACCTTCTAGACGCTCGCGCAGCTGGATATCAATGTGTTTTGGTATCCGGCAGCGCCCAGGCGCCGGATATTGAATGCATCAAGTCCATCCATGAATTGGAAACAATAATCCGAAAACGCCTGGATAGAAAGGAAAAACTCATGCCTGAAAAAAGCATCGCGGAACTGCATGCGAGCTTCAGTCGAACCACAGAAGAGATTTTCTCACTCAACGAGTGGGATTTACTTCTGCGGAGCGGCAAGCAACTGCGCATCAAGTACGGCGTAGACGTAACCGCGCCATTCCTTCACATCGGGCACGCGGTTAATCTCTGGATGATGAGGAAGCTCCAAGATCTCGGGCACAAAGTTGTCTTCCTCGTCGGCGATTTCACCACACAGATAGGTGATCCGACCGGCAAAAGCAAAACTCGTCCCGTGATTCCAGCGGAGGAAATCGAGCGGAATACCGCCCTGTTCATCGAACAGGCAAGAATGGTGCTTCGTTTCGACGATCCGAATCTCCTTGAGATCCGTAGGAATTCGGAATGGTATGCCGGTATGGCGCTATCCGAATTCCTCAAGCTCATGTCGATGGTGACCCACAGTCGGCTCATTTCCAGGGATATGTTCCAGAAACGTATCGCGGAAAGCGCCGACATTTACATGCACGAGCTCGTATACCCGATTCTGCAGGGGTACGATTCGTTCATGTTGGGTGCCGACCTCACCATCATTGGTACGGATCAGCTCTTCAACGAAATGCTGGGCAGGTTCTACCAAGAAAAGTTCGGTCAGAAGCCGCAGGTGATCATTACAACAAAGATCACCCCAGGAATTGATGGCGTTGCCAAGCAGAGCAAGAGCTTGGACAACTACATCGGTCTCGGTCATTCGCCGAGGGACAAATTCGGAAGAATTATGCGTCTGCCAGACGCTTTAATCCCAACATACTTTCGTGTTTACACGGAAGTGTCGGATGAGAAGCTTCGGGATATTGATAGCATGGTTCAATCCAACCCTCTCGTAGCGAAAAAACTTCTCGCCGAGGAGATCGTCAAGCGTTATCACGGAGAAGATGTCGCTCGCGAAGAACGTGATTGGTTTGACCGAACGTTCTCGAAACGGCAAGTCCCCGTTGACGTCCCAACGATCACAGTCGAGAAGAAAGCTGCTTCTGCGTTGGGGTTCGTCAAGCAATTCTTTGGCGGAAAAAAGAGCAATGCCGAGATTCGGCGGCTCTTCCAGCAAGGAGCGGTAACGGTGGACGGCCGAAAAGTCAGCAATCCTCTGGAGCAGATCGAACCATCCGAAGGCGACACCTTTCAGGTGGGCAAGCGGATATGGTTCCGATTGCACCTTAAGGAGGAAAGGTAGTTCTTTTCATCACGCAGGCGGTTGCACGCAAATCATTCGTGCAACCGCCTTTTTCTTTTGGAAGATTTGTTATATAATGTACTTATGCAAGAATGCATTTTCTGTAAAATTATCAAAAAGGAATCTCCAGCGAACATAGTATTTGAAGATAATGTTTGCTCCGTATTTTCCCCATTGAATCCAATAACAAGGGGACATGTTCTTATTATTCCTAAAGTACACTTCCGGGACATTTTTGATATTGATACAGATATTCTTACGCAGACTATCTCTAGAGCACAGAAGATCGCGCAGGATATCATAAATAAAAACAAAGCTACGGGAGTAAACTTACTTCATGCAAGTGGCAAGGACGCGCAACAGTCGGTTTTCCATTTCCATTTCCATTTAGTGCCTAGATACCCCAATGATGGTTTAGATTTGTGGTTAAAAAATAAATTGTAAAAAAAGGGATAACCAACCACATATGGTTATCCCTTGAAAGAACGAGCGTCTGCAATTGCCTGGTCCCATAAGGGCGCGAAATGCTCCACTGGGTTTTTACACCAAGCTTTTAGGTGCTTTTGAAAGATCTGCTCGTTTTTGGCACGCAGCCGTTGCCACTCCGCCTGATCCATTCTCTCGCCGCCGTAATCCGCTCTGACGTGAGTAACAAAGGCTACCGGAACAACGTATTGGTTGTAACCGGCGAATGTCATCCGCAACGTCAAGTCCGTTTCTTCGCGGTAGCTTGAAGAACGGTAGCAAGTGGCTATCCCACCGACTGCCAGTATTGTCTTTTTCTTCACCATGAAGGTTGAGTAAAGATCTGGTACTTTAAGCAGTTTGTTTGTAGGGTGACGTTTCAGTTGAAGGATGGTATTCAGTATCCCTTTCGTTCGCCCGGCAAAGAGTGCTTCCAGAAATTCGTTTTCTGAAAACTCGATTCCGGGAACGTCCGGGTGAAGTACTACTCCTCCAACCGCTCCTGCTTTTTCGTCTCGCTCTATCACCTTGAGCAAAGTTGCGAGATAAGTGGGATCCGATACATGGTCATCGTCTAAACGGCAAACGTATTCCGTCTGCGCTTGGTTGAGCATCCGGCTATGCATCTCGGAAAAAGTCATGCCGATACAATCGCAAACAGTGAGTTCAATCCCGCGCACACCAAGTGCCGCGGATAGTTTGTCGAGATGAGGATGCCATGATTGGTTTCCATGCACGCCAATGATCACGTTGAATCTCGTAAGCGACTGGCAGTGCAAGCTGCTTAACAATCCAGACAAAGCCACAGACCGATTTCTGGTAGGGACCACCACTGTCACTTTTGCTTGGCTGTTCATGAGTTTTTCTCCTTGTTCAACACCTGCCGATAAACGGCCAAGTGGCTGTCTTGGAATTGTTCGTGTTCAGTTGCTCTGAATGATTTCCGCTGTTCCAAATCAATGGAATGGCGAAAGTCCGGTAAAACTTTCAAAGCATCGCGCAGGCCTTGCAGAAATCGTGCTTGATACAGCCACGACTTCCCATCGGACCAGTTCACTTCGATGGCGTCTGGAGTTGATAGGTTTTCACGTGGCCACAGCTGATGTTGACCGGCAAGAAATCCTACGTTTGCGACCACTGGAAGTAAGCCACAATCGTAGGCGAGCTCCAACTGCCCTGAGTGACCGGCCCAGTTGTAGGGCAAAGCTAAGATATCAGCGCAGCGCATCCTGTTAGAAACCTCGTCGTCTGTCAGAGGAAGAACCAATTCAATGCGCACGCGAGGATTTCCTGCTGCCAGACTTAGCGCTAAGCGCAACCTTGCCGATTCATCCAGTTGATTGGCTGTAAAGGGCCGCGTCACCCAACTAATGTGGTACTGGTCCATAGTTCCAAACACCGCATTAACGAAGGTGGTGACGACATCCCGATTGGGTCGGAGCGTACCAAAGAAGAGTACCTCCGGCACCGCATCGGGTGACGGATCTTTGCACTGTGGCTGCGTTACGAAACCATGCGGGATGACAACAGTATCTGTAACCCGCCACGTAGATGTCAGTTCTCTGCGGGCGACGTCTGTCAGGGTGATGACGGCATCTGCGTGTTTGAGTATCAGCGAGATATATTGCTGATATTGATCGTCAGGTATGCCGTGAACTGATTGGAGCTCGTGGCATGTAAACACAACTGGCTTCCTATGGCTTCTCACCAAATCAAGCGCCGTTTCAACTGTTTTAATGTCCTCGAACTCAAACCCGTAGTGGATATGAACGACATCGAAAGAATCCCAGAGCTGAACTTGCTCGCGATACTTCGCTATCCAACCGTAGGTTACTTCGAACGGGATTGTCTCTTCCGATGATACGCTCGTTCCATTACATTAGCAATTTCTATTTCTCCAACCCTTGTTATTTTTTTAACGTACGCCGTATTACACGGCACATGCAGAACTCTAACAGCAGCTTTGTCGCTCATGTCTTACCTCCGTATTTGGTTTTCAAGGTTCAGCTTTGACACTCCGTTAGTGTATCAAAGTTCAAACTATCTTACATTATTTACGTCAGTTTGTAAAGGTCTAGGCGTGTCCGGCGAGCGGGCAAAAATTGGGGGAGTTTGAGGGGGAAAATTTTTGCCCGCGAGCCGAAGCAAAGCCCCGCCGCCCTGTTCGTTCAGAACAGAGCTGAGCAGAAAAATTATCTTTACATTTTTTGTTTTTGCACGCGCCACTTTTTTAACTCCTTAAAGGAAAAGGCAATTTTTCTGCGAGGTGGTGCCGCTTGGCGGCACGGCGGCGGGGCGGAGCGGTTGGATTTATTCAGAAATTTTTGGTAAAGTAAGTTCGAGCAGAGTTGTATAAACACACACTTGCCCTCGTAGTTCAATGGATAGAACGAGAGACTTCTAATCTCTTAATCTAGGTTCGATTCCTAGCGAGGGCACCAATACAGAACTCAACGGCTTTTTCAAAGCCAGAAGGTGGGACGCGCGAAGCGCGTCCCAATGGTTTCCTCCTGAATTTTGTCCAGAATCCAAAGGGGAATTCGCCAAAAATGAATCCAAATCCGGCGCGCTGGCGCGCACTGTTTTTTCGCCAAGAAGCAGGTTCGAGCCAAAGATTTCTTTGGCTACGACCTTTTTTGCAAAAAGGTCGGTATCAAATGCGATTTTATCCAATCCCTGTGCGACTTTTACCCAGTTTTGGAAAGGTTCGAGCCAATCATTTTGCTTGTGTAAAAGAGAGGCCATTTCTTCTTCGAGCGACTTCTTTTTGGACAATATTTTTCCTTTTTGCAAACGATAATCTTCGCAGTCAATTATCTGGTCTAAATATCCATTGAGGAGTCGCTCTAACTTTTGCGACAAAGAAGAAATCTTTTCTTGTCTTTCTTTCACACAAGCAGTCAAAGACTGGGCGGATTTTTCGTGGTCTTGCAGAGCAAGACGATTGAGTTCCACCGCCCAGTCTTTGGGCAAAGAAACTTTTTTGATTTCGGATGATAACTGGCGATTTAATTCCTCTTGACGAATACAAGGTTCTTCACATTTCACATTTTTGTTTTTCTTCGTACAGTGATAATAGACATACTCGTGAACATTCCCATTCTTTTGCTTCTTCACCTTGTATTCGCCAGTTATCATCATTCCGCATGAGGCGCAGGAAATGAGGCCACAGAACGGTTGAGGGTCGTTGAGGGGCTTTCTATCGGGCTTGCCACGAAGTTTCAACATTTCCTGCGCCTGATCAAAAAGTTTCTTTGAAATGATTGGCTCGTACTTTCCTTCGTGAAGCTCGCCACCATAGCGAAATAGTCCAGTGTAAAAAGGATTTGAGAGGATTGAAGTCGCACGGGATTTGTGGATTTTCTTTCCGGTTTTTGAAAAGAGATTGTGCTTCGCCAAAAAGTTTGAGACATCTTCCAGTCTATTGCCACCTTTTACATAGAATTCAAACGCTTGCCTGATAACCTTCGCTTTCTTTCTATCAACCACAACAGTTTTTGTGCGAGAGTCGTTGATATATCCGACTGGGGCAAGCGTTGGATAATCTCCGTTACGAACTTTTTGGCGAAGCCCTCTTTTAGTATTTTCGGAAAGAGAATCCACATAGTATTTGCTTTGCCCGAAAGCCATATTTAACATGAACTTACCTTGCGAAGTGCTATCACACCAAAAAGTCGGAAACTTGAGGCTCGCAAGTTTCCCTGTGTCGAGGAGGTAGATTATCTTTCCACCGTCAATACTATTTCTTGCGAGACGATCCGGATGCCAAGAGAGGATAGAATCTGCATCGCCCTTTTCAATAGATTTCATCATTTCATTAAAAACTGGACGACCAGGAATTTTAGCAGATTGTTTTTCTATAAACTCAAGGGCGATGTTCAGATTCTCTCTCTTGGCATAGTCTCGCAATTCAGTGAGCTGTGCTTCAATACTCAAAACCTGTTTGTCCTCGACATCAGTGGACTTGCGAGCATACAAAAAGAATTTTTGTGGAGATATATTATTCATATAAATTTTGAAAACTTAAATGGCCGCCCTGGTGCGCTAACCTAGAAGATCTAGATAAGTCCAAGACGGCCATTAAAATAGACCTTCCAAAAGTTAGCGCAAAGTTAGTATAGCAAAAATTCTTTTTATATCAAAGCAAATACTATGAGTCAAAATTGCTTCTGATTTCGAACCTCCTCCTCGGCGAAAAATCAGTGCGCGCCAGCGCGCCGGATTTGGATTCATTTTTGGCGAATTCCCCTTTGGATTCTGGACGAAATTCAGGAGGAAACCATTGGGACGCGCTTCGCGCGTCCCACCTTCTGGCTTTGAAAAAGCCGTTGAGTTCTGTATTGGTGTGTTTATTGTACCAAGTTAGAACCTATTTTCAAAATCGCTGAACGAATGAATCGCCCCACCACCGCTCGCTCCGCTCGCGTGTCCCGCAAAAAATGTTCTCCGCTTTTTTGATTTGGCGAGGGGCGAATTTTTTCTTCTAAAAGGATGAGAACATTTTTGCGGGACTCTGCCCTCAATGAATCTGGCGGGTGGTGGGGCTTCAATGCGGACTCGGTTTTGCCAAACTATTTTTCTGGGGATTTGGATTTGGCAAAACCGAGACTGAATCCTCCCGCCCGCAGAAAGGGGTCTGGGGAATGAATGCGGGCGGGTTTCGCTTCGGATTTTTGGCGACTTACCTTAAAATCCTAACTGAACCGATATTAGCATCTACTTCGACCTTATCACCATTTTTCAAAATTGAAGTGGCATTTTTAGTACCAACTATGCAAGGTATATTTAACTCACGAGATACTATTGCGGCGTGACACAACATTCCGCCTTCATCTGTGACAATCGCCGCGCACTTTTTCATTGCCGCAACATAATCCGGTCTAGTCATTGATGTAACCAAAATATCTCCGTCCTCAATTAAGGAAAGCTCCTTGATTGTTTTGATAATTTGCACTGGGCCACTGGCTATCCCAGAACTCACACTTAATCCTCGTATTTCATTTTTTGAATCTGTTTTTATATTTTGTCTTAAATAATCGTCCATTTTTGAATTGGTGTATATTTCAATGTTTCCATTCATATAAACAAGGGCGTGCTTTTTTGCTCTTGATTGGACATCAACTTTTTTTACTTTCCCCTCTAACAAAGCGGTGATTTCCTCATCTGTTAAAAGTAAGGTTTCACTTATAGAAAAATTTAATCTATTAGCAATTTCCAGATAAATTTTTCGTCCAAGAAATGATTCAATCGAACGATAATGACTTCTTTGGTCTTTGTGATTAAAAAGGAAATTTATTGCTTTTATTTTAACCTTATCAAGATCATCTATATTTTCTGATGTGGTAAAAATCTCTAAACGCTTTTCATTCTCAGCAATTTGTTTTTGCTTTTCCAAAACTTTTTTTGGCTCAATATCTCTTAGTCTCTTTTCAAAGTATAAAATATCGTATGGAGAATAGTCATAGTCATACATTGGGATATAGCTATACTTATTCATATGCGTTTGCAACCCTTCGCGCTGTTTTTGATGAGGTAATTTTGAAATCAAATACAAGTCATATTCCTCTCTTGTTAAGTAATTACCGGATGTAAGAGATAATACAATCAATGCTTTTTTCTCAATTTCATCGGCCACAAAATATTTGCGTAAGGTTTTATATAGGGCAAGTTCAATTACTTGTTCCCATATAACTATTGCCCACATTGGAACAAAATAATTTATTAAACTTTTCTTATACTCATGAAAGACTTCCAACAACTTACTAATTTTCAATTTAGACAAATCTTGTTTAGATAAGTCATTCAAAAAAGTAAGGTGGGGTTGGTAGTGTTTTTCGTAGTCATCAAAAACTTTAAAAAAATCTTTGTTTTCAAACTGGTTTAGATAATATGAATCAAAAATATCCCTCTCTGTTTTCTTGTCATATATTGCACTCGCGCCACTTTCTTCTAAAACATAGAGCCAATTAAACATTCCTAAGCCAAACATTTTTTGAAATGGCTTACCGATTGAGTAGGAGTAATCAATAGCTTTTTGTATCTTTAAACCGCGCTCCCACCTTTTTGCCCAAGATTCAGTTATTGCTTTGGCATCAACACTCAAAGTAGTAATGGGTCTGCTTTGCACAATGTAAAACTTTTTCTTTTCTGCCGCCCACTCAATATCACAAGGAAAACCATAATGACTTTCTATGCGTAAGATTATTTCCGATAACGCTAAAATCTCCTCATCTGATAACACTGGCTTTTCTCCTTTTCCTTTCGGAATATCTAGCCACTCATTTCCACCCCTCTCGACGCAATAAAGCCCCCGTGTTTGTATTTGAATATTTTTATCAAGAATCCGTCGCGGTTGTTTTTCTACGACATAACTATCTGGTGTAATTTGCCCAGACACTATCGCCTCACCAAGCCCAAACCCCGCCTCAATAATAAGTTGGTTCCTGTCTTGTGTTACGGGATGGACAGAAAAAGCGATACCGGATTTTTCACTTTCTACCATTTTCTGCACTACAACCGCGACGGAAATTTTTTGTTTATGTAAATTCTTTTCAAAGCGGTAAAAAATAGCACGCGGGGTGAATAACGAAGCCCAACATTTCTTTACATTTTCGAGCAAATTTTCTTCCGTTGTATTGAGATAGCTTTCAAGCTGTCCAGCCCACGCCGCGCTCGCCGAATCTTCGGCGGTAGCTGAAGATCGTACTGCTACATATTTTGAATTAAGGTTTTTGAAAAATTTTTGAATTTCTTCAATAATGTCCTTTGGTATTACAGCACCTAAAATTAACGCCTCTATTGTCTCCGAAGCATGTTCAGTAGTATGAATTTCTTTATGATTAACTGAATCAAGAATAGCTTCAATTTCAACATTCAAATCTGTTTCTTCTAAAAATTTTTCAAAAGCAGTTGAAAGAATAACAAATCCTGGTGGTACTGAAATACCAGCTTTGGTCATTTCGCCAAGCGAAGCACCCTTACCTCCGGCTATTGATACATCATTTTTGCTAATTTTATTGAAATCTCGTAGAAGTTCCATAATTATTTCTATTCTATCAGTTTTTTTGTCTTTTTTGAAGTCGCCAAAAATCCGAAGCGAAACCCGCCCGCATTCATTCCCCAGACCCCTTTCTGCGGGCGGGAGGATTCAGTCTCGGTTTTGCCAAATCCAAATCCCCAGAAAAATAGTTTGGCAAAACCGAGTCCGCATTGAAGCCCCACCACCCGCCAGATTCATTGAGGGCAGAGTCCCGCAAAAATGTTCTCATCCTTTTAGAAGAAAAAATTCGCCCCTCGCCAAATCAAAAAAGCGGAGAACATTTTTTGCGGGACACGCGAGCGGAGCGAGCGGTGGTGGGGCGATTCATTCGTTCAGCGATTTTGAAAATAGGTTCTAACTTGGTACAATAAACACACCAATACAGAACTCAACGGCTTTTTCAAAGCCAGAAGGTGGGACGAAGTTTGGGGGAGGAATTTTCCATTTGCTCCGCTTTTTGTTTTGGGGGAATTGGGGGGGCAAGAAACAAAAAACAAATTCAATATTGAGCATCGTGTCATTTGTTATCGCTGGTGGTTCGTCCAACGCCCTGGAGTCCATCCTCGGCATCCGCCTCGGACATTTCCGCTATGGCTACTCGCGCCTAGAT
>Ga0210057_1007433_pt1 | contig 13282 bp, 15 predicted proteins | sample CryGeyCG2114_010_2_FD_183968 | JGI IMG/M metagenome (GOLD analysis project Ga0210057, IMG submission 183968) | Groundwater microbial communities from aquifer - Crystal Geyser CG10_big_fil_rev_8/21/14_0.10 (SPAdes) (version 2) | ecosystem: Environmental > Aquatic > Deep subsurface > Groundwater ... | reverse complement strand
ATCACGCAATACACAAAGTGGTATAATTATGAAAGACCTCATCTCGGTAAAGAAATGCAGGGGGCTACTCCATTCGAAAAATTCCTTTCATTCTCCTAAAGTGTTACCCCTAATGGGTGACCGTACATAAGAATATTGCAGGATATACACTACTCTATTCTGTTTTTTTACCCAAAAATACGGTATGATATAGCTATATGAAATTTTTCAAAAAGAAATGGGTACTTATTACCACCGTGCTTCTCATTGTGCTGGGTGGTATTGTGTTTGCGCAATCTCGCAAAGTACCTGTGCCAGAATTTTCGAGCCAAGCTGTGCAGCGTATTGATCTGAAACAAACTGTGAGTGAAACAGGTTCTATCGAAGCATCACTCGAATTGACCTATGGATGGGAAACAAGTGGAAAAGTGAGTGAGATAGTGAAACAGATCGGTGATGTTGTGACCTCGACTGATGTTATTGCTCGATTGTCAAACACACAACAGCGAGCAAGATACAACGAAGCGCTTGCATCCCTTTCTTCTGCACAAGCGAGATTGAATTTGGAATTGGCAGGACCAAGTGATGCCGGCATACAAAAATCAGCAGCAGCTGTTGCCCAAGCAGATGCGTCTCTTGCCCAATCAAAAGCAAATCTCTCAAAAATTGAAGCGCAAACGTTTTCGAGTATTTCTTCTGCAGAAAAAGCAGTTGACACGGCAAAAAATAATTTGCAGCTTGTGGCAGATGGAGAAGATAGTGAGCTCGTAAATAACACCTATGCTGATTTGGTAAATGTTCTCAAATCTTCGGTGACAAATCTTGGAAATGCTCTTACTGAAGCCGATAATATTTTGGGTGTTGATAATGAATTTGCAAATGATGATTTTGAAGAAGTCCTTGGCGTACTAGATTCTTCTGTGTTGCAGCAGGCAAAAAATACCTATTACACGGCAAAAGCAAATAAGGGTTCTGCTGAAGCTGCTGTTGTGTCATTGAACAGTGCGAGCGAGCACACTACGGTCGATGCTGCTCGTATGATGGTAGCCAATGCATTGGCTACCATGCAGACGCTCTTGTTCCAAGTACAGCAAACACTTAATGCTACGAGACCTATTGGTGATCTTTCTCAGACAGCGCTCGATGCGTTAAAATCTGGTATCACTACGGTTCAGGGATATATTGATACCAGTACAACAAATGTCACAAATGGTGTACAGGCAATTGCAAGTGCACGAATATCACTGACTTCTTACCAAATCGCATATGACAAAGCTGTCTCAGATTTGGCACAAGCAAAAAAGCAAGCTGAGGCAGATATTGCCGTCGCCAAAGCACAAGTCAGTGCGCAAGAAGCAAATTTGCTTCAGGCACAAGCAAGTTACGATGATTTTGTTGCTCCACCACGGACCGTCGATCTTGCTTCACTCAGAGCAGATGTCACGCGCCAATCAGCATCGGTATCTGCCGCAAAGGATGATCTCGCGAAAACGGAACTTATTGCGTTGTCGAATGGCGTGGTGAGTAGGCTGGATGTAGAAGTCGGGGAGAATGTCACCGCAAATCAGGTGGTGGTGGGTATCATCTCTGATGGATTTTCTATCAATGTAGATATTTCTGAAGCAGACATCGCAAAAGTTTCTGTTGATGACCCTGTAGATATTACCCTGGATGCCTATGGTGATGATGTCCATTTTGCAGGAACTGTGGTAAAAATTGAACCAGCAGAAACAGAAATTTCAGGTGTTGTGTATTATAAAACAACGATATTGTTTGATGACATTGCCGAGCAATATGCTATCCGTTCTGGCATGACAGCAAATGTAGATATTCTTACTGACCAGAAAGACAATGTGCTCGTCTTGCCACGAAGAGCCGTCCTCACGCAAGATGGAAAAAGTATTGTACGCATTGTAAAAGATGCTACCAAAGGAATCTTTGAGGAACGAGAGGTTCAGACAGGTCTTGCGGGTGATGGTGGTTTGGTAGAGATTCTTGTAGGAGTGGACGATGGAGAAGAGATTGTTACCTTTTTGAAAGAGAACTAATATCTATGCCGCTCATTGAAGTAAAAGGTGTCACAAAAACATATGTCACTGGCGACATTGAAACGCCGGTGTTGCATGGTATTGATCTCACTATTGAAAAGGGGGACTACGTGGCCATTATGGGACCGAGTGGATCTGGCAAGTCTACATTCATGCATATCTTGAGTTTTCTTGATAATCTCACAACAGGCACATATTTTTTTGAAGATACTGACGTTTCCACACTGTCGTCAGACAAACTTGCCATGATGCGAAATGAAAAAATTGGATTTATTTTTCAGGCGTTCAATCTGTTGCCTCGGACAACCGTATATGACAATGTGGCATTGCCACTTCTGTATTCAAAAAAAGAGCGAGGACGAAAAGAAGTGGAATCAGCGATTGCCTCTGTGGAGCTTTCGCATCGTATTACGAATATTTCAAATCAGCTTTCTGGTGGAGAAAAACAACGAGTTGCCATTGCTCGAGCCATAGTGAATGATCCAGATGTCATTTTTGCAGATGAGCCAACGGGAAATTTGGATAGTAAAACGGGGACACAAATTATGAGAATTTTGCAACGATTGAATAATGAGGGCAGAACCGTCATCATGGTAACCCATGAACAGGATACAGCGGACCATGCAAAAAGGATTGTGTTGTTGCGAGATGGATTGATAGAAAAAGATGCCCCTGTAAAACACAGACGATTTGCAGAAGAGGGTGAAATACGAAAATAAGAGTAAGCAAATAAAAGAAGGATTCTGAGAGAAGCCTTTTTTTGTATAGATATTTCCTATGTATGGAAGGGTATAATCCTGTATACTACTGGTAGCGTCTATGACCATGTTTGATTCCTACAATACCGCATTAAAAAATCTTCGCGTGAATAAACGTCGTTCTCTTTTGACCATGCTTGGGCTCATTATTGGTATTTCATCGGTCATCCTGGTCATCAGTACTGGTGCAGGAGCTCAATCACTTATTACGGGACAAGTGGTCGCACGTGGTACTGATCAGATCGTTGTACTCTCTGGTGCAAGTGATCCAGAAGGGCCTCCTGCGCAAGCGCTGGGGATTGTGATCACGACGCTTACCGAAGAAGATAAAGACGCGCTTCTCGACAAACATAATGTTTCGCATATTGCCTATGTCTCTGGATATATCACTGGCAATGGGGTATTGAAATGGGAAAGTGAAAATAGAAATGTGAGCTATACAGGCGCAAATGCTGATTATGAAATTATTGAGAATGTAACGGTGGAACGTGGAAGATTTTTTTCAAAAGCAGAAAATGAAGCGCGTGATGCAGTGGTCGTCATGGGGAGTGCTCTTGCAGAAGAAATTTTTGGAAATAGCGAACTGATTGGTGAGCGGGTAAAAATAGATGGAAAACAATTTCGTGTGATAGGGGTGCTCGCGCCACAGGGGAGTTCTATTTTTGAGGACGTGGATAATGCACTTCTCATGCCCCTCCGAGTTGCACAGTACGAATTGCTTGGGGTGCGACATGTGTCAGTGATACGCAGTAAAGTTGATTCTGAACAATATATAGACCAAACAGAAAAAGAAATCGCACAGACACTCCTTGATAGACATGGGGAAGAAGATTTTTCTATTCGTAATAGTGCAAGCCTTTTGGATATTTTGACCACGATTACCGATGCACTAAAATTTTTCCTTGTTGCTATTGCTGGTGTCTCTCTTTTTGTCGGTGGTATCGGAATCATGAATATTATGTTGATTGCCGTCAAAGAAAAAACACGTGAGGTAGGACTCAGAAAATCGGTCGGCGCTACGGATACTGACATTCTCAGACAATTTCTTATTGAAACCATTGTGTTGTCACTGCTCGGTGGGTTGATTGGATTATTGATTGGCGTCCTCCTTGCGTTTGGTATTGCACGAGGGGTACAAGCTGCTGGATACGATGGGTATAAGTTTATTGTTTCTCTGAATTCAATTGTCGCGTCACTTGGAGTGACGATGCTTATTGGGCTTGTCTTTGGGGTATACCCTGCACGACGTGCCGCAAGTTTGGACCCTATTGATGCATTACATTACGAATAATATGCGAAATACGAAAAATGCGAACATACGAAATTTCTACGTATGAATGTTTCTCAAGTAAAAAGGAAAGATTTGCTATATCCAGAATTGAGCTACATAATAAATGGTGCTTTGTTTGAAGTGTATAAGGAATTGGGCGGTGGACATAAAGAAGTATATTATCAGAAGGCAATGGCCCTCGCACTGAAGGAAAAAGGTATATCATATATTGAACAGTACTCTGTGCCTCTCACGTTTAAAGGATCAATAGTAGGTAAATATTATTTAGATTTTTTAGTAGAAGATAAAATAATATTGGAGTTGAAAAGAGGAAAATTGATGCCCTATGCTATGATTCAGCAAACAAAAGAGTATCTTATAGCTACAAATTTGCAGTTAGCTATTATTGGCTGTTTTACTCACCAAGGTGCATATCCAAAACGTATTATAAATCATGAATTGCTTGGATAGTTTTCGCATTTTCGTAAAGTTCGTATTTCGTACAGTATGAATAAGATATTTTCACTTGCATTCAATCAAATTAAAAAAAATAAGGCGAGAGCGAGCCTGACTATTTTTGGTATTACGATTGGTATCATGGTGGTTATCCTGGTATTGTCTGCTGGAAATGGGGTGAAGAGTTTGGTACTTGGTGAGCTTGATAGTTTTGGGAATGACTGGATAGATATCGAAGTAAAAATACCAAGCACGGGCAAAGCGTCGGTGAGCAATGCGCAAGACCAAGCGCGAGGAGTAACAATTACAAGCCTGACAACTGATGATGCCGATGCTGTAGGAGAGCTCAATAATATAAAAAATATCTATGCAGGAGTGACGACGCAAGCCGTCGTCTCGTATGGCAATGAAAAAAAACAACCAATGTTTTTTGCCGTGACACCATCATATATAGAGATCGATGCTGGCAGTGAAATGGAAGACGGGCAATTTTTTTCAGAGGAAGAAAACAGTGCAGCAAGCCAAGTCATTGTGTTGGGATCGGGATTGCGTGATACACTTTTTGGCAATGATACTGCTGTCGGGAAAAAGGTAAAAGTGGGGGATACCTCATTTCGAGTGATAGGGGTGATGAAGGAACGAGGCGCAACAGGGTTTTTCAATTATGATGAACTCGCGTATATCCCTGTAAGAACGGCGCAAAAAAAACTTATGGGTATTGATCATGTATTGTTCATGATTGCCCAGATGCGAGACGCAGGTAAAGGTGATGCAACCGCCGAAGAAATTAGAGCGCTGATCAGAGATCGTCATGATATTACGGATCCTGACAAAGATGATTTTTCAGTCACGACACAGCAAGAGTCCGTTGCATTGATCGATACTGTATTTTTTGGCATACAGGCGCTGTTGGTCATATTAGCCGCGATTTCGCTCGTCGTCGGTGGTGTGGGGATTATGAATGTGATGTATGTTTCTGTGGTTGAGCGTACATTTGAAATTGGACTCAGAAAATCTGTCGGTGCTACCGAGGCGAGTGTCCGCGCACAGTTTCTCATCGAAGCGATTGTCCTCACTGCACTTGGTGGGGTGAGTGGTATTGTGATTGGTATTTTGTTGTCGTACCTTATCGCTGTTGGTGCTCAGTCATATGGGCTCAATTGGGAATTTGTGATTTCCTTGCCATCTATTTTTCTCGGTACAGGATTTTCTGTTATCATTGGATTAGTCTTTGGCTATTTTCCGGCAAAGCACGCAGCAAGTCTCGATCCTATTACGGCGTTGCGTCAAGAATAATTTTTTATTATGCATACACTTCGTACTAGATTCGCAAATGATATCGTGGCAGAATGTATGCCATCTCAAAAACCGTCACAAGATGTGATTATTTTTTGTGATGGTATGCCAGGGCTGCCTGGCAAAAAGAAAAAGCTCATGGAGTTTTATGCGAAAAAAGGTTATTGGTGTTTCAATCCTAGATATAGAGGCGTATGGGAAAGCGGGGGATCGTTTTTGGAAAATTCTCCGGTAGAAGATATTCGTGATGTGATAGATGGATTATTTCAACCGGTCAACAGTCTGTGGGATGGGGTTGAGTACAATATAGACCCAAAACATATCATCATTGTAGGCGGAAGTTTTGGAGGCCCTGCGGCGCTCCTCCTGTCTTCTGACCCACGAGTGAATGCCGTGATTACAGTGGCTGGTGTTGTCGATTGGACCGTGCCGGGTGAAACAGAACCCCTTGATTGGCTTTTTGATGTGACAAAAGCATCTTTTGGAGAGGCCTTTCGGATAACAAAAAAAAATTGGGACAAATTGGCATCTGGAAAATTTTACAATCCTGTCAATCAGCTCGAAGATATAGATCCAACGAAGATATTGATGATCCATGCAAAAGATGATACAGTGGTTCCCTATGTGGCGACTGATGTTTTTTCTCAGAAGCTCGGTATTCCGCTTGTTTCCTTGAAAACAGGGGATCATCTTTCATCGTCAATTTTGACTCGATGGAAGATGTGGCGACATATAAAAAAACATCTTGCTTCTTTGATACCATAAATTATGAATGCACTTGAGATCAAAAATTTTACAAAAAAGTATGGCGACGTGACGGCTGTCGATGACATTTCTATTTCTGTGAAGCAAGGAGAGTTTTTTGGATTTCTCGGTAAAAATGGAGCAGGGAAGACTTCTACTATTAGTGCTATCACCGGCATTGGGACGATTACGAGTGGAGAGATAACCGTCTTTGGTATTGATGTAGAAAAAGAATACAAAGAAGCGCGAAAAAAAATAGGGTTGTGTCCTCAAGAGTTTAATGTCGATACCTTTGCAAAAGTGAAAGATATTTTGTTGCATGTTGGAGGATATTTTGGCCTTTCAAAAAAAGAACGGCAAACGCGACTCGAAGATGTATTGAATATATTTGAACTTGAGGATCATAAAGAAAAACAATTTCGACAACTGTCTGGTGGACTCAAGCGTCGCCTGATGCTCGCTCGTGCGATGATGCATGATCCAGAACTTCTCATTCTTGACGAACCAACCGCAGGAGTTGATGTTGAACTTCGTCATGAACTCTGGGCGTATTTGAAACAAATTAATAAAGCCGGGAAGACTATTATTTTTACGTCTCATTATCTCGATGAAGTAGAAGAACTCTGTGAACGAGTTGCCATTATGGATAAAGGAAAGATTATAGCCGATGCACCAAAAAGTGACTTTACAAACGATGGGAGTACGCTCGAGGCAAAGTATTTGGAATTAACAAAAGCATAGGCATATGACAAATTTGATTGGTTTCAGAACACTCGTCTGGCAAGAAATACAGCGGTTTCTCCGCGTCTGGATTCAGGCGCTCATTAGTCCGTGGATCAATTCCTTGTTGTATATCCTTGTGTTCGGGGTCATCGTGGGGTCACGGATCGATACGATTGCTGGTGTTTCGTATATTGATTTTGTATTGCCTGGTATTGTGATGATGAATTTGATCACAGCATCCTACATGCAAGCGGCGTTTAGTTTGTATTTCAAACGATTTGCACGACATATTGAAGAAATCCTCACGGCACCATTTTCATATCTAGAAGTGCTCGGCGCTTTTGTGATTGCGGGTGTGTTACGTGGTCTTATCGTTGGTCTTGGGGTATATGCCATTGCACTGTTTTTCACCTCGGCATCTATTGCACATCTTTTTTTGTTCATTGTGTATAGTATTGCAGTTGCCCTTATTTTTTCTTGTATCGGATTGCTTGTTGGTCTCTGGGCTGATAATTTTGAACAGCTTTCCGTCCTCCAAACATTTGTGATCATGCCGCTTACATTTCTTGGGGGAGTGTTCAATTCGGTTCACATGCTGCCAGAAAAAGCACAGTTCGTCGCAAAGCTCAATCCATTCTTTTATTTTGTTGATGGACTTCGATATTCGATGATTGGTATTCGGGAAGCAAATGTATGGGTTGGAAGTACGCTTATTCTTGTATTGATTTTTGGGTTTGGTGGTCTGACGTGGTATTTGTTTTATAAGGGGTGGCGTTTGCGGTCGTAGTACTAGACTGCGGTTTGAGTATGCCGTGGTATGATGTTCTACACGGAAGATTACGCTTCGCTAAGATTATTTTCACCTACGGTGAAAAAGATTGAAGATTACTTCGTAAAAAGAAGAACCTACATATCAGCATATTTTTCTAAGCATGTAACATAATCTTCTAATCTTTTTTGCGCTAGCAAAAGTAATCTTAGCGCAGCGTAATCTTCCCGTGTTTGTAGACTTTCATTTGGAAGTCTGTATACTACTAGATACATAATACAGATTTTATGAAACACTCACATTTTTGGACTATCTTTATTATCTGTACATTGTTGTTTCTCGGAATAGCATGGTTTTTCTTTTCTCATTATCGTGCACTTGCCCCTGTGCTTCTTCCACCACCGCGTGACATTACAGAGGATATTCCTTCGGTGAATGATGAACCTGGAAATAGTATCAATGCTACGGATATACCACTCACATTGCCAGAAGGATTTACGATAGAAGTATTGGCAAAGGAGGTTATTGGGGCACGCGTCTTGGCACTCGGTCCACACGGATATATATGGGTGTCTCAGATGCAAGAGGGAGTGATTTCCCATGTATCACCAGAGGGAATTGTAGAAGAAGTATTTACTGGGCTCAATCATCCGCACGGACTTGCGTTTGAAATCACGAACCCATCCCTTTTATACATTGCCGAAGAAACACAAATTTCAAAAGTAGACATAGATTCAGCAGATAAAACATTTGAAAAGGTAGCAGCACTTCCAGAGGGGGGAAGGCATGTATCACGGACGATCAAGTTTGGTCCTGATGGTTCGTTGTATGTTTCTATCGGGTCTACGTGTGATGTGTGTGAGGAAGAAGATGCTCAGGTTGCGTCGATCCAAAAAGTGAATATCGAAACTGGCGAACTTACACCAGTGGCGACTGGCCTTCGTAATAGTGTGTTCTTCGCGTGGCACGAAGTAGATGGTAGTATGTGGTCGACTGAAATGGGACGCGATAAGCTCGGAGAAGATCTTCCTCCAGATGAGATCAATACGATAGAAGCAGGAAAGAAGTATGGCTGGCCGATTTGTTATGGTAATAATATTCACGATATAGATTTTGATCAAAAAGAGTATATTATCAATCCTTGTGGCAGAGATACTCCGCCTCGTATTGAATTGCCAGCACACGTCGCGCCACTCGGGATTGGCATCATTCCCGAATCAACTGTTTGGCCAGAAGAATATTGGTATGATTTTATCGTCGCAGAACATGGATCTTGGAATAGTCCAAATCCTGTTGGCTATCAGCTCGTGCGTGTTCCTGTCACCACTGATAGTGAGGGTGCGTTAGTTGTTGAAAGTCCTGAGCCATTTATTTCCGGGTGGCTGACAGAAGATGGTCGAGCACTTGGTCGTCCCGTTGATGTACTTATCCGTCCAGAGGGTGTGATGTATGTGAGTGATGATAAGGCTGGGGTGATCTATAAAATTTCGTACCAGTCAAAAGCAATGCAGCAGGAAGCAATTGATGACATGGTGCGACTTGATGGACTGATGCCAGCTGGTACATTGCCATTGTCCACTGCTGAAACAAATTTTACAATTATAGGTGAAGCGCGAGGAACCATGTTTTTTGAAGCAAGTTTTCCTGTTGAACTGGTTGATGATACAGGTCTCGTCATTGCTTCCGGACTTGCTACCGCGACAGGGGATTGGATGACAGAGGATTTTGTTTCTATGTCTATTGCATTGCACTATACATCTTTGCCTACCACTCCCACAGGGATACTTCGTCTGCATAGAGATAATCCTTCTGGTCTGTCGGAGAATGATTTGATGATTTCATTTCCTGTGGTATTCTCATCTTGAGTAATGTACGTCTATGAACATAACAAAATTTGGTCATTCTTGTCTTCTCATAGAAGAGGGAAGCACACGTATCCTTGTTGATCCGGGTATATATAGTTCTGGATTTGAAGAACTCAAAGAACTTGACGCAATGTTGATCACCCATAAACATGCTGATCACTGTGATGTTCCCTCGATTAAAAAGGTAATGGCCGCAAATCATGGAATCCCGATTTTTTCAAATGAAGATGTTCGAGATGTTTTGCAAGAAGTCGATATCGACGTTACCCCTACCGAGGATCACGTTCCATTCGAGATAAAAAATATCTCGGTAAAGCCGTATCATATTCTTCATGCTGAAATTTACGAAGGTGTGTTTGCTGTTCCTCAAAATACAGCTTTTGTGATTGCTGAAAAATTGTTTGTTACAGGGGACGCCGTTTCAGGTATTCCCGATGAAAAAATAGATATATTGGCATTGCCGGTAGTTGCCCCATGGGGGAAACTGAGTGAATATCTTGATTTTGCTCGCGCGGTGAAACCACGTGTTGTGATACCAATCCATGATGCTATTGGACAACCAGGATTTTTTGCAAAACATCCTGCACAGTTATTACCTCAGTTTGGTATTGACGTTGTGCTACTAGAAAACGGCATCTCAACAGAACTATAATTTTCTACTCACCAATAACCCAGTTCCTACATCAACTAATTTGCTTTCAAACTGTGGATCATCTTCCACAGTTTTTTTGTATTCAGCAAGTTCTTTGTTATGAGAGATCATGTTGTCTGTAATGATGATGCCACCTGGATTCAATCTTTCTTTCAATGCATTGAAATAGGAAAGATGTTCATATTTTGTGGCGTCAAAAAAACAGAGATCAAATGTTCCTTCAATGTTTAAAAAAATTTCTGGGGCATGTCCTTTTACCTGTATGATATTTTCAAGCGTCGAATCTTCTATATTTTTTTGGGCAAGAGCAAATCGTTCATCATGTGATTCAATCGTGATAAGTGTGCCATCCCATGCAACCAGTGCTTCCCCAATACATATTGCTGAATAGCCTATGGATGTACCAATCTCGAGGACACGCTTTGGCTCTGCTGTGTTCAGTAGAGAAATAATGTATTGAGCGGTTTCTGGAGAAATATTCCAATAGGGGTTTCCCTCGGCAATGTTTTTTTCAATTGTTTCTTTCACCTCTGCTATAGCATTTTTGTTCATAGATTGGTATGATAAAAGGGAAGTATACGTATTTTTCATTAAAAAATATATGGACGTCAATTATATCGCTATTATCGTAGCCGCGCTTGCAGGTTTTGTTATAGGGTTTGTCTGGTACTTGCCTGGTGTTTTTGGAAAGGTCTGGATGAAGGCTGTTGGCATTTCTCCAAGTCCACAAGACATGCAAAAGAAGAAAGGCATGGGAGGAAAGATGTTTGTTTCATTGGTATCTGTGTTTCTTGTCTCATTTGTGCTCGCTCATGTGATCCAAGGCATGTATATCTGGAAGGGAAATACGACTGGTACAGCTGATCCGCTCATGATAGGAGTCTCTACAGGAGTTTGGATTTGGCTTGGATTTCTTGCTACGAGTTTGATTGATCCTGTTCTCTGGCAGAATAAATCATTGAGTCTCTGGCTTATCAATGCTGGGCAATGGCTTCTCCGTTTGCTCGTCATGGGTGCTATTATTGGGTATATGATGTAATCATTATAAACATATGCGTCATCTTCATGCAAAACCTCATCATTTCATCATCCCAAGCGTTGCGGTGACGATTGCTGTGCTTGGTGCACTTTTTACCGAGCTGGGTATGGCATGGTATGACACGACGTTGACATTGCCATCCTTTGTCCCACCCGATTGGGTATTTCCTATTGCGTGGACAGCTATTTATATCATGACAGCGGGGGCAGCATATATCATCTGGCATGAGGGGCCAAAGAAAACATTGCATTTGTTTGCGACGGCTCAGTCAAAAGATGAATTCCGCGCCTTGCAATGGCTGTTTGGGGTGAATGCTGGATTAAATCTTCTCTGGACTATATTGTTTTTCTTTTTCCATTGGATTGGTGCTGCAGCGTTTGAAATTGTGCTGCTTGAAATTACGATCATTGCCATGGTTGCATTCTCCTGGAAGATCTCTCGTATTGCAAGCTATCTTCTCCTCCCATATGCTGTGTGGGTATTATTCGCATCGTATCTCACTATGCGGATCATGTTTTTGAACTAACTCATTGATTACATAGATGATAGAGCAAGCCTCTAAAAGGATTACACTGATAGTGAATCCTTTTTCGGACCCAATACTATGTTGACACTCACCGAACGAAAACAGAAGGGAGCCATGCTTCTCAACGCATTAAAAACACTTGTGCCCAAAGCAGCAATGATGTTGGAATATTCAAATAATTGGGAACTGGTTGTGGCGGTGGCACTCTCTGCGCAGTGTACGGATAAGCAGGTGAACAAAGTAACAAAAACACTTTTTCAAAAATATGCCACACTCCAAGCGTACGTTGATGCAGACATAACAGAATTTGAACAGGATATATACTCAACAGGATTTTATAAAAATAAAGCAAAGAATGTGTTGGCTGGTGCAAAGGTCGTGAAGGAACAATTTGGCGGTGTTATTCCACATACACTAGAAGAATTGATGTTGATCCCAGGAGTAGGAAGGAAGACGGCAAATGTTGTGCTGGGGAATGCCTATGGCATAGCAGAGGGCATTGCGGTTGATACGCATGTAAAGCGGTTTGCGCGAAATTTTGGTCTTACCACATCTTCCAATCCTGATATTATCGAGCGCGATCTCATGGCGATTCTTCCGCAGGAGGAATGGTTTGCGTTTACCTACTACGCCATAGAATATGGTCGTCAATATTGCCCAGCTCGATGTAAACATACAGATTGTCCTCTTCGTGAGTACTTGTCCACATTGAGCTAAATCATGGATTTTGATATTATATTTCGCAAGACCTCCAAGCACCGCACAGCTTGTATTGAGGCATAGTTCGCGCAGAACTATATAAACATTTTTTGTGCGGGTGACGGATTACGTTTTTTATGAATCTGTCACACCAGCGCCCAACATCCACTATTGGCCTGAACGACGTTGTCGTTGATGCCTGTAGCATGCCGTTGGGCGTTGTTTTATTTTTTTAGATACAGTAGATGTACAAGACGTGTTTTTCTGTTATACTATAGTTATCTTTGAACTCATACAGAGTTTCCAACAAAGACACGCAAATTAATCAGCGCATGCCCGAGATACTTTAGTCCGTTTCGTGTCGCCTCAAGTCGCTCGTAACTGAAAGCAAGTTTGCGGTAGGTATCTTGCCAGGCGAATACGCGTTCAATTACAAATCGTTGTTTGTACATTTGTTC
>Ga0210057_1007429_pt1 | contig 13286 bp, 10 predicted proteins | sample CryGeyCG2114_010_2_FD_183968 | JGI IMG/M metagenome (GOLD analysis project Ga0210057, IMG submission 183968) | Groundwater microbial communities from aquifer - Crystal Geyser CG10_big_fil_rev_8/21/14_0.10 (SPAdes) (version 2) | ecosystem: Environmental > Aquatic > Deep subsurface > Groundwater ... | reverse complement strand
AAGAGACTAGAATAGAATGTCAAAGTTCAAATATCCAATGACAAATGAATGTCAAAGTTTAAATGTCAAATAAGAATAAGTAAGTCATCCCGACGAAAGTCGGGATCCTGAACCCGTCTGCCGACGAGGCAGGTCAAGTTCAGGATGACACAAATTATTATTTTGGCATTGAGATTTGGGATTTCAATTGACATTTGGCATTGGGATTTTGACATTACTTGTATTCTATTCTCTTTTGTCCGTTCGGCATGCCCAGAAGTTGGCAAAGTCGAACGCGGCAAACGTAGTAAAGGTAGTACGCAAATCCATTTTTTTCACGGCCAAAAGGCCAACAAGGAGGACGTATGTCTGGAAATGCAAGGAAACATCTGTTCGTGATCGTGCTTTTAGCGATCACAGTAGTGATTTTGGCAGCCTGTGGTACGCCAGATCCTACAACTACTGTGGCTAGGACTACGGTGCAACACGCTGATGGAAGTACGACAGTCATGACTACGACTATCAATACTGAAACCAGTGATATTCCCGCACCCGCCGTGCCTGCAGCCACACCCGCAGCAACCGTTGTCGCCGCTGCAACCGCAGCAGGCCCTATGCGCCTTCTTGATATGGGCGAATGCCTTGACTTGGGCGCCGGAGTTCCGATTGTCTACAAAGACTACCGCTACCAGGATAAGACCGTGGTTGTAGGAGTTCACGCCGGAAACGGTAGTGGTGCTCTCTGCAGAGAGGTCAAGTATCCTGGTTACTGGAGGGTAGTCTGGACATTTGGTTCTTTAGACGATGCGAAGGCGTATCAGTCCGATGAGATTACTCGCGTCGTGGCGGCTGGAGATGCTAATCCGCAGTCTCCTGGCACAGACGTAGCAGTCAAAGTCATCGCAACTGATGAGGCAGGAATAGAGACCGTCGTCTGGACCAAGTAATTAAGTAACCTGGAGCTGCCTGGGGAGCGAGAGACTTTTTCTCGCTCCCTGGGCAACCACTTAAAAAGTAAAAATTAAAAGTGAAAAGTTTAAAGTACGAAGCAATCAAATCAAAAAAGAGATTGCTTCACTGCCGTTCGCAATGACAGAGTAAATATAATTTTTAACTTTTCATTTTTACTTATAAATTTAAAACATGACAATGAAGAACAACTTTAATACTGCAGATGGTTTGTTGGTTTTTACCAGCTTACCAGTGCAAAAAGACTATAGTGCCATAGGGTGGCACAGTAGAAAAACGCTCAAGCATCTTGCCGAGCGTATGCCAGTAATTGTATGTGCAGAAAAAAGCGCGAGAGTGCACGAAACGGCATATATGGGGAAAAATGTACAGATACTTCGCGTGTGGAGTGCCACAAATGCTTTCAGCATATGGAACCTTTTGTTTATGCGTCTGCGATTTTGGAGGGTACGGCGAGTGTTGGTACCGTTTGAGTTTAGTGTGTTTGGATCTATACCTGCCAATGCGTTTTTAGTCGCTGTATTGGGGATGTTGCGCCTCACAGGTATGCAGATAACTATAGAGGTGCATCAGGTGATTACTGATATTTTATTGCTGGAAAAGCATATTGGCATTCGGAACCGTGCTCTAGGCGCTGTTCTGAACACGTGTTTAGCAATGTACTATCGCGTACTTGGTTTTGTTGCCAACAATGTGGTGGTATTTGAACACGAGCTGGAAGATCGCCTCAGCGTTTTTGTGCCGAAACAGAAGATTCATACGCTTTCTTTGGCAGTAGAGCGAAGTAAAAGCGTGTCTCGCAAAAAGGCACGTACACTTTTTGGATTACCTCAGAATAAACCAGTAATAATGCTGTTTGGCTTTATAAATGGGTACAAAGGTTTTGATACTTTTCTGAAGGCGGTCAAGAACTATGAGAGTGATGCTTTTTCTATATTTATGGTAGGAGGTCCGAACCCACATTTGCGCCACAGCGTATGGTACAGCCGATTTTATCGATCGATTCTGAAGCTTGTACATAAAGATACGCGCGTAATACACACGGGTTTTGTATCTGATAAAAATGTGGCTGCATGTTTTTCTGCTGCAGATGTTTTGGTGTTGCCCTACGAGGTATTTATGTCAGCTTCGGGGCCATTTTCCCTTGCGCTTTCACACGGTACACCTGTGGTGCTTTCAGAAGCACTTTTGAAATACGCGCGCTCAGCAGATATTCAGCATGCGCTTTTAGAAAACGGGTTGAAAAAAAGCGACTTGTTTTTTCCGTTGACTGATGCGGGAATACAAGGTGTAGTGCATAGGATAGTGACCAGTAGCAGGTATAGAAATAAGCTAAAAAAGTTTACACATGCAGTGTCTGAAAAGCGCTCTATGCAAGAGGTCATTGCGCATTACGTACGTATTTTGACTATCCAAAAAAAATCTACCTCCGTACCCGCCCTTTCGTTATCGTTAGAAGTACGCTAACATACTGGTATGGTGTCTTTTCTCAAAAAACACAGTCATACACTGGGCATACTCTTGGTGGTATTTCTCATTCTTTGCACCAATCTTTCGTGGGGAAAATACCTCACCGGTTGGGATAATCTGCAGACAGATCTTAATCCGATACTGGGTGTTAAGCGTGCCTTTTTTGGGGTGTGGCAGGAATATCAAAGTATGGGTTTATTAGCTGGTATGGGTCACGCAGCCGATCTAGTACGTGCGGTAAGTATGGTTGTCTTATCATATATACTGCCACAGTGGGCAATTCGCTTTGGATTTCACATACTCATGCTCGCAGTTGGAGCACTCGGCGCAGCGCGACTAGTGGGGGAAAGCTTACATAAAAAGTCACGTCTGGTTATTTTTATTGCAGGGCTATGGTATCTGTTGAATTTTGGTGCAATCCAAATTTTATTTATTCCCTTTGAATCGTTTACGGTCATGTACGGTATTTTGCCGTGGGCGGTTTGGTCGTTTTTGCGAGTACTGCATGCGCCTAAAGACAGAATAAAAACAGAGCTTCTGCGATTTACTTTTGTAAACATTTTACTCACCCCACAGGGGGTTTCACAACAACTCTTTGTGGTATACGGATTGATGCTCGGATTTCTTTTTTGTGGGCAATTTTTTGCTACACGCACGATCACTTTGGTAAAACGCGCGCTCATTGCGATACTCATAGTACTTGCCGTTAATTCTTTTTGGCTGGCACCACAGGTATATTTTCTCAAAACCACAGGGACTGTGGTTACACAAGCAAAAGCAAACCAACTGCATACCGACAATATCTTTGATCAAAATCTTACAAAAGGGCATATACAAGACTTTCTACTCATGCGTGGGTTTCACTATGATCTTATGCGCACGAGCGAAACAAATGGGCTTTTTGCGGCGTGGCGCGCTCACTTTGCCCACTCATACATATATGTCGCGCTATGGATTCTCGCGCTGTTCCCACTCGTTGGGCTTTTTGTTCCATCTCGATTTCGGTGGGGATTTGTCGCTTCGTATCTATTTATTTCGATTGCACTCATACTACAAACTCCTCCATGGTCGTGGATAAATGATCTATTGCGTCACAATGGATTTATTGCACAAGTATTTCGTTCTCCGTTCACGAAAGTTATTGTGCCCTATGCATTGGTTGCCAGTTATTTAAGTGCGCAGACAGCACGCAGCATTATCAAACTATTTCAAGATGACAAAAATAAGAAAATAGTTGGTTCGGTGATCATAGCACTTGTCCTATTGGTAGGGTTCCCTGCCTTTCGTGGACAGTATTTTTCTCCCCGTATGCGCGTTTCGATCCCTCAAGACTATTTTGACCTGCAAAGCTATTTACAAAACCAAGATAAAACAAGCCGCGTGGCGCTCTTTCCAGAATACACCTACTGGGGTTGGTACCAGACGCGATGGGGATACTTGGGCTCAGGTTTTCTTTGGTATGGTATAGAGCAACCAGTAATTTCACGAACGTTTGATGTATGGAGCTTGTCGAGTGAGAGTTATTTTTGGGAAGTAAAGAGTGCGCTTGAATCGGAAAATCCCAAGCAGTTAGAGCAGGTTCTGCAGAAGTACAAAGTGCGGTATCTGATAGTTGATTCTTCGCTTATTGCTTATGGAAATAATCCAAAAGCACTGCAATCGGATAGAACGAAAGAAATGTTTGAGAGAAGCGTAAATATCCATTATGTACGGCAGTGGGGAGGTCTATCTCTCTATGAGTATGTGAGTCCCAATGTAACCAATAGTTGGATAGAAATTGACAAAGGTATACCCAATATTGGGCCACGGGTTACTGTCACCAATGAAGACACTGCCTACGCACAATACGGATCATACACAACGTCGCTCGAAAAGCCATATGACGTCTATTTTCCATTTTTAGGTCTTGGTTCTCAGTCTCGAACGGCTTCGCAAAATACCCGCATTCAAAAGAATAAGAACACTTTTATAGTCGATCAAAAACTTGAAAAAAACATGCCTGTGTTTGCCACAATACTGCCGCAAACAGGCGAATCGACGGGATATGCCACAAGTATGAATACGAGCTCATCGCTTTCTGTGCCGTTGCAGTTAGTACAAATATCTGGCGATTATCTACACATAGAATTTCCTGAGGTACTTGTATCTGAACCGCCTGTGCGAGATGCATACGTAAATAACTACAACAGCGTGGGAAATGTAAGCTTTGAGCATAGTAACAAAGGAGCAGTGCTTCAGGGTAAGAATGGTGCTCAACCAAATGTTTCATACACTATAGCATCCATCCCCCAGAGCATGGGGTATATGATAGAGGTGGATACGAACGCAATCAAAGGGAGAAGGCCCTATTTTGCCATACTTGATCAAACGAAATATCAACAAGTACTCGATGATCGACTGACGAAAGACACTTCATTCTATGTAGTTCCGCCGCATTACCAGTATGGAGTAGGTTACATTGCGAGTCTGTACAACTATTCGTATGCAGGAATACCAGTAGCAACTGAAATACAGCATATACGTGTCTATGGTTTTCCCTACACTACGTTGAAGAGTATATATATGAGCAAGGCAAACACGATACAGTCGGGATTTATACATGTGCCAGAGCAGATGGAACATCCTTCATACTATCTATACACCGCAGGGTTTTCAATCGGTGAACAGCAAAGCAAAAATACAATAGTGTTGCATCAGTCATATAGCGATGGGTGGGAAGCGTATACGATGCAAAAATCACCCAACGGGTTGGCACAAACATTTCCTTGGTTTTTCGGTACGCGATTGGAAAAGCATGTGCTCGTAAATAATTGGGCAAACGGGTGGGAATTATCACAAAATAAAAACCAACACGTTGTCATAATTTTCTGGCCACAGTACCTCGAGTTTGTGGGGCTGGGAATAGTAGTAATTACTTTGATTGCAACTGCGTATTATGTTCATACTCATAAAAGGTCTGACTCTCTAAAAAAGTAAACGTTTTTGCCCAGGCACTATTGACAGTCTGCTGTGCATTTCTGCCTATTCTATACGGTTACAACGCAATCGATGTTACGCAAGAGAATTTATAACAAGAAAGTGTTTCTAGCGGTTTCTTTTTGTACACAGCAGAGACAATATATATACATATTTGATATGTATAATAATGGTATGGCATAGTCTGATTTGCTTTGGTATGGTGAATATGATATACTATGGGATGATTTTTACTATCATGGTAAATAACATAGTCGGTAAGCGAATAAGCGTGTTACGCAAACAAAAGGGAATATCGCAAGAAGAGCTTGCTTTCATTGCTCACGTAGATAGAACATACATTAGCCGCATAGAGTCGGCCGGTGCTAACCCATCGTTGCGGCTCTTAGCAAAAATAGCGAACAAGCTCGATATTTCTGTTGCAGAGCTTTTGAGAGACGTGAAGTGAACCACTCCCACCAGGAGGTGTCGACCGTAGACCTCCGGGTGGTGTATTTTGTCGCCTATAATCCGTGGCAACTTACATATGTCTCAAAGTAAGATTGTGAAATGCCTATAAGAAAAGTTCCACTTACGACTGGTGAGTACTACCATGTATTTAATAGAACGATAGGAAAACGCTATATTTTTCTTGAAAAGAAATTTAATAACTACTTCTTACAATTAATAGATTATTACAAAACAGATAGTCCTAGTATACGTTTTTCATTGTACAAACGGCTTGCAAAAGGTGATCAACAACACATACGCAGTCAACTAAAATCAAAAAAGCAAAGAGTAAAGGTATTATCGTATTGTCTTATGCCGACTCACTTTCACTTTCTCCTAGAGCAGTTAACGGACGGAGGAATCTCTTCATTTATTGGTACCGTTTTAAATGTTTTCGTTCAATACTACAATAAAAGAAATGCAACGAATGGTCCACTATTTTTACCTCGATTTAAAGCCGTGCATATAGACAACGATATGTTAATCAAGCATGTTTCTCGTTATATACACTTGAATCCATTTTCATCGGGTATTGTTTCCAACAGGATTCATTTGGAAAATTATCCATGGTCCTCCTATGGAGAATACTTGGGAAGGGGCTACTCTACTATATGTGATACAAATTTAATACTAAATATGTTCCGCAATGACAGGTACGCATATAAACGGTTCATTGACGAGAGATCTGCCTACCAAAAAACTCTAGAAAAACTTAAGCACATTAATAAGACTGAAATCAACGACACCACCGGGAGGTATTGAGCTTGCACCTCCCGGTGGTGTTTATCCCTGCAGAAGTAGTTTGCTCCACTCAGGGTCGTCCCAAAAATTAACCCCTTGCATATCTGCAGTTATCACTTGGCGGATAAAATCTACTAATGACACAATTTCTATTCCGGCTGCTAACTCCGAAAGCGTATCAGTTCCAGGTTTATACAGACTTCCTACCGGAGCTCTCGAATTACTCACCGCCATGGTAGTTAGCAGTGGGTGTTGGATCCGTGTCCTCCAATCTTCTTTGCCCATAACGTTATCAGGCCCTTTCCAATGGGCTACCATGAAGGCGAATGCGACCATGCCATACTCTCTAAGTTGGTCTAAAATTTTTTCTAGAGTACCTCCTGTTGAGTATTCATCGTCATAGCCAAAGCCAACCCGACCTTTAACGAGCTTTATTTCATCAGCTGTTAAACCATTCATTAGTGTTTCACTACCAGATAGTCTTGTTTTGTCAAAACCTACGCTTGGTAGCTTGCTCGTTCTTTCAATGAGCTTAAGAGATCTATTTCTACCTTCGTCGGGCCGTATGAGGACGAACTCATCTGGGTTCGGTTTTACTCTTTGGATGCCACCCCTAACTTTGGCAACGCCATTTTGCATAATATGATCAAGCATGACTGTTCCAAGTGAAAACGGTGCGAGCGGGATATTGTTTTCTGCAGCACATGCTTGAGTTGCGCTAGAGTGTGGTTCAAAAACGACCATTCTATCCACGTATTCTCTAAACATTCCCATAACCGTGCGGATATTTAAGGCCTCACCAAGCTGAGGGCCGCCTAGCTTATCAACGTTTTTATCTCCTCTCCCTCCTGTCAAAAATGGACATATCAACGTTATACAGCCAGTATTATATGTATGCTTTAGAGCATCGAGCGTAAGCATAAGTTCAAACAGACTATTTGTTTCTGTTGGGGATGCAACGACATACGTATGACCTACGTGTGCTTGTACACCTTCCAGAGTAACATGCATTTCATTATCTGGCCAAATGCTTCTCGTTGAGAAACCAGGAGTATATGGACCAATCTGGTTTGTATCTAATGAACGCGCTAATGGAGTAGAGAAATCATGCGCATGTGGAACAATGACAATCTGTGAATGTGTGCGATCTAATTTTTCTGCCATCAAAGCATTCATTTTTTCCCACATCTTCATTGAATGTTCGTATGTAACCTCAAGTGCTCTTGGAATAACTGTCCCTGCTTCGCTATGAATAGGTGATCGTGTTGGAACGTACTGGAGTGGTGGGCATTGCTGTCTAAAAGATTCTGACACGCTTGTCATATTTGTGGCAAGTGTACACTGCTTGAACTCGATTTACAAGCCCGAATTGTATGTGCAAGTTCTCTATAGTTTTTTATTCCTGTATAATAATCGTATGCCAAATACCTACATGTTGCTTCGACCAGCTAAAACCGAAGAAGTGCCTGTATCGTCTCAAGTTGGTTTGCTGTCCTCATTCCTCTCGATCGGCAAGAGAAAACTTGTTGATTACATGCTCCTTAAAGATCCAAAAGTGTTGTCGCTCGAAATTGCCTCGATTCGGCAAAAAACATGTTTTTACATGCATGCTCCCGAAAATCTGAGCGGCTATTTTGCAAGTCAGATTCTTTCCCAGTACCCTAAAACGTTAATAGTCGATGAGAAAACCGATCCATTACTATCTGTAGTGAAAGGCAATGTGGTTGCGGTCGGTGTGTTGAATCTTAGCTACACACACGAGTATCCAATTAAAACATATACACAGTTTCAATCGTTACCCCCGCTATCATCTATTTTGGCTTTTTTTTCAAAACTTGGCCCCACAGAGCAAGCTTTTTTTCAGATTATTATCAAGACTCCTCACGATCAAAACAGTAAGCAGAAAAAGATACGTTCGCGCATGAAGGTGATGGGCACCGAGGGTAAGGAAGAGAGTAATCCATACAATTCCCTTATCACTCAGAAGTTATCAACGCCTCTTCTAGATGCACAAATACGCATCATAATTGCAAGTAAAAGTCGAGATGCAGCAGTTTCAAAACTTGCAGAATTCGCCGGTATTTTCGGCATTTATACGTTGTCGGAAGGTAATAGTTTTGTCTATAAACACGTTAAAGGTCTTATGAAAAAGCCTCTCTTTCAAAAAATTGCTCGACGTGAATTCTTTATATTTCAAAAAACGCTGCTATTGAATTTAGAAGAGTTGTCCTCTCTGTGGCATTTACCAGACAAAAGTCTTGAGAAAATAAAAAGCATATATTGGGGAAAGACCTATATTTCAGAGGCGCCCGACAACCTACCGGTCGCAGTGCACGAAGAAAAGGTATCGCCGCAAGATGACAATGGAGAGGGTGATGAACAAAAAATAGAAAACGCAACAACTAAGCCTGATATCAATTTTTTTGCACGAACTGAATGGCGCAATCGAGAAGAAGTTTTTGGGATAGCACATGAAGATAGAAGAAAACATATGTATGTTATTGGTAAAACAGGAGCTGGAAAATCTACCCTTATTGCAAATATGGCGATAAACGACATCCGCAATGGGCACGGTGTGGCAGTTATAGATCCACACGGTGATTTGTCAGAAATGATATTGAACTACATACCCAAGCGGCGGGTAAACGATGTAATATATCTCGACCCTACACTGGATGAGAATCGTTCATTCTCGCTCAACTTATTTGATCAAGAGGGAATGCAGCATACCGATGTTGTTGCGTCCGGTATTGTTTCTGTTTTTTACAAACTGTATCAAAATTCATGGGGTCCACGACTTGAATATATGCTCAGAAATACCATTCTATCTCTCCTCATGTACGAAGATGCAACGTTTGCCGATATTCCCCGCATGCTCACCAACAAACAGTATCGAAGTAAGGTAGTAGCCGATATTTCAAAAAAAGACACGATTTTATCGCAGTTTTGGATTGACGAATTTGAAAAAATGTCTGATCGTTTGCGTACCGAAGCAATATCTCCTATTTTAAACAAGGTTGGCCAGTTCTTATCATCTCAGAGAATCAGAAGTATTGTCGATAGTAAACGATCTACTTTTTCACTCGATGACGTAATGAATGAGGGGAAAATACTTATCCTGAATCTATCACAGGGTAAGCTTGGCGAAGATACGACCGCCCTTTTGGGTGCCATGTTTATTACCAAGATCCAACTTACCGCAATGCGGCGAGTATTTATACCCGAGGAAGAAAGGCGCGATTTTTACTTGTACGTAGACGAGTTTCAAAATTTTGCGACAAATTCATTCATAAAAATTCTATCTGAGGCCCGCAAATATAAACTCAACTTAACGCTTGCCAACCAATACGTGGGGCAGGTAGACGAAGATATACAGAAGGCGATCTTCGGGAATGTAGGTACGCTGGTTACCTTTGTCGTTGGAGCACGGGACGCAAGTCTTTTTGAAAAGGAATTTGGCGGTAAATTCACCGCAGACGATCTAGTTGCGCTGGGCAAGTTTCAAACACTTCTAAAGATGTCAATTGGTGGTTTGACGAGCGATCCATTTTTAGCAACAACGCTGGGCTTGCCTTCGGTGATTAATAACAATAAAGAGAAAATAATACGTCGTAGTTTAGAAATGTATTATAAGAAAAAGTAATATTTCTCCTTTGACTTTTTTCCTTTTTTTCCCCATACTATACGTATGAGCAAAAAACCTATACTCGTTGTTTTCTTACTCTCTTTTCTTATAATTACTCAAGCTGGAGTGTATGCGCAGTCTGCTCAAGAAGATGGAAAGGGTAATAATGATACAAAACCAACTCAAATACCGGGGAGATTTAATAAATTTGACCCTCGACTACAAAAAGAAAAAACCGGTGCACCTCCTTTAGCAACTGATGAAGCGCAGACACCAGCATCAAATCCGTTAGAAAAAAGAAAGCAGACAATTATATCGAAGCTAGATATGCTCGCATTTTTTTTGACAAAGTTTCAAACGAAGGTAACAGAAAATACAAAAATTGATGAAGAGATTCGTACGTGGTTACTTGCTCGTATCACTGCTCGTCAAGCATGGGTCGATACGCAAAAAAATGCGCTCACACTAGTGGAAACCGAAAATACACTGAAGCCAATGGTACAAACCATGATGCAAATGTGGCAATCACATCGTTCTTTGGGTTTATTATATGGAGAGGGATTACGATTCCATCAATTTTCAAATATTCTCAGTCGATTACACATATACGAAGATCTATTGTCTCAGAAAAATGCTGATACCGTTACTTTGAAAGAGTACATTACATCAGCACAAAATTACTATGATGAAGCAAAAGCCACACTCTTAAAGGTGAATGAAGAGACCGTTGGAGAAGGGTATAGAGTACAATCTCATGACCAACTTAAACAGGGGTATGCACAACTTCGCCTCGCGATAGAAGAAGCTAAACGAATTCGTGATGATATGAAGAGCACTCAAAGTGAGCCTACTATTACTGCTGAATTACTACCAACGCATGAACAATAATTACACACCACTCACGCTACCGCAAGAACATATGCCACCAGAGCATAAGAAGAAAGATACCTTCTTGGTGGTACTGATGAGTTTGTCGGCAGTACTCCTTGCGGTATTGGGAACAATAGTCGCCTTGCTCTTTACTGGGTCATATAAAGGTCCTATGAGTGCATCTGCAGCGAATACAAAAACCACAGACGTAATTGTTTCTGCAGAGCCATCGATTGCAGCGAAATTATCTCCAACCCCTACTGTTTCATTACAGACAGAACCAGATATGCTTGAAAAACAGCTCGATAGCATTTCCCTCGACACCGATATAGTGCCTACTGGACTACCTCAAGAGCCGTCGCTTGATGGGTTGGTGACTGAATAATCCTTTTGATATACTTACTGGTATGGAATCTTTGATTATTCAGCTTTTGAAGCAGGTAATAGATAAGGAGTATTACGATAACATTCAGGTAATGTACCCCGTACGTTTCGAATATGGGGATTTCTCGAGTAACATCGCACTGCAACTTGCAAACGTGTATAAAGAACCGCCTATGGAGATAGCGCATGATATTCGTGAGAAACTTTTGAAACTTTCACACAAAGAAATTGAACGGATTGAAGTAGTTAATCCTGGATACTTAAATTTTTACTTCAATACTAAAGTTTACGAGCGTGCATTAAAACGTATTCTGAGTGAAAAAGATACGTATGGAACAAGTGCACAATATGAAGGTAAGCGCATTATGGTTGAGTATGGTCACCCCAACCCATTTAAGATTATGCATATTGGCCACCTGCGCAATTTTTGTATTGGAGAATCATTGACGCGGCTGTTTGAATATACTGGTGCGAAAGTAATACGGACTAATTATCAAGGTGATGTAGGCATGCATGTTGCAAAGACAGTTTGGGCGATCCAAAATGCAATTAAGAATTCAGAGTTAAAAATTGAGAATCTAGAAAAAAAATCAATTGATGAACGAGTTGCATTTTTGGGTAAATCGTACGCTGAAGGCGCAAAAGCATTTGAAGAAGATGAGAAAATAAAACAAGAAATTCAAGCAGTGAATGCGTCTATCTACACTAAGACAGATGCGCACGTACTGGAAATTTGGAGAACGGGTGTTCGCTGGAGTTTGGAGAAATTTCATGAAATATACGCTCGATTAGGAACCCGCTTTGATCGAGAGTACATGGAGAGTGAAACTATTGAGAAAGCATATAAATCAGTGGAAGAAGCAATAAAGAAGGGTATTCTTACAAAGAGTAAGGGTGCAGTTATTTTTGATGGTTCTTCCCATGGGCTCGATACGCGTGTCTTTCTCAATAGTCAAGGATTCTTAACGTACGAAGGTAAAGAGTTGGGTCTTGCGCAGATGGAATTTTCCGATTTTGGCGGACTGTATAAATGTATTCACAATGTTGCAGTTGAGCAGATTAGTTTTTTCGCGGTAACGTTTAAGGTTGAGGAGTTATTGGATAGCACTCTCTTTAAAGGAAAACAGTACCACAATGCATATGAATTTGTGGGTTTGAAAAAGGGAAAAATGTCTTCGCGAACCGGGATAATCGTAACGGCGGAATCAATACTCAATGAGGCACATGAAAAAATACGTACCATTATTGGGGAAAACAAAATGACTCTTTCAGAAAAAGATATAGATACGATTGCAGTAGGCGCGGTAAAGTATTCGTACCTGAAGATGAGCCCGTTTAAATATCTTGCATTTGATCTAGACGAAAGCTTGTCCCTTAGCGGTGATTCTGGTCCATATATACAGTATACGTACGCAAGAGCTATGAGCGTATTAAAGAAAAGCAATATGAAGGATGTTAGATTTAGTGTTCAGAGTAGTGAACCGTCGGATTTAAATACACAAGAGATTGCGCTTGTGCGACAGCTTATGAAATTTCCAGATACTATTACTCGTTCTGCACGCGAATACTCACCGCACTTTGTAGCAACCTATCTGAACGATTGTGCTCAGCTTTTCAATACATTTTATACGGTCTGTCCTATTAGAGGGAGTAAAACTCGTTTAGAGATTACTGCAGCAGCTGCGCAGGTTTTAAAAAACGGATTGAATGTGTTAGGTATAGAAACGCTGGAAAGAATGTAGTTCCGCACCAGGATGCAGGAAATCCCAATATCCAATACCCA
>Ga0210057_1007428_pt1 | contig 13287 bp, 14 predicted proteins | sample CryGeyCG2114_010_2_FD_183968 | JGI IMG/M metagenome (GOLD analysis project Ga0210057, IMG submission 183968) | Groundwater microbial communities from aquifer - Crystal Geyser CG10_big_fil_rev_8/21/14_0.10 (SPAdes) (version 2) | ecosystem: Environmental > Aquatic > Deep subsurface > Groundwater ... | reverse complement strand
TAATTATCCTTTTTATGTAAAAGAAATGGAATTTCGTTTCAATCATAGAAACGAAAATGTTTATAAGCTGTTAGTTGATATATGTATTGTAAGGAGGGCAGTTTAGTGCGGAATCACTCTAATCACCATTTTATTATGCTGTGTTCATCACATAAATTCTTATAAACTGATTTCTTTTTCATAGTTAATGAGATTTGCCCACATGGCAGACTGTCATCTTGGAGCGTGGAGAGTTCCTGAGCTTCAGCAGTTAAATTTTGATAGTTTCAGGATGGCTGTTGATACCTGCATAAAAGAGAAGGTGAAGTTTGTGATTATAGCAGGAGACTTATTTGATAACACTTATCCTCCAATAGAGGTTCTTAAAGAAACTTTTTCAGAATTTAAGAAACTGAAGGATTTTAATATCCCATGTTATATAATTCAAGGAAGTCATGATTTTTCAGCAAGTGGAAAAAGTTTTTTAGATGTTCTTGAGAAAGCTGGTTTTTGCAAGAATATTGTAGACTACCAGGAAAAAGATGATTTCATTTATTTAAACCCTTATGTAGATCAGGGAATTGCTCTTTATGGGTATTCTGGGAAAAAATCAGGTTTGGAAGTCCAGGATTTAAAGAGGGTTAGGATTCAGGATTCGCATTTGTTTAAGATTCTTGTTTTGCATACTACTCTTACTGAAGCAAGGGGAACATTGCCAATTGATTCAGTTGGGTTAAATGAGCTCCCAAAAGTAGATTATTATGCTTTGGGGCATTTACATAATGGCTTCAAGACAGGGAACTGTGTTTATCCCGGTCCGATATTTCCAAATTCTTTTCAAGAGCTGGAGGACTTAAAATATGGAAGCTTTTATATTATAGATGAGTCAAGCAATCTTATTTCATGCAGAAAAATTGACCTTAAAATAAAGGAAGTTGAAACAATAACCTTAGAGATTAATAATGGGTTAACTGCGACGGAAAAAATAACCAATGAATTAAAATCAAAAGAAATTAAGGGGAAGATAATTCTTTTAAGATTAGAAGGGCTTTTAAGTTTTGGCAAGATTAGTGATATCAAATTTGCAGAGATTGAGAAAGTAGCAAAGGAGAAAGGAGTTTTTGTTTTATTAAGAAACACATCAGGGTTGTCAACTGTTGAAGAGAATATCAGCATAGATGTGAAGGATATGACTTCCCTTGAGGAAGAGATTGTTAATAAATATACGATTGAAAATTCTTCCAAGTTTAATAATCTTGTGGAAAAGCTTATGGCATTTCTAGAAATAGAAAAACTGGAGGATGAAAAGAATCTTGGATTTGAGACAAGACTTTTTGAGGAAACTAAGAAACTTTTAGGATTGTGATATGAGAATTAAAAAAATAAAATTAGAGAACATAAGAAGCTTTGAAGAGCTTGAGCTGGAATTTCCAAAAGGCAGCACACTTTTAGCAGGAGATATTGGAAGCGGTAAGAGCAGTGTTTTGTTTGCGTTGGAATTTGCACTCTTTGGTCTTCAGCCAGGGCAAAAGGGAGCTTCTTTATTGAGAAACAATGCGAGTAAGGGCGGAGTTGTTCTTGAAATAGAAGTAGAAGACAAGCAAATAACAATAGAAAGAAGACTAAAAAGAGAGAAAACTGTAAGTCAGGAGACTGCAACAATAAGTGTGAATGGACAGTCGAGAGAGCTTTCGCTTACAGAACTAAAAAATGAGGTTTTAAGGTTATTAAACTACCCTTTGGAATTTTCAAAAAAAACAAATTTGCTTTATAGATTTACAGTTTATACCCCCCAAGAAGAGATGAAGGAGATTATAACTGAAAAACCAGATGTCCGGCTTGATACTCTTAGACATGTTTTTGGGATAGATAGGTATAAAAAAATTCAGGAAAATGTAGAAATTGTAGCAAGAAAGCTTAGAGAAGAAATACGGAACAGGGAAGGATATACGGAAGACATTGATGCCCGGAAAGCAAGTTTGGAGGAAAAAGACAGTGTTTTGAGGGGTCTTAAGATTGAAAGGTTTGGAGTAGAAGAGGAGTTAAAAGGAATAGTTGAAGAGAGAAAGAAAATAGAGAAAGATATTGGAGAAATAGAAAAAAAACAAGAAGAGAAGAAAAATTTTGAAAAAGAATTTGAGAAAACAGAAATGATGCTTGAATCAAAAAAGAGAGATTTGACAAGCCTGAAAAAACAACTTGGAGAGCTTGAAAAACAGCTTATTGAAAAAATAGAATTTAATGAAGCATATCTTAGTGAACTAAAGGTAAAGAAGCAAGATAGTCATAGTAAGATTGATTTGCTTGAAGATGAAAAAATAAAACTTAGAAGTCAGGAAGCTTCATTGAAGGATAAGAAAAATGAGAGTATGGATCTTAGGCAAAGGGTGACTGAGCTTGATAGATGCCCCACATGCTTGCAGGAAGTTAATCCTGGTTATAAGATAAACCTCTCAAACAAGCTTAATCGGGAGGTGATTGAGGTTGACAAGAGATTAAAGGAACTTGGAGAAAGGCTTGCAATTTTAGATAATGAAATTTTAATGAAAAAAAAGGAGAGACTAGAGTTTGAAAACCAGATTTCTGAAATGGAAATTTTAAGGGTGAGAATTCAGGCAATTAATGAGAAAAAGGCAATGAAAGAGAGGCTTAAGAAAGATGAAGAGCAGAAAAATAAGGATATTGATATGCTGACAAGACTTCTTGCAGGATTGAGAGAACAGCTTAGAGGTTTTGTGAAGTTTGAGATATTTTACATAGAGAAAAAAAGGGCAATGGAAAATATTTTTAAGTCTGAAAGAGAAAAGGAAATAAGGAAAGCTGAGCTGGGCAAGGAGATTGAACTTTTAACGATGCAGATAAAAGAGCTTTCTGAAGAGATAGAGCTTAAAATAAAAGAAAAAGAAAAAATAGCAGGTATGCGGGAGATTGAAGACTGGTTTTCAGGAAAGTTCAGCTCTTTAGTGGGATTTGTTGAAAAAAATGTGATGTTAACATTAAGGGAAGAGTTTTCAAAATTATTCAATGAATGGTTTACCATCCTTGTTTCAGACAATATTTCTGTAAGGCTTGATGAGGAATTTACACCAATAATCGAACAGCAGGGTTTTGAAATTGATTATTCATTTCTTTCTGGAGGAGAGAGAACTGCTATAGCTCTTGCTTATCGGCTTGCTTTGAATCAGACAATAAACTCTTTGTTAAGCAGAATAAATACAAAAGATTTAGTGATTTTAGATGAGCCGACAGATGGTTTTTCAGAGCAACAGCTTGATAAAATGAGAGATGTTTTGTCTCAGCTTAATGCACAACAGCTGATAATTGTAAGTCATGAGAATAAAATTGAGGGTTTTGTAGACAACATTATAAAAATGAAAAAAGAGAATCATATTTCAAGTATAGAAAGCATGAATCTGACAAAAGCCTCTTAGTACTTTTTAATAGTAAAGTATAAAAATAGGACAAACTTAGCTTCTACGCTGATGTTAGAATATATTTTGAAGGAAAAGATTAGTGCAGATCATTTACTTTATGTTAGTTTGAAATACACTAAAACTTGCGATGTTATGCTGAATCTTATTATTAGATGGGTAAGCCTTATTGAAGGATGCAATGAATTTCTTCTTATAAAAGCTAAGAAAAAGGGCAAGCTTTCAAAGATTCCAGAAATGCCAAAAATAAAAATAGATAAGCTAAGAGAAATTTTTAAGAAAGAAAAAGTTGTGCAGGATGCTCTTGAGATGTATTTATTTTTTAAAAGAGTTGAAAACAGCCAAAAATTGAGGGAAAATGATTTTAGGAAGAATGTAACTCTCAAAATTCTTGATAGGGGCAATTGGGTGGATATTAACCTCGATAAACTCAAAGAATATAATGAGCTTTTAGAAAGGTTTATAAATTATGTTCGGCAGTATACCTTATAAAAGGTAGATTATTAATAAATTTTTAAAAATGACAGTTTTTACAATAGCTTCAGGTAAGGGAGGTGTAGGAAAAACAATAACTGCTATTAATTTAGGAGTGGCGTTGAACTCTTTTGGCAAGGAGGTGATAATTATTGATGCTAATTTTACTGCTCCTGATTTGGGAGTTTATCTTGGAGCTCCAATTGTGCCGGTAAGCTTAAATCATGTTATCAAGGATAAGGCAAAAATAGATGACGCCTTATATGAACATCATTCTGGAACAAAAATTGTGCCCCTATCTCTTTCAATAAAGGACATGAAGAAGCTTAATCACAGCAAGCTTCCGGGGGTGGTGAATAAACTTAAAAAACTCGCAGACTATATTATTATAGATTCTGCAGCAGGTCTTGGATCTGATACTGTTTCTGCAATAAAGTCTTCTGATGAGATTATTGTTGTTACAAATCCTGAAATGCCGGCTGTTACAAATGCATTAAAAACAATAAGAATAGCTGATGAACTTGGCAGGAGCACTAGGGGGATTGTTATTACGAGAGTGAGAGGATGGGAGACAGAGATGCCAATGCAGAGTATAAAAGGAATGCTTGAAAGACCGATTTTAGGAATTGTTCCTGAGGAGAGAAGCATGCAAAGAGCTTTGGTAAAAAAAGATGCTATTTTTCATACACATCCAAGAAGCAAGGCGGCAGTGTCTTATAAGGGAATTGCAGCAAATGTTCTTGGATTACCTCATGTAAGGCAGCCAGACAGCATCTTCTCAAAGTTTATGAAGGTTCTTGGAATGAAGAGTTGATTGAAGATGGAAAAATTCTTTTTCCAGAAAGATTTATAAATCGTTTTTGCATGTGTTAGAGATAAATATTTTAAAATATTTTCATTAGAAGCACGAGATGCACGAGAAATTTAAAAAATTAGAGACCATACAGGCAAAAAAATTACCAGAATGGAAGAGAATTCTTGAAAAATCAGTTGTTAATGCAAAAGATTTGCCAAAAGTCTGCCAGTCTGATGCAGACGACATAAAAAAAGTTTCTGAATTATATCCTATGTGCATTAATCCTTATTATTTTTCTTTGATTAAAGCAAAGGATGATCCAATATACAAGCAGTGTGTTCCATCAATTCAAGAAGTTCAGGATAATCTTCCTGAAGACCCATTGTCTGAAGAAACAACTTCGCCTGTTCCGTGCATTGTCCACAGATATCCTGACAGGGTCTTGTTTACAATTTCAAATAAATGTGCAATGTATTGCAGGTTTTGTACAAGAAAGAGAAAAGTGGGAACAGAGAGGAGAATAATTACAAAAGATGAAATAATACAGGGAGTTTTGTATATAGCATCTCATCCTGAAGTAAGAGATGTTATTTTGTCTGGGGGAGATCCATTAATGCTTGAGGATGGAGAATTGGAAGATATCCTGAAAAAATTAAGGCAGATAAGGCATCTTGAAATAATAAGAATCGGGACAAGAATTCCATGTGTCCTGCCTCAAAGGGTTACAAAAGAGTTATGTGATATCCTAAAAAAATATCACCCAGTTTATATAAATACACATTTTAACCATCCGAGAGAAATTACTGAGGAGTCAAGAAGGGCGTGCAATATGCTTGCGGATGCAGGAATTCCTTTAGGAAACCAGAGTGTTTTGTTAAAGGGCGTTAATGATTCTCCCAGCAAGATGAAAAAGCTTGTTCAGAAGCTTCTTTCAATGAGAGTTAAGCCGTATTATATCTATATGGCAGACATGGTAAGGGGAACAAATCATTTCAGAACAAAACTTGAAACCGGTTTGAAGATAATAAAAGCAATAAGGGGCTGGACTTCTGGCATGGCTGTTCCACACTTTGTTATAGATGCGCCTAATGGCGGCGGGAAGATACCAATTTTACCAGGCTATCTTGTGAAATGCGAAGATGGAAAGGTTTTTCTGAAAAATTATCAGGATAATGATTATGTTTATACAGAACCAAATTAAACTGTCCTTTGGTTCTGTATCCTAAAGTCCCGATGATTGGGGGGAACTTTTTGATGTAGAGCCGTGATAAAGTATTTTTAAAAATTCCTTAGGTTCGAGTATTTTTATTTCTCTAAGTTCAATCATATTTAAGATATGCTTGTTGTAAGAGAATGATGTACAATTTTTTTATTTCTTTTCTTCTTTCTGCCTATTTAAAAAATCTTTTACAAATTTGTTATATTTATCTCTTTCCCTGATTTCAATTACTTCAAAATATTCTCCTTTTTTATTGCAGTATATTTCACTCATCAGCTTATGATACACCGGCTGGGAAATCAAGATTTCTCCTTCAGAGTGTTTAGCTATTTTTTTAGATTCTGAAACTGTTTTTCCAAGGCTGGTATAGTCGAGTTTTCCTGCTTTTTTATCAAAACTTGCTATTATTTCTCCTGAATTTACCCCTATTCCAAATTTTATTTTCTTTTTTGATTTTTTATTATGCATGATTAAACTGTGGCTTATGTCTGCAGCAATTTTTATTGCTGATGCTTCATTGTTAAATGTTTTTGTTACAAGTGGAGAGAATACAATGGTAATGAATCCTTCTGACTTATACACACTTCCCTTATGTTTTTTAACTTCAGACAGGGCAGATATAACTGCTTCTTCTTCAAAATTTCCAAGTTCCCGATGGTTTTTTAGTTCTATGCTCAAGATTGTTGAAGTTTGCTTATGACCTCTTAGAACTGCAGTAGGATTTGCGGTTCCGGATATTTTCTCATCAAGACTTGTTTTTTCCTTTAATTCACCTCTTGAGCCTAAACTTATTACCTGAATTCCCCCTCTTAATTTTTCTATTGGTTCAGAAAGAACAAAACTTCCTTTTCTTATGTTTTTTGACAGGACAAATATGAATGTTGCAAAAACAGCCACTAGAAAGAGCCATACTACTGGATATTTTTGAAGTATGCTTATTCTGCTTTTTGCATCTTTTATTCCTATTGCATTTCCGGTTAATGACATTTTGTTAGAAGCTTCTTTTATACCATCACTTACTTTAACATCATATTCCCCTGTTGGAGCTTGAAGCAGGTATTCTTTTTTATTTCCAAGATTTAGTTCAACTTCTATTATTCTCTTATCTCCTGCTATGCTTACTTCAATTGTTTTTTTATAAGGAATGTTTCCAATGCTCTTCACTATCAGAGAACCATTTATAAGCTCAAAAGATGCGAGCATTTTTTCATTCACATAAAAACTTTTTTCTTTTTCTAAATTAAGACCTTCAAGTTTTATTTTCCATTCTCCAGGGGGAGAATTTGTTTCAAGTTTTATTTGTTTTTCCTGCTGGCTGCTAATAATCTCTTTTACCGCTTCTTTTTCAGGGTTTGCAATTTTTAAGGTTATTTGACCGGACATTACATCTCCTGCCTGGTCATAGATTATTGGAGTAATTTTTACTATTTCTCCCGGGTTGAACATTTGGTTTTCTATTTTTATGTCCAACTGTGTAGGAATTTGCTTAACTGACATAGAAAGTGATGTTTCTCCATAATTGATTTTATCAGAGTCATATGTTTTTACAGAAACAGTGTAGGTTTTTGATTTTGCTGTTTTGGGGATTGTAAAATTAAATGAGAATATCCCGGTTTTTGCATCACTTACAAGAATTATTCCAAGGTCCTCAACAGAAACTTCAGCATAACCTTCCAGGTTTTTTGAATTTGCCAAGACAGCTTTCCCTGAAAATTGGATATCTTCTCCAGGGTTATACTCTGTTTTCTTGATGCTTGTAAAAACATTTATTTTATTTGTTATTTCAAAGCTTGGAGTAAACGCAGATAATTCGTCAAAATCTGCTTTTATCAAACATTCTCCCTGATTTTCTCCAAGAAGTGAATTGTCCAGTAGTGTGCGCACATCTATTTTTCTCTCTGTTTTCAGCTCAAGATATTCTTTATGCAGAAGAATTTGGTCTGTGCAGATAAGATAAACTGACAGAAATCCTTCACCATTATTTGCAGTTACTGATATATCAATTTTATCTCTTAGATTATAAACTGAATTTGGCTGGCTTATTGAAATGCCAGCACTTACAACTGGAATGAGAAATGCCAGTATTAAGAAACCAAGTAATATGTTTAATTGCCTCATTTTAGTGTAAATTCAATGAAATGGCAATATATAAATTTTACTTATTCTAAACCAAAGGTTTTTTCAAATTCTCTCATCTGAGAGTATTGCCTGTAGAAATCTGTGCCTTTTGTGGTTGTCATGATAAGTGTCTTGCCTTTTTCAGCGATTTTTCCAATAAGCCCCATTTTTAGCAGTTCTTCAAGATAGAGATTCATCTGTGAGTGGGAAAGATTTGACTTGTACATAAGATGTGTTGGCTTAATCCTGTTGTTTTTTTCAAGAATGCACCTTAGCATGTCATGAATTATGTCAGTTCTACTTCTTTTTCTTTTCATTTTTTAGGGGCAGGGTTATTTTAATTACCAGTATCATGAACATTATGTAACTAAGCAGTTGGATTAGGTTTGCCAGAACAAAAAACAATTCTAATTTTGAAAATATGAATATAAGCTGGCTTAATCCCAAAAGAGAGAATGAGGTGATTAATATCCTGGTATTGGGTAGCTTATTCTTTTTGTATAACCTGAAATACTTATTTATTATGAATGCTATTAAAATGAGGGCTGTCAAGTGGAATAGATAGTAAAATGAACTGCTTACTGCTGCAGACAGGATTATAAAGTAGCTTGCCAGGATAATATCTGTCTCGGTTGTTTGTTTTGAATTTACCCGGTATAATGTGTATAGCCCTGCAAGTGTAAGAAGTTTATAGAAGAAAAACCCAACTTTATAAAATATGTCTACTGATTTTACCATATTATAGGTTATGATTATCTGGCCTATTTGTTGAGTGAAGGTTGTGTTGTAGTAAAGAACAAGCTTGGTCAGAATTGTGGACAGTTCTCCAAGTGCAATTAACAAAAATCCAAGACCAAAATAAAGAAAACTTTTTTTATCTTTACTGAATTTATAGTTCTTGAAACTAATCCAGAATAAAGTTGCTAAAATAAAGAAACTGAATAAAGAGATAAGAACATCTTTTCCCAGAAACCAGTCTGGTGTGAAAACTAGCTTTACCATTGAAGAAAGTAGTGGTTTTTTGTTTAAAAAGCTTATGAATTTGATTTCTTTATTTTTTTTTCATAATTGCTTTAAAAGGGATTTTCTTAAGATTTCTATGGATAAATTAAAAGTGGTTGATGCGATTGATTTGTGGCGTATAGGGAATTGCAAATTGAAAGGAGGGGCGAGATTGGATGTATTCTAAAAAATTTCCAGAATTGAGAAAAGAAGCTAAAATTTTGCAGCAGCTTGGTTTGAAGGACTATGAGATTAGTTTTCTTATAAGACAGAGGGAGAAGCAGATTATACGGGAAGGGTGGAAAAATTGATTTTGAAATTTCTGCAATGCTAGATTTTCTGAATGCAGTCAAGAACAGAAATTCTTGAGTTTTTGATAAGAGGATTTGAGATTAAACTTAATATTCTCCTATTTTCTTTTGAGATTTTTCTTTTTTGTGATTAGTTATTGTGCCCCAGGTTTCCCTGAATATTCCATCTTTTTTATGCTCATTGAAATATTTTTTTAGAAATTCAATTGTGGCAGGGTCTGATGAATATCCTGAACCAAAATCTTTACCTATCTTTTTTTTAAGCTTGTTTATTTCAGCATCTCTTGTTGTTTTTGCGATTATGGATGCTGCTGAACATGCGACATGGTTTTGGTCTGCTTTATGCTCGCACGAAATTGGAAGCTCTTTGTTTTCTATGTGCTTCATTAAATAATCTTTCCATGCTTCCCTGTTTGGAGAGGGGCAGTCTATTACGGTGTTTATTTCATTGCTCTTTGTTTTCTTTGCCAGCTTGTTTATTATCTCTGCTGACTTAATTGCTTCTATTTGATTGAGATTTAATCCCATTCCGCCTCTTGCATCTATTTCAGCAGGATGGGTTATTGTTATTTCAAATGCTATTGCTCTTTTTTCAATTTCTTTTCTTAGCTCTTCTCTTTTTTTAGGAGAGAGCAATTTTGAGTCTTTTACTCCGAGTTTTTTTAGTTCCTCTTCTGTTTCTTTGTTAATTACAACTCCTGCCAGAACCATTGGACCTATTACAGGACCCCTTCCTGCGTCATCAATACCTACAATCAGCATTTCTGAAATAATGAATCAGGGTATAAAAAGTTATTTAGAAAAACTTTAATAGTATTAATTTATAGTAGTGATATGGGAAGGTTTTGTTTTTTAGCTTTTTTAGCTGTCTTGGTATTTGGAATTGCAAGCGTAGGTGCGACTTCAGTTTATGTAGAGTTTAACCAGTTTGATGAGAAAGTTCTTGTAAAAGAAAGCATTAGTCTTAATTACGAAAGCGAGGTTGAAATCAAGCTTCCAGGTGATATACGCTCTGTTTCTGCGAATTCTGAGTATGAGCTAGAAAATGGGATTTTGAAGGTCTGGGGAAAGGAGATTTCAGTCAGTTATATAACTAATGAGCTTATTGAAGAGATACGCGGGGATTTTTATTTTATTGACAAGCTGATATTGGGGTTTGATGCTGAAGAGCTGAATGTTAAGATTATCTTTGATGAGGGATACATTGTTAATAAAAATGATATTTTTCCCAATGGTTTCAAGACTGAGACAGATGGGAGAAGAATTTCAATTTTATGGGAATTTGAGGATATAGCTGGCGATGAGGATGTTCCGCTTTTTGTTGTTTTCAGCTCTGTGCATAAAGGATTTGATAACTATCTTGTTTTAGCTGTTGTTGCTGTAATTTTGCTGACAGCTTATTTTTATTTTAGAAAACCAAAAAGCATTGGGAAAAAGAACAATGGAAAAAAAGAAATAGAAGAGCATCTTCTTGAAAGCGAGAAAGCTGTTTTGAATGAACTAAAAAATGCAGAGAAAAATGAGTTATGGCAAAAACAGCTTCAGATTAAAACCGGATTTTCTAAAGCTAAATTAAGCAGGGTTGTCAGGAATTTAGAAGCAAGAAATATTATAAGGAAGATTCCATTAGGGAACACAAATAAGATTAGGATGAAGTGAGTTTTCTTATTTGATTTCTTTAATTTATCAATCATTTTGGTAACTTTGCCAACTTCTACCTTATATCAATATCCTTTGTTATTATCCAGAATCTTGTTTCATCTTGTTCCATTTTTGTTTCAAGGATATATTAAATATGGTTTTTTCTTTGTTTTTTCAAGCTAATTTAGATTAGTTGAACTAAACTTGCAGGAGGTTAAACAAATGAAAACAATAAGTATATTGATGTTGGTTATGGCGTTAAGCTTGACTATTATGCCAGTTATGGTTCTGGCTCAGGATGCAACTGAAATATCTGATAGTCTTGATGAAAGTGTAAGTGGCTTTAAGATTGGATTAAAACAACTTGGGCTTGCATTTACTTTTAATCAGGAAAAGAAGATAGATAAAGAGCTTGATATAGCTAGATTGAGGCTTATTCAGGCAAAAGTTGCAGCTGAAAACGGAAACACTGGTGCTGTTCAGAAAGCTTTAGAAGCCCATAACAGGCTTTTGGAGAAAGTTCATGCAAGAGTGAATATTATTGATGGTAAGTCTGATGAGAATGCTATAAGAGCATCTCTTTCAAATATGGTTGCTTTAGAAAAAGCAATTGAAGTTCATGAGGCAAGGATTGCTAAATTTAATGAAATTCTTGGAAGTGGAAATTTGACAGATGAACAAATGGCAAAAATAGAATCAAGGCTTGAACTTATGCAGAATAAGACTGATGACTTGAAACAACTTCAGGAACAGAAGCAAGAAAGAGTTAAGACAAGGCTTATGGCAGTAACTGAAATGACAGAAGAAGAAGCTGATGCAGAAATTCAGAATCTTGAAAATGCACAGAATCTTGGGGAAGTCAGAAAGGTTGTTGCAGAGGTTAGGCTACAGGCTGCTGAAAAAGCATTGGAAAAACTAAAGGCTAGAGTTTCTGTTACTGAAGCAAATGGCAATAATGTTAGTGCTATACTAGCGCGGATAGCTAATGCAGAACAAAGAGTTTCTGAAGCAAAATCTTTTAGTGAAAGAATAAGGGCTGAAGAAGGAAACGGAAATCAGGCAAGAACAGAAACTGACGGAAATTATGATTCTGGCTCTGATAATTCCGGAAGCTCAAGTTCAGAAAGTTCTGGAAACAGCAATTCTGGCTCTGGAAATTCAGGAAACAACTAAATTTATTTTTTCTTTTTTTCTTTTTCTTTTTCATGCTTGAAGAGGTGATTTTTTTGATAGTAACCTTTAAAAGTATGAATCTCTCAGTTTTATTATAGCGAGATGGAGCAGCCTGGTTAGCTCGCAGGGCCCATATTGAAAATGAAATTTTTAATCCCTAAAAAATCCATTTTGTAGGTAACCCTGAGGTCGGGTGGTTCAAATCCCCCTCTCGCTATTTTTTAACTAAAAGAGGAAAAAATGTCAGGACCTGGAGAAGGAAAAATAAACCTTGGGAAAGCTGATGTTTATCTGTATCTTAAAGGAAAGTCTAATGCCAGAATTACCCATATTGACATTGAACTTGACAAGCTGAATAAGATTGTGAAGAATGGAGAGGCAACTTATGTTGCTTGTAAAAAGGGGGGGTTTTTATTGGCTTGAGTATGATTATAGTTGGCATTATAATAGAAAAATTTCACGTAGAAACAAGATATAAAATTCTAGAAGATTATTACGAGAAAACTGAAAAAGAGAAGATAAAATAGTTCTAATTTTTTAACTTCACACTAGTATAAGGTCTTTCTGTATTTTCGCTCTTTTGATGCTTTATTACATCTACTAATCCGAAGAATCTTAGCTCTTCAATTTGGTCTCTAATGGTTTGATAGCTAGTGTTAATCTTTATATCTAAATCTCTCAAGGATAGTTCTCCTTGCTCTTTCAAAATCTTGAGAATCAACTTTTTTTATTTCTAAGGGTTTTCTCTTCATGATACAAATACATAGCAAGCTTTAAAAGAAGCATGTCACAATACTATATCATGAGTAGAGAAATTTCAGATAAGCTAAGATTCAGTTTCATTAATAAATACATTAAAGGAAAGGATATACTCGATATTGGTTCTACCGAAGGATACATTCACAAGCTTCTCGTTGAAGCAAATAAGGATAAAAAGTTTTATACTTTAGATGTTGATGGTAATCCCGATTTCAAAGTTGATTTAAATAACCCTAAAAACTTAGATAAAAAATTTGGGTGATTGATGCATTTTCGCACCAAAAAAGCTTAAAAACAAGCTAAACTACGACGATACTAATGAAAAAAGAGTTGTCAGACATGTATTTTCTAGGCAGAAAGTGCATATTTTGTGGCAAATATGGG
>Ga0210057_1007426_pt1 | contig 13289 bp, 13 predicted proteins | sample CryGeyCG2114_010_2_FD_183968 | JGI IMG/M metagenome (GOLD analysis project Ga0210057, IMG submission 183968) | Groundwater microbial communities from aquifer - Crystal Geyser CG10_big_fil_rev_8/21/14_0.10 (SPAdes) (version 2) | ecosystem: Environmental > Aquatic > Deep subsurface > Groundwater ... | reverse complement strand
CTGTCCTCAAGGCTGTGGTTAGAAAATATTAATTTGATATATAAAACAAAAAATCCCCTTTAGAGGGGATTTTTTGTATTCAATTTACTTTACATGACCTGCCTGCGCAGACAGGAAAGATTTATGCGACTGAGTCTTTTAGGGCTTTTGCAGCTCTAAATTTTGGAACTTTCTTTGCAGCTACTTTGACTTGTTCTCCAGTTTTTGGATTACGAGCCATTCTAGCAGCACGTCCTTTTACGGAAAAGATTCCAAAACCAGCAATTGATACTTCACCACCTTTTTTCATGGTGTCTATGATAGCACCAAATAATCCATCTACGATTTCCTCAGCTTGTACTTTTGTACCACCAAGTTTACCGTGTACCCATTCTGCTAATGCTTGTTTATTCATAAAAAATAAGGCGCTAGGCTTTAGGGAATTTAGGCTTTAGCATTTTTTGCTAGTACCTAGGACCTAATACCTAACATACTATTAATAATACTTTCGACCTTGCCCGCCTATGGAGGGCCAATTACTTATATAATTAACACCTATACATTATATATCAAGGGTTTTTTAAGGGCAAGGGTTTTTAAGGGCTTACTTTCGTTGCCATAAAGGCAGACCATTTAGATAATTATCTAGCGTATTCTATAATTCTAGTTTCTCGTATCATTGTGACTTTTATTTCACCAGGATATTTGAGTTCTTGTTCTATTTTTATCGCAATATCGTGAGCCATTATCTTTGTTTCTGCATCAGAAATCTTTTCTGGAGTGACAAATATACGAATTTCACGTCCAGCTTGTAATGCATATGATTTATCTACTCCATCAAATGCATTTACTAAAGCTTCTAGTTCTTGCAATCTCTTTAAATAATTTTCTACTGAATCACGACGTGCTCCCGGCCTACCTCCTGAGATAGCATCAGCTGTCTGAACTATTATTGATTCTATTGTTTCGTATGGATAATCTTCATGGTGAGATTTCATTGCTGTGATTACGCGTTCATCTGCTCCGAATTTTTGCAATATTCTCATTCCTATCTCTATGTGTGTACCTTGAACTTCATGATCAAGAGCTTTACCTATGTCGTGTACAAGTGCACCTGCTTTCGCTATTGCTACATCTACACCTAATTCTTCCGCAATCATTCCAGCGATATGAGCCATTTCTATGGAGTGTTGAAGTACGTTTTGTCCATAACTTGTACGGAAATAAAGTCTTCCCAAGATAGCTACTATGCGTGGATCAAAATTAAATATTCCACATTCATATACAGCTTGCTCTCCTTTTTCTTTTATAATTTTATTTATATCTTCTTTTGCTTTTTCTACTAATTCTTCAATTTTAGCTGGTTGAATACGTCCATCTAATATTAAATTTTCTAGTGCGAGACGAGCAACTTGACGTCTTATAGGATCAAAAGAAGAGATGATTATAGATCCTGGAGTGTCATCTACTATGAGCTCTACACCTGAAGCTCTCTCAAAAGCCCTTATATTTCGGCCTTCTTTTCCGATAACTTTACCTTTTATTTCATTATTTGGGATACTTACTATCGTTGTCATGAGCTCTGAAGCAGTACTTGAGGCAAGACGTTGAATAGAAGTGGCTAAAATATCTTTTGCTCTTCTGTCTAGTTTTTCTTCGTTATTATTTTCAAGTTTTTGAATTCTAATTAAAATATCTTCTTCGTATTTCTTTTCGATATCTTTCATTAATACTTCTTTAGCTTCTTCTTCTGTTAGCTTAGATACTTTTTCAAGTTCAACTCTTTTTTCTGTTTCTATATCAGAGACTTTTTCTTGAATTTTTTTAATTTCTTCTACTTTTTGTTTGATGTTTTCAGCTTCTTTGTTTATTTCGACTTGTCGAACATCTAAAAACTCATCTTTTTTGATAAGTCTTTTTTCAGTTTCCTTAAATTCTTGTTCGTGTCTTTTTTCTTCTTCTTTTAATTCTGATTGTCTCTTTTCTACTTTTTCTTTAGCTTCATCTGTTATTTTTTGCGCTTCTTCTTTAGCGCTGACCATCATTTGCTTTATATCTATTTCTATAGATTTTCTTTTTCCTAGTGCTACTATCACTCGCAGATAGTACCCAATTCCAACACCTAAAAGGAGTACAGCTACTCCTATCAGTATTACCATTAATGTGCTCATAAGCCTTGTGTCGGCTTATAAAAACAAGCCACTATATCTGCTTTATTTCTTTTATTAGAGAGATAATTAGATTTTTCTCTGATGTTTTAATTTGCAACAACATATATGGGGATATTTTTATAAACCAAGTAAAAATAAATTTGTAAAAGTCAACATAATTAATATAACAAATTATACTTATTTTGTCCATCTATTGTGTTTTTATTTGTTTTGTGTGATAATATATATAGAGTTCTTAACTAATTATTTATTCAAAATTTTGTAAGGAGTTATACATGTCTGATTTTAATGGTGCTACTCTTTTGGTTCTTGAGGATGATTCTGTTTCAACTACTTCAAAACAATATATTGAAAATTTGTTGGAACAGGGCAAAATCAACTCAGCTTCTTTGGCTTTGGCAAGATTGTCAAATGAGCTTGATTCAAATGATTTTGTTGCTCTGCGGGATAAAATTAATAATATTCCTGTAAAAAAAAGGAGGGGGATTTTCCCTCCAACTAGCTCTGGAAAGAGCGTTGGACACCATGGGCATCCTCATGGTAATGGTCATTGGTAAATGTTTTTAAACACCTCGTTGTAGAAACAACGAGGTATTATTTTGTCTTTTTTATAAAAAATTAAGATTTTGGAGTAGGAGTTTTGGATTTTGTTACTATTTCGTCTATTATTCCATATTTTTTAGCTTCTTCTGCATCCATAAAGAAATCTCTTTCTACGTCTTTTTCTATTTGAGTTAGTGGCTTGGCGGTGTTTTTAGCTAATATTTTATTTAGGCTATCTCTAGTTTTTAAAATATGTTTTGCTGTAATAGCTATATCTGTGGCTTGACCTTCTACACCTCCTAATGGTTGATGAATCATTACTTCTGCATTGGGTAAAATAAATCTTTTACCTTTTTTACCAGCAGAAAGGATGAGTGCTGCACCTGAAGCAGCGAGCCCGACACAAAAAGTAGAAATATCTGGGCGGACGTGGTTCATTGTGTCTACTATAGCCATAGTGGAAGTGACGGAACCGCCAGGGGAATTGATATAAAGTGCGATATCTTTTTTGGAATCTTCTGATTCAAGAAAAAGAAGCTGTGCAATGATGATGTTTGCAGTATGATCATCGATAGGGCCTGCTAAAAAGACTATTCTTTCTCGCAAAAGACGAGAATATATGTCATAAGCTCGTTCTCCAAATTGTGATTTTTCTATTACTGTTGGTATTAACATAAGAGTATAATAGCAAAAACTTGGTCTTTTGTAAAAGATAAAATAAAGAAATATCAAAATTTATAAAGCAATCTATCTGGCAAAGCTTTGGGAGCGTTCTGCTCGTCACTCAAGAAAATAATAAGTGGAGTACCATTTTTATTTTCTAAACTCCTGTGCAAGGCTTTCTAAGTTCTATATTTCTTTATTTTATTGTTGATTCTCCAAAAATTGGAAGACTTTTTCGTTAGTTAAGACATTTTCTGTGTGCATTTGGGCGCGTTCAGCGTCTGCATCTTTATAGTGTTCCAAAATCATAGCTACTTCATTAGCTACTTGTTCTGGATCTGCTTTTATCTTTTCTTCATCTGCAATTTTATTTAAAACTAGAGCGAGTTTAGCTTTCTTTTCTGCATCAGTTCTGAATTCTTTTCTTAAATCTTCTATAGTTTTGTTTAAATGTTTTAGATAATCCTCAAACTTTAATCCCATTTGTGTGATATCAGATTCCATTCTATATAAAATTTTATTTAATTCTATTTCTATTAATATTTCTGGAAGTTCAATTTTTAAATCATCAATTATTTTTTCAACAATTTTTAATCTTGTTTTTTCTTTTACTTGGTTTTCTTTTTCTAATTTTATATTTTCTTTTAATTTTTCCTTAAAATTTTTTACGTCTTTGAAGGGTCCTAATGCTTGTACAAAATCATTATTAAACTCTGGTAATTCTTGGGTGTCGGACACCGGGTAATTTTTGGTGTCCGACACCTGGTTTTCATGTTCACAAACTTCACCATCTTTATGTTCATGTGTTTGTTTTTCTGCTTCATCCTTCATGTGAATCTTAGGAGCACGTGACTTTCTAATATCCATGATTGTATCTTCTACTTCTTTTTCTGTTGGTTCTGTCTTTTTGTCTTCTTCTGTAATGTTTGAGATTACTTTTTTAGCAATTTCTTTGTAGTCAGGTAATGTCATTTCTGGCATTGTCGCAGTTTTTATTTTAAAACCTAATGGATTTTTACGAGCGAGCTTTGTGATAGAAATTTCTGGACGGCTGATAGCATCGATCTTGTTTTCGTCTAATATTTTTGGATAATGTTCACTTAAAGCCATTTCTGCCATTTCTCCTAATATCTGAGCTTCAGGAATTTTAGATAGTAAAACATTCTCAGGAACTTTTCCTTTACGAAAACCATCTACTTCTAATTTCTCTCCGATTCGTTTTAAAGCCTTATTAAAATAAGCCTCAAAAACATCTGTTTCAATCTCTCCCTCTATTTCCACTTCACTTTTTGGTAATTTATTGATTTTTATTTGCATTCTCCTACTTTATACTAAAAGTCATTTTTTTTCAAATAAAAACAAAAAACATAAATTAGATGCTTTCTCACGGCCCGCATTCGAACTTGAACGTGGTTTACGAATCTAATTGTGTATGCCGAAGGAAGCACTAATTTATGTTTTTTTGAAATACTTTAGTTAATACTATTTACATCAACATCAACATTAGTATCTGTCGTATTAAGATCTTGTTCTAGTGTATTTAGTTCTGTAGTATCAGCTGGAATTACATTTTCTTCTTGAAATTTCTTTTGTTCTAATACTTTTTGTACATTTGATTGCCAAACATATATTCCACCAGCTATGAGTATTATGATAATAATTATTGATCCAACTAACGCCCCATTTGATTTTTTTTCTGGTTCCATCCCGTTTAGAAATCATACCATTCGTACATATATATTTTATATATAAAGACAGTTGATTTATGTTATTTTTATAATTTTATCCCGTTTTGTAAATTTCTAACGGGATCCATAATTTTTTAGTTAAAATTTATAATAAATTATTTTTTTTAGTTTGTTGTTTCCGTGGTATTAGTGTCTGTCGTATTTGTAGTAGTGGTAGTTGTTGCAGTCGTAGCATCAGCTTCTTGTTTAGCTTTTACAGCATCTTTTAATGCCTTAATTGCATCATTCAATACTAGATGGGCTTCTTTTATAAGAGTTTGTGTATCTTTAGTTAATGTTTTTAGTGTTGCCTTATTCTCTTCAGAAAGTTGATCTGTTGATCTTGCTAATAGAGTATTTGCTTCTGTGACTTTAATCTTTGCATCATTTAATTTTGTTTCAGCTGTTGATACGAAATTTTCTGCTTTTGTAATATCTACACCTTTTATTTCAAGTTTTGCTATTTGTGCATTTATTTTATCTTTTAATCCGTTGACATTTTCTATAACTTTATCAAATCTTTCTAATGCTTTTTCTCGTCCCACTATTCTCTCTTCTGCTATTTTTGCCTTTACTTCATCTTTAATTTCACTTACTTTAGTTTTTAGTTCTTCCATTTTTGTTTTAGCTTCTTCTCTTTTTGTTTCTACTTCTGTTTTAATTTTTTCTTTAGCTTCTTTCATTTTTTCTCTTGCTTGTTCCATTACCTGTTTAGCTTCTTCCTTTTTAGCTTCTATTTGATTTTTAATATCTTCAGAGATTTCTCCATTTTGTTCTTCAATTTTAATTTTGAATTCATCTTTAGCTTCCTTCATTTTCTTTACGGCTTTTTCTCTTTCCATTTTCATATCAGATAATATTCCATCTTTTTCTTTTCTTAATTCTCTGACTTTATCTTTAAATTCCATACGTTTTTCTTTTATTAACATAGGAGATTTTTTTACTCCTTGTTCTTTTACATTTAGTATGCCGTCTTTATCACTATCGATATCAATGTTTTGATCATACAATGTTGGCACTGCTCTATCTTCATTATTATTTTCTTCTTCTGCTTTTATTGTTTTGACACTTATTGTGAGTGCTATAGTTAAAACTAAAAACAAACTTAAATATTTTTTCATCCCGTTTAGAAATCATACCATTCGTACATATATTATTTATATATAAAGATAGTTGATTTATGTTATTTTTATAATATTTTCCCGTTATGCCTGTCCGCCTCTGGCGGATAAATTTCTAACGGGATTCATAAATTTTTTATTATGTTAATTATTAATAATGTGATTTGTTTATCACAAGTTTAATTATACCATTTTAAGATAAAAAACATAGATTGGTGCTTTTAAAAAGCATTGCACAGGCTGTCGAGCCGACCTGCCCGCCAATGCCAAAACTATTTAAGTATTTACACAAATAAGTTTACTATACTTACAGTAAGTTATGAAGATAAGACAGTGCATTAAGCGATGGCAGGCGGGGCATAGCAAATTTTCAGCAGAAAATTATGTGTGGTTTTTAAAAGTACCAATCTATGTTTTTTTTGATAAGTTTTAAAAAGTGTATTTAGATTAAAAAAGCGACTATGAGTAAGGCAACGATGTTTAATATTTTAATCATTGGATTGATTGCTGGACCTGCTGTGTCTTTGTATGGGTCACCCACAGTATCACCAGTGACAGCTGCTTTATGAGCATCGCTTCCTTTGCCTCCAAAATTACCACTTTCAATATATTTTTTTGCATTATCCCATGCTCCTCCACCCGATGTCATAGATATTGCTACGAATAGTCCAGTAATTATTGAGCCCACGAGAAGCCCACCGAGTGCTACGGGTCCTAATATAAAACCAACTAATATTGGAGTAAGTACTGGGATCAATGCTGGTAATATCATTTGTTTGATTGCACTAGTAGTGACGATATCTACACATTTTCCATATTCTGGTTTTGCAGTACCTTCCATTATTCCTTTTATTTCTTTAAATTGTCTGCGTACTTCATCTACAACTTTTCCAGCAGTTTTGCCAACTGCTTCCATGCATAATGCACCAAAGTAATAAGGTAAAAGTCCTCCAATAAATAATCCAACAATAACCCTAGGATCACTCAAATCAAATTTCATCATTTCTCCTGTGATTGTTCTTATTTCTTCAGTGTAAGCAGAGAAAAGAACGAGTGCTGCTAGACCAGCTGAACCTATAGCATAACCTTTTGTGACAGCTTTAGTAGTATTACCAACTGCATCGAGAGGGTCTGTGACATCACGAACCTCTTTAGGAAGCTCTGCCATTTCTGCTATTCCTCCTGCATTGTCTGTGATTGGTCCATAAGCATCGATTGCGACTATGATACCTGTCATTGAAAGCATAGACATAGCAGCGATAGCTATACCATACAATCCTCCAAAATTATATGTGATTAAAATTCCAGCTACGATTGAAAGTAAAGGAAGAGCTGTTGATTTCATTGAAATTGCTAAACCTTGAATGACATTTGTTCCGTGTCCTGAGACTGAAGCTTTTGCTATAGATTGAACAGGGGAGTATTTTGTAGAAGTGAAATATTCTGTGATCATTACGAGTGCTCCTGTGACTAATAGCCCTGTGATTGCACAAATAAATAAACCCATTACAGAATAACTACCGGGATTATTTTCCATAAGTAATTTTGTAATTGGATAAAAAGAAATCGCCGCTAAAATACCAGAAGCAATCAATCCTTTATACAAAGCACCCATTATGTTGTTGTTTTTCCCTAATTTAACAAATAAAGTTCCTATTATTGAAGAAATTATTGCTACACCTCCTATTGCAAGAGGGTATAAAAGTGCTCCTTCAAAATTTACAAAAAGAAGAGAACCGAGAAGCATTGTCGCAACTGATGTCACAGCATAAGTTTCAAAAAGATCAGCAGCCATACCAGCGCAATCTCCTACGTTGTCTCCGACATTATCTGCAATGACAGCAGGGTTTCTTGGATCATCTTCAGGAATACCAGCTTCTAATTTTCCAACGAGATCAGCTCCGACATCAGCAGCTTTTGTAAATATTCCTCCACCCAATCTTGCAAAGACTGAAATGAGAGATGCTCCAAATCCAAGACCTATTAAAGCTTTTATGTCACCAGTAATAGCATATAATCCTGCTACACCTAAAAGAGCGAGCCCTACTACGAGAAGTCCTGTGACTGTTCCTCCTTTGAAAGCTATGGATAATGCCTCCTTTAAGCCATTTCTTGCAGCTTCTGTAGTTCTTACATTTGCTTTGACAGATACATTCATACCAATATATCCTGCAAAAGCAGATAGAAATGCACCTAAAATAAATCCAAGAGCTGAATTGATACCGAGTCCAAACCAAAGTATAAAAAATAAAACGAAGGCTATCATTCCGATAGTTTTGTATTGTCTATTTAAATATGCTTTTGCACCTTCAGCAATAGCATTTGCTATGGACTGCATTTTTTCATTACCAGCACTTTTTTTTAATATTGTTTTAGCTAACAATAAACCATAAACTATCGCTACTAGAGAACTAATAATTGCAAACAATAAAAATGAATTCATCCCGTTTAGAAATCATACCATCCGTACATATATTTTTATATATAAAGATAGGAGATTTTGTTATTTTTATAATATTATCCCGTTTTGTAAATTTCTAACGGGATTCATGATTTTTTTTATTTTTCTTCTTCTGTCATTTCTACATTCTCTCCATCAGTAGAAGCTACTTCTTTACTGTTTCCTTTTATGTCTATTCTCCAACCAGTGAGCTTTGCAGCAAGACGAACATTTTGTCCACCTTTACCAATAGCTAAAGAAAGTTGATCTTCTGCTACTTCTATTACTGCTTTATGTTCTTTTTCATCTATTTCAATTGAAAGTACTTTCGCAGGTGAAAGGGAATTGGAAACAAATTGCTTTGGGTCTTCTGACCAAGGAATTATATCAATCTTTTCCCCTAAAAGCTCTTGAGTGATAGTGTTTACTCGTGTACCTTTTTGTCCGACACATGAACCGACAGGATCGATGTGTTCATCATTTGAATGTACTGCTATTTTTGAACGAGCACCTGCTTCTCTGGCAATAGATTTTATTTCTACTACGCCATTTTCTATTTCTGGTGCTTCAATTGAGAAGAGTTTTTCTATAAACTTAGGATGAGAACGAGAAAGACGGAGGTTTATACCTCTTGCTGTGTCTTCTACTGAATATAAATATGCACGGACACGTTGTCCTCTTTGGAAGAATTCTCCAGGAATTTGTTCTTCTGCTGGTAATATTCCAGTAGCACGATTGAAATCTACATATATATTTCCTCTTTCTATTTTTTGTACTATACCTGTCACTATTTCTCCTTCTTTTGTACCATATTCATCTATTATAGATGTGCGTTCAGCTTCACGAATTCTTTGAATAATAACTTGTTTTGCTGTTTGAGCTGCTATTCTTCCGTAATCATCTTTTGCTTCAAGAGGGAAGACGACTTCATCATTTAGTTCAACATTCTTTTTTATTTTTTTTGCGTCTTCTAGCATTATGTGATGTTCACTATTAAAATGTACGCGTTCATCGCCATCATTTTTTACTGAGTATTCTTTATCCTCTTCACCTTCTTCGTCTATTTTTGCTATTGTCTCATCGACAACTATTTTAATTTGAAAAAAATCTGTTTTTCCTGTTTCTAGGTCAAATTTAGCACGTATGATTTGTCCTTTTTTGCCGTAATCTTTTTTGTAAGCAGCAGCCATCGCTTGTTCTATGGCATCTAATATTTTCTCTTTTGGAATCTTTTTCTCTTCTTCCAGCTGTTCCAACGCTGATTTAAATGTTTTTATGTCTAACATAATAAGGCTTTAGGCTTTAGGCCTTAGGCTCTAGCTTTTTTTAATTTAGCTAATGCCTAATGCCTAGTGCCTGTATTATTAATTTAAAAAGCCCTGTTTCGACAGGACTCGTATATATATAGGATATCACAGGCTTTATTAAAATGCAAGAAATATTAAGGTATATTCAATGAGTTAGTTTATAAGATTTAAAAATTTTGGCATGATTATCCAAAATCGTGAAAATACGGTAATTTTATTAGTTTTTCACGATTATGTTGACAAAACAGTGAACTGTGCAAGGTCGAACTTTGCACAGTTATGGTTCTTGCAAAGTTATTATTTTAATTTTGAGAGTAAATTTAGCTAAAATATGGTATAATAAAAAAATGAAGACAATAATTCCAGAATCTGTAAAAGTATGTTTATGGTCATATAATGTTGACATGATTGATTTATCTGTACCTGATCATCGGATAAGGATTATTCAAAATGTATTAAATCGTGGCACAAACGATGCAATTTTTTGGCTTCGTGAAGTATTTCCAGAAAAAGAAATTGCTGAAGTGATTAAAAAAAGTACTAGTTCTGACTGGAATAAAAAATCTTTAGCATTGTGGTCGCTTGTATTTAATGTTCATCCATTAAGGAGTGGACGATTTACATAATATGGATTTATATTGGAACATCCTTGATGATAAGAGACGAGCAATTCTCCCTCTGTTGGAAAATTTTTCCAATGATAATTTTTATCTTGCTGGCGGAACAGGGCTTGTGCTTCAACTTGGTTATCGTGACAGTATTGATTTTGACTTTTTTAAAGAAGGTGATTTTGATACTACTCTTTTGATTGAAAAAATTTCTTCAATTTTTATTTCGCATAGATTAATTATCACGCAACAAGAAAAAAATACGGTTTCTTGTTTGGTTGATGATAGTATTCAACTTAGTTTTTTTGGTTATCACCACTCTCTTTTACAGCCTCTTGTAAAAACTGATTATTTTAATATTGCTTCAGTTGTTGATATTGGTTGTATGAAATTATCTGCTATTACCAGTCGATATCTAGAAAAGGATTATATTGATTTGTATTTTATTTTACAAAAATTACTATTATCGGAACTCTTAGAGAATTTTGTGAAAAAGTATCCAAGTCTTGATGAATCTCTAATTTTAAAATCACTTGTTTATTTTGATGACGTACTTAAAGAGCCCATTTTATTTAAAGAGGGTCATAATGTTTCGTTTGATGTAGTTAAAACTTTTTTACAAAAAACTGTAAAGGAGTATTTATCTAGTTAAAGATATTAAAAATAAAGTAACAAGTGAGGTCTGTTAAAGTTAAAATTTGATTTTTTAGTATTAAAAATTTTGGTATAAAACGAAGAAAAGTGTTGCTAATTAAAAATTAGCAACACTTTTAATCCAAAATCATGAAAATACGGTAATTTTATTAGTTTTTCACGGTTATGTTGACAAAACAGTGAGCTGTGCAAAGTCGAACTTTGCACAATTAAGAATCTTAAGAGAGTTTTTCTTTCGCTGTGCTTGTTTTAACGAATTCTTTATAATTTTTTATATTGACTTCCTTATTATCAAATCGATTTAATATAATATCAGTAGAAAGAAGTTTTCCCCAACGATTTGTATTTATATAATCTTGAAAACTTGACCATGGGTACTTATTTTCATTTTTTCCCCATCCTGAAAGCTCATTAGAATTTTTGTGAATATAAGCGGATGTATGCATAAGTTGTATATCATTTTCTATCCATACGCTTTTGTATGATCCTTGTAATAGGTGTCCACTTTTTTGATGTCGTAAATTAAAATATTTTGTATAAGCAGTTAAAACTCTTTGCATATATTTTGCAATTCCTCCATCTTCTTTTTCCAAAAGGAGTAAGTGAAAATGATTTGGCATTAAACAAAAACTTAATAGTTCTACGGTTCTATCTTCTATTATTTCTTTTTCTAATTCAGTTTTTATGTGCAAAGTCGAACTTTGTACACTTTCTTTTATTTCTCTGCTTATATTTTTTATTGAATTTCTACCTTGGAAGGCGAGTAAAAGAAAGAGAAAACGTATGCGATCTTTGTCTGTTTCAAATATTGGTTGTTTTTGCATTCCTCTGTTATAAATATGATAGTACTCTTCAGGTGCATGATTTTTTATTTTAGACATACTAAGTATTGTATAATAAAAATTATAATTGTGCAAAGTTCGACTTTGCACAATTTGGTAAAAATTTTGATATAAAACGAAAGAAGCTCGAAGTATTTTATTACTCCGAGCCTTAGACCAATATTTGAACGATTTCCAAATTAACCTCCTTTCGGTTTTTTGGAAAATTTAAAGAGCAATAAAGAATTATTTGTGCAAAGTTCGACTTTGCACAGAATCTATTTTAGCAGGAGCATTTTTTTGGTTTCTACAAAATCTCCTGCTTGGATTCTGTAGAAATATGTTCCGCTTGGAAGATTTGAAGCATTAAATGATACCTCATAAATACCTTCCGATTTTTCTTCTCGAGCTAAGGTTTGCACCTCTTGCCCAAGAGAATTGAAAACAATTAAGCTTACGTATGAAACGGTGGGTACAGTAAACTTAATTTTAGTTGAAGGGTTGAACGGGTTGGGATAATTTTGTGACAAGTCAAAACTGCTCGGAACTTTAATTTGGCTAGGATCAGAAATTCCTGTTGGGTTTCCGAAACTATCATAAATTATAATTCCAAGAGTATCATCAATTCCATAAAGTTTATTAAACGCGACGTTTATTTCAACGTTGCTGGAATCAAGAGAAGTTATATGAATTACTAAACGCAGTTGCCCGAAGTGTTTGATGTAGTTTTTAATAGAATAATTCATATCAAATTTTAATTGATACCACTCACCATCCATATTAAGATTTTTTCTATATCCACTAAAATACCATAAAGAATCTTCTAAGCCAATTCCTATTGCAACACTTTTTATATTTACCCCAGAAATGAATCTACAACTTACTGCTAAAGTGTCCGGTATCAATGGATACTCTATCCAGTAAGTGTTTTTTAACCAATCAAATTGATTCCACCAATTCAAGAAATCTTTTTCAACTGGACCAACATTACCAAGTATTTGATAATATTGACCATTTTCATTCTCTATGGATGATTTTATACCCGTAGAGTCAAAAGATTCCCAACCATTTGTGACTTTTAAGCTCTCTGGTTGAGATAGTACAGATGGTGAGATCAAAATAAAAAAAGTAACAGTTAGTACATACAATGCTTTCATGGAAAGCCTCCTTTATTTTTATTAGTTAGTAAATTATAAAAATACTAAATATTTATTTAATACTTTTATAATTTACTAACTTTTTTTCGAAGAAATAA
>Ga0210057_1007425_pt1 | contig 13289 bp, 14 predicted proteins | sample CryGeyCG2114_010_2_FD_183968 | JGI IMG/M metagenome (GOLD analysis project Ga0210057, IMG submission 183968) | Groundwater microbial communities from aquifer - Crystal Geyser CG10_big_fil_rev_8/21/14_0.10 (SPAdes) (version 2) | ecosystem: Environmental > Aquatic > Deep subsurface > Groundwater ... | reverse complement strand
AACGAAGGTATGATCGCTAACTATGTAAAAAACCAAGGAAATGAGTATACAGAACTCCATAGCAGTCACCAATTACGGTTGTTATAGAGAACTGATACCCCGCCCCTCTGGGGCGGGGAGCTTCATTATCTTTCTCTATTTCAATATGTGTTTTTTCCTCTATATAGCAAAAAACACACCCTTTTGGATGTGTTTTTATGAGTTATGGAGAAACGTGTCTCGCAGGTATATACCCCCTAACTACGCACTTTCGCTTTGATAACTGGAAATCCACCATCTCCTGTAGAATCCAATTCTGCCTCAAAAAATTTATTTCCTCTCCTGAGGACTAACTGACCGTCTGGCCCTTTACTAAACGCATCCATATCCTTTGGTGGCAAAAGTATATATTGTTTTCCATCAGGCATAGTTACACGTATAACAGGACTATTGTTACTTCCTTCTACAAAAGAAGGAGACATATCCACAGCCGTGGCTCCTTCGAGTGATGCAGATCCTCCATCTATACCCAAGTACAACTGAACATCAGGACTCAATTTCTCAATAACATACTCTTTTATCACAGCAACATCTTCTAGGTTATTACTTAATACAGCAGGCACCTCGCCACTTGCTGCCAGGTCATACTGTTTGAGCATCTCAATACCTGCTTTCAGTTCTAGCCCAGAAACTATGTCAGTCTTTTCGAGGTTCGTTGCAGCCATATCAGCCCGTATTCCATCGACGGCCTTATGCAACCCCTTCGCATAAATATTTGCTTTTTCACCATTTGCAATTGTATCGGTAGGGGCAACTTTTCCAGAATCCAAAACAGGCTTTCCTTCTGTTGGTGCTGTCTTTGCACTATAAACATCTTTTCCTCGCGGTGCACTGTCTGACGTCGAATCATCTGTACGTACTCCCCCACCAGAATCATGTGCCCTTTCTGCAATGTTCGCAGCAGTCTTCTCCACAGCCTCATCAGGCGTGACAAAAAACTTTGCGCCTTCTGGAACTTTTGCTCCGACACTGTAGGAACTGCTTCCGCCACCACCTCCGGAAGAGACACCTGATGAAGACACTACTCCTGTGTGCACAACCGCTGATGCGTCGACTGGGATATGCATGACAAGTTCACCGTTTTCTCCTGCTGACAGACCGAGCATTTCTGCTGGGTACAGTTGTTTTGTTCCATCTTGAAATTCTACCATTACATTGCCATCCTTCCGGACACCACCAACAAATTGCTTGACATCACCTTTTTCTTTGAGAGCATTGTCAAATCGTTCTTGTTGTTTTGCAAGAGGGGTTTCACCAGCAGGTTTTCCAGATGCTTTCCCGAGTGCTTGTTCTTTATCTAGTGTATTTGGTGATGTTGTATCACCACTTGCAGTCTTTGTATGTGCTGGCTGTGTAGACGATTTTTCCAGTTGTGTTTGTTTGTTTGGTGTTGCATTAGCATTTGTTGAGGTGTTTTTTTCATCTGCAACAGCAGATTTTTCAACAACGCCTGGAGCATGCTTGATCCGATAATGATCATGCACAACAATCGTTTTTCCTTCTTCTCCTATCAAACGGAAATGTGGCTGTCCATCGGTTCCCTTATACAGTTCCACTTTTGCATATTCTGTGGTGTCGCCATCTCTAAAAACACGCACCCCGATCGCCCATTTTGATTCACCATTGGGACCGTACTCGATGCCCATACGTTTCAAATCTGCCTTTACCAACGCGTTCCATTCTTTATCTGACATGTTGAAATCAGTACGATGCTCTTCGATCAATCGATGCATTGAACTCCAAGGTCCTTCATTTTCTTTTATATTACTTTCGCCAAAAGATTTTTTTACAATATCTGGACTTTTTTCTACTTGTTTTGGTGCGACATCAGGATGTTTTGGTGTTGGAGCAGGTGCTGGTGTATCGCGAGGTGGCGGTGCAATATCGGTACGTCCAGCACCTTTCCCAGCAGTAGAATCTACGGCAGGAGTAGATTTATGATCCGCTATAGCTTTTGCAATACCAGCCTCTGTCGCTGACACACCAGTAACCTTCTTCATGTTTTCTATTGTCTGCTGTATTTCCGCGTCAGTGGGTTTATGAGCAAAATCTCCTCTGATTAATCCTACTGTCGCAAACGTAATTCCGGCAGCCGCCACCGCTGTTCCATACTTTAAAAAAAGTCTTCTAGCCTTTTTGCTCAATTTCTCTGTCCACGGTAAATCAAGCTTTTGTTTTTCTTCCATTGCATCGCCATTCTTCGTCAAAGATTCTATTACTTTGCCGAGCTTATTTTTATTTTTTTCTTCTTCGAGGTACGGCGAAAGTCTTTCGGCCTCATAGACGATATCATGAATATTTCCAAGTCTGTCCCCATCGATACGGACTATGTCTGGCAAATTATCTCCTTTTTTATAGTCTTTGTCACCGATTGTAGTATCTTCTGGAAATTCACCTTTTTGCTTTTCTTTGTAGACAATAGCCTGCATATCTTCATCCGGCGCAGTTGCATGCAAGAGTCGTTTTAAAACCAATGTTCGATCTTCCAGTTCCTTTCTTAGTGGTTTCCGTTTGTCAGGATCTGCCTCTGCACGACATTTTTCTGTAAGTTCTATAGTCTCCTTCATTTGCTTGTCAACTCTTTCTTCGGCTTCTCCCCGTTCCCACTTTGTGACAAGATTGTCACCAAATTCACCAACAAGGCGCCCCATCAAGATAGCACTAAACCCTGCACCTACATATGGCACTGACATAGTCAGTGTACTAATGGCAAAATTGGTCCCGACCGCCTTCCACAATGCTTTTTTCCCACTCATGTCTACGAGACCACTAACATTTTTTACCCAATTGTCTACCATTTTTGGATTTTTCACTGCCGCATCTTTTGTCAAAGCTTCGATCTCGAGTTCCTTCGGTGTTTTTTGTTTTTTCTCTTGTCCAGCGTCACCTGCTGATGTTGCCTCTCCTGCTGGTGTTGATTGTTCTGCTTGCGCTCCGCCTTCTACTTGTTTTACTTGTTGCGCATTGCCATAATTCGTCATCTTGAAAACAGCCCACGCAAGCTGTGCCCGAATTTTTTCATCGACATTTTTCTTTTCACTTTCATTGAGACATTGTTTGTATTTCAAAAGCTCACTCCCTCTGAGAACAAAAGTTTGGTTTCCATGTGTAAACGTTTCTTCTCCTGCAGTATGCTCTCTCATCGTATGTGAGAGCAATCGAGAGAATGATGCAAACGCATTGAGAGGATCAGTATTTGATGTTTTTAATATAGGACTATTTGGAGTACCTTCAAATATACTTTTAAGTACTTTCGCAATAATTTCTTCTTTTTTTGTTTCATGCAGTGCTTGTGTTTTTGCCTCCATGCTATCTTTTGCTTTTTTCCTTCCAAAAAATGTCTTGAAAGTCCCCCACTTTACCGCTCCAGAGGCTGCAGCACCGACACCTTTTCCAACGTCGCCGAGTGTTTTTGCCAGTTGTTTATCTGTCCCTGCAGCAGATGAAACAAGTTCGCCCACCCCCCATGACATCCCAAACAACATACCGGCATTCACAAGGGCACGACCAAACATTCTTTTGCCATGTGCCCCTATCTGATCCCTCCAACCAGTATTTTCGGCGATTTGTCGTTCCATTGTCTGAGTGAGGGTCGTATTCAAATCAAACATAGCACGTTCGGCAAGTTCGCTATCCCACAATTGTTTAAACTTGGCCCAATTTTTGATCCCAAATTTTCGAAGACGAGACGAATCAAATCCATTTGGTGGCGTATCACCAAAGATTCCTTTCATCTGATTGATGAGGTCTGGATTGACTTCAATCTTTCCATCTTTATCACGAGTAATACCACCTCGCATCATGAGCTCCATGGCAGAGCGTACCCCACCAAGACGCTGTAACATCATTTCACGAAGTTCATAACTAGGGATATCAATCCCCTCGCCCTTAAACTTTTGTTTTTCTGGATTGGTTTCAATAGCTTTTCTCTTGTCCTCAATTTGTTTTTCTTCTGCTTTTTTGCGGACATCTTCATCGATTTCAAGCAACTTGTCTTCTATACTTTTTATTCTCTCCAAATCTTCTGCAACCATCTTGAATCTTAATTTATTTAAATTTACAAGAGTCTTAGGTTCACCTGGCCATAATCTATCTGGGCAAGAATCAATATCCTTACACTGAAGATAGTCACTCTTCATCTCATTCTCCAATTCGAGTAATGATTGAAATTGTTTTTGTTTTTCTTTTCCCACTATGGTATCACTTTCAGTCGCCTGCAATTGTTCTTTTAACTTTTGTATTCTTTCAAACAATACTTCCTTACTTCTCTCCCAATTAAATATTTCTTCTCCCGGCCCCGCAACGACTTCTTGATCTTTTATTTGATACTCACTTTGCTGTTCCTCCAAAATAGTTCTTAATAGATTAATATTTGTTTGAAATCTTGAACTATTATTCCCAGCATCATCAAAATCTTTATGTTCTGGTTGTGTAGGAGTTGCTGCCACGGTAACTACATTTCTCAAACTATTTTTAGCTAGTTCAAGACGTTTTTTTTCTATTTCGTTATACAATCCTTTTTCATACGTCCCATCAGCAGCTTGTTCAAGCTTTTGAAAAATATCTTGAAAGAGATCTCTCTTATTTTGATCCGCTATATTTTTCGGCTTTCCTACAATAAGCTGTTCATGCTCATGTTGTATTTCATTTTTTAAATGCAATGCTTTGTCCTTTTTTTCATTATGTGCTGCTTCCTCTATTTTTTCTCTACGATCTTTATCTATTGCGGACTCGTTCTCAAAATTATATGATGCCTCACCTAAAAATACAGTTGCATTGTAGGGTGTTGCGTATTCTTGCAAACGTTCCTCACCTAATGTATTTGCTTTAGATACGGCTTCATACCGCTCCACCTTCTCTTCAAATTCTTTTATTGCTTTGCTCGCTTCTTCATGAATCCTATCAACTTCTTTTTTTATTCTCTCTACCGCCGTCCTATCCGCATCTTGCAAATTTGCTACTTCGGGTGGCAAGTGTTTCTGTACTTCCAAAAGATCCAGTTGCATCTTCATCCTATCAGCCTGCAATTCTAGTTTTTTATCTTCTCTGACTGTGTCAATTTGTTGTTCCAGTTCAGCTACCTTTTTTTCCAATTCGAGTGTCTTTTTCCATGCAAGAAGTAATTCCTGAACCACATGTTCATAGATCTTATTATCCGGTGCTTTCAATGTATATTCAATACTTCCATCTGTCGGTGAGACCACAGGGTCTAATACTACATATGTTTCCCCGAGATTTGTATCTTCAATACCATCGCGCGTCAGTTCTTCTCCAACAACAATATCAGGTTCTTCTCCTGTCTCATATGCCAAAGTTTCTTGCTGACCACCCACAACATTTACTTTCAACTGCAATGCATTATTTTTATCAAATTTTGGCGTTTCAGCCACTCTTGCTTCCTTCCATTCACCGTTAATATTTACCGCAATAACCGTGTCTTGTTTGTATGCATCAAGAAGTTCTTGCCCGGCTGGTGTTTGAGAAAATTCTGGAGAGGATTTCATAGAGATTCATTTAGAGTATCAATGTGTTTGAGAATGTCATGCATCTTTGCGGTGTCAATGTGTCCAGAAATGTTTTTTTGAAGGACTGCCGTATCATGTTCTATATCTTTCCAGGATTTCAAAAAATCTTCGTACGCACTACGAAGTTTTGACAAGCGTTCTTGTGCATCCTTTTGTCGTTCATCGAGTTGTGCCTGTGTTGGCAAAGACATGAAAAAACTATTCAATTTCTGCAACGGCAACTTTGAATTCTTTTGCAAAATCTTCCAGTGTTTTGGTCGCAACTGCTTGGTAATTTGGGACATGTGCTTCGAGAAATGCCTGGATCTCTGACTGTTCGATATCTTCCTTTTCAAAAAGAGCTGCGAATGCATTTGCACCCGCCTCATCGAGGAGCGCAGTATATGCAAGTCCAATACGTCGCTCTGCTTCTGCCACAAATTGTGGAAGAAATTGATTCATGGTTTCTTCACTCATCGCAGAGAGCCCTGCCTCATCCATCATTGCGTAGATCTGTGACTCAAGAAAACTAAATTGTTTCACTTGCTGTGCCATAGGAATGATATTAAAAATGTTATTTACGAACGACAATCAATGAACCCAGCAGCAAACCAACCACAAACCCGAGCACTGCATTGGTAAAGAAATTTGGTCTCACTGGCCACGTTGTCACGACAGGATGATTGACCACCTGCAGTGTCACATCACCACCGATGTATTGCCACCCTTTGGAGACAAGTGTGTCAGAGGCAGCACCAGCGAGTGCCATTGCTTGCTTTGGTTCTGTACTATAGGCACTGATATTGAGAACACCAGTTCCATAGACGACAGCACCTTGTACATGTTTATTCCACTCTTTTCGTTTTTCTCGTGAATCGAGACTATCGAATACATTCCAATCAACACTATATCCTTCTTGTACTTTTACTTTGTCATAAAAATCGTCCGTCCCTATAATCTGAGCAATATTTTCACCGACTCGTTCTGCTGACTTTACAACGGTATAGGGATCCACACCGTACCGAGATTTTGAAATAATCAATACACTTGCATCAGCACGATATTCGAGTGGAAAAAGAAATGTTGCACCAGCAGCGAGCACTGCGGTGACAAATCCAAGGGCGAGCAGGATCTTTGATCCTTGCAAAATACGCGAGAGTGGTGAATGGTGCATATGATTTTAGAATGTAGAATTTAGAATGTGAAATGTAGAGCCTGCCTGCCGGCAAATTATTTTTTTAAAGGGTAAGGTCAATTCGTGCTCCATCTCGTAGCAGGTGTACGGACACGGTCTCTCTTGTTTGCGATAAAATCAACGCTTGCAACGTCCAGGGCTCGATAGCTGTATCACCAATATGTGTAATCAAATCATTTTTCTGTAATCCAGTTTTTTCGTCGGCTATTTCTACAAAAAAACCATATTTTGCATCACCTGCCGTAGCACTTTGTTTTTCTGTGAGCCGAACGACAGATCCCTTTACAGGAAATGTTGTGTGCACAATTGGCGTACCGGTAAAGACATCCGTATAGATAGATTCTATCACAAACCACGGGACAATAACACCTTCTCCATTCAAAAATCCAAAGAATGCGCCATCATCTGTCCACAAGATAGATGCGGGAAGAGTTTGCGCTTGCAATTGAAACATATATTGTGCATCACCAAGAAATGTCGGAGCACCTTCTGACACAGGTGTTGGATATGTGAGTGCAGTTCGTTCCAGATCTCCCTGATGCATCGCCCACAGAGATGTACTCGGTTCGAGTGATGACACCGGAGCAAACGCAGTGACACGAAATCCATCTCCACCGAGTGATCCATAAATGAGATCATACGCAGGATCTTTTTGAAATGAATCTACCTCATACGTTTCGCCATTCATCGTAACTGCAATCCACTCCTCTGGGCGGAATACTTGATCACGGGCTTCTGGCATCACAAACCATCCGGTATCCGTCAGTAACACCGCCTCGTAGGTATCGGTCAACGGAATATATCCAGTAGCCTCATACACATCTTTTTGGACCAACGTTACACTGCGACGCAATTGATCTCGCAAAAAAACAGGATCTTGCAAATCTGTGATGACATGCGCAGGCCCTCTCGATATGACACCCGTGTCAGTCCCAATACCCTGCTCTGGCACGATATACACATCTGACACAATACCACCGACGAGTCCACTCACCAGTGCAATCAAGGTAATCACAATCAAAGAACTACTCATCATCAGTCGTCGATAGAGTGGCACAGAACAACTTTTTGACGGAAGGTGTGGAGGGGTTTGCATAATATAATAATCAAGTAACAATAAACAATAATCATTTTTACTCTGACATACGTTTCATAGTAGTCCAAAGTATTTTTGCGACTTCTTCTGAAAGTTCATACAGGTCTTTATATTGTATGTCAGACATATACTTTTGTTCAAGAGAAAATGCTAATAAATATTTTGTTTCTTTGAGTGAACCCAATGATATAGAAAGAAAATGCCGATACTCTTTTTGTCCCATTCTTGCAAATCCTTCAACAATATTCAAAATAACAGAGAGTCCAGCACGTCTCAGTTGTGACGTCATGCCATACAATTCATGCGATGGAAAATCTTTTGTAACGTTGTAAATTTTCTTTGCCAAGAGATCAGCTTTTTTATATAACGGGTTCTCCTTCCCTCCAGAATTCATACGAAAAATGTTAATTGCTTATTGTTTCATGATTATTGTTTATTGCTACTTGTTTATTGACTAGATCCATCGTATCACAAATAAGAGTGCAATGAACACTACGGCATTGGACAAAAGAAAACGTCGCTGTTCTTTCCATCGAATGCCTTCTGCACTAATATGAAATCGAATCAACAAGAGCAAAAGATACCAAAGCCATGCCGCAAAAAATCCCAGCACCATATACCCAAATGGCAACAGATGAATAACCCAGAATACTTCCATACTCATGACCGCAATAATAAGGAGCCAGATGGTAAATCGTTGGAGTGGTACCTGAAAGTACATGCGCCATATTGCGTATGAACAGAGAGACGTCGTCGCACCCACAAAAAGAAATAACACGGCAAGAGGAATTTGTTCAAAAAAGAATGACACTGCATACGCCGTAATAAACATGGCAGCAGCAACAAACACCCAGGCCATTCCTCTCATGCGTCGATATGCTTTTTTTATATACACAGGAGTTGTGTCCGTATTTGAAAGCAAAATATTGACAAGCATCCCCACCGTCAACGCACCAAGTACTTCGAGTAACACAATGACTGTCCGCCATTCTGTCAATATCATCAGGAGGAACGTAGACATATATGCCAACGCCAGGAGTGCCATATCCCAAAGTGCCAATCGGATACGCACATATCTCCGAACCAACAGCACCATAGCACTCATAAAGACAACAAACGTCATCAACACAAACCAACGCATATACCCAGGTACAGGCATTCTTACAATCGACTCAAACAGCACTCCAGCGATGATCGTGGTCAATACAGCTCTGAGATGAAATACAATAAATCGAATCATACATCAGATGAAATACGATCTTTTTGTTTATCAAAAAGATCTTTCAAAATAACACTTGTCGCGGTCGCGACAGGAATAGCAAGAATCACTCCAACGACTCCGCCAAATCGTGCCCCAACAAGGATAGCAACAATACTCACGATCGGATTGAGTCCCACTGCACGCTGCATTATTTTTGGGACGAGAATATGATTTTCGAATTGTTGAATCACGATATACATGATAAGCACGATCACAAACACGACCATTCCCCCATTTGAAAATGCAAAAAACAATGCAGGAATAGAAGCAAAGATCGGGCCAAGAATTGGAATAAATTCAAGGAGTGCCGCGAGCAATCCGAGCACAGCAGCATACTTCACACCGACAATAGACAGTCCAATCGTCACCATGAGACCAATCGTAATACTCAATATCAACTGCCCACGCATCCATGCACCAAGTTTGTCTTGTATTTTGCGAAACAGACTTGAGACATACGGAATATGTTGTTCAGGGACCAGAGAACGAAGAATTTTTCCCAAAGGATCATCCTGGGACACCAAATAAAATGTCATAACAAGCACGATGAACAAAGAAACAACACCTCCAAAAAATCCGCTTACGGTAGAAAATAATCCTGCCAACGCACCATTTGCATTTCCACTAGAAAAAAGTGTTTGCTCTGTTTGATTGAGCGTATTCATTCCACCAAATACTTGTGATGCCCACTCTTGTGTTGTCAACGTTGAAAAGGCATCATTGCTGGCAGCAACAAGTTGTGGGACATCATGCGCTACCACCGGCGCCAATACGCCGACCGCTGTGCCCACGATACCAAAAAATATAATATATACAAATACGACGGCCACGCCTCGTGGAATCTTGCGTCGTGCCAGTGATGCAGCAAAAGGATCGATAAGCGCTGCAAAAATAAGTGCAACAAAAAGAAGAAGAACAATATCCCACAACAAATACAGCGCATAGAGTACGGCTACTATGCCTAGGACCTTGAGTATATCTCGAATACGAATGTTGATAGTTCTATCCTCTATCATACTTGATATGTTATAGAAAATAGTATACTACTACACCAACGGGAGCTAAAGTCTACGTCTTTTGACTCAGTTGGTGTAGTAGTATACACTAGCGCGCCAGAAACGTACAGAAAAAAGCCTAATAAAGCTAATAATGCTCTGTTTCACTGTTTTACTCAAAAACAAGCTCGTGCTATTATACAAAAAGATCATATATCAATGAGCAGTAGGAAAAAGTTTGTTTATTGTTCATTGTTTATTGTTAGTTGAACATATGCCTACCTACGCAAAAAATAAATTTGCCTATCATGATTATGACGTTCTCGATACCCTCGAGGCTGGTTTGGTTTTGACAGGGCCAGAAACAAAAGCAGTACGGACAGAAACAGTGCGACTCAAAAGTAGCTATATCAGTCTTCGCGGCAATGAAGCCTGGCTCGTCAACGCTCATATCCCCCGTTACAAATACGCTGGAACAGTTCTGGATTATGATCCAGAGAGACCAAGAAAAGTCTTACTCAACAAGAAAGAAATCGCTACGTTACAAGGAAAATCACATGAAAAAGGCTTGACAATCGTCCCTCTTTCCGTGTATAGTAAGGGCCGTCATATCAAGCTCCAAATTGGTCTTGCTCGTGGGAAAAAACTCCACGACAAAAAAAGAGCCAAAAAAGAACGGGATATTGATAGAGATATCATGAGAGATCTCAAAGGAAGAATGTAGCACAGTACATTCTGTACAAAAAATACAAATGCATATTGTCATTTCGACGAAACGCTACGCATTCATTCCTGGCCTGCCACGAGGCAGCGCTGTTGGTGAATAATGCAACGGTGTCACGTAAAATGAACCTTTGGGTTCATCACGTGACACGAAAAGCAGCTGCGCTGCTTTTCGTGGGGATGACAGGGTTCGATATGTGGACCTTGATATCATTCATATGCATGCCGAGTATGTATATCTGCTCGTACCCACCGATATACACATTACAAGTGCAAACCTTGTTACCCGAGTGAAGACCGCTCTTGCTTCGGCATTCAGCGCGCCTGCATTCGCAGCTGTCGTCGCCTAAAGGCTTGATGACCATCGCATCGCACGATACTCGATATCGCGAAGGCGGTGCCAACCCCCATCGAGTGTAGGATATACTGACACCTGGGTGGTATATCTGAACCTTTGCCTCAGGTTTTCACACATGCCTTTTTGTTCCTTTCCTAGGCACGTGTGGCGATACCAAAGGAACTTAGCATGAAGATTATGCTGGTATCCCATGTAGACCCGGGTTCGATTCCCGGCATCTCCACGAAAAGCAGCGCAGCTGCTTTGAGTGTCACGTGACGACCATAGGGAGTTTTACGTGACAAGGGACATTGCATTAGCACTGGCGCTGCCTCGTGGCGAGCCAGAAAAATGGCGCAAGCCATTTTGAGTGCCACGTGATGAACCGCAGGTTCATTTTACGTGGCGACGTTGGATTATATACCAACAGCGCCATCTCGTGGCGAGCCATATATTTGGAAATATGAGCTTTACTGTTTATTTTTTAGAATCTAGACAAGATACACAGAGACATTATATTGGTTTTACTGAAAATATTAAAAAACGAATTATCCAACACAATCAAGGTCTCGTAACTTCTACAAAAAAATTTAGGCCCTGGAAAATCATTTATCTAGAAATCTATCCAAATAAAGCAGATGCGCTTGGAAGAGAAAGATTTCTCAAAAGTGGCTCTGGCTGGAAATTTTTACAAAAACAACTTTTTCATCATTTCAGCACACAATAAACCCTATGCGCATCTCACGCAAAAAACGACCAGACAAACCACTCATTCCAAGATATTTTTCGAATGAACGTATTCGTGCCGAAGAGGTGCGCGTGCTTGATAATGAAGGAAACAATGTAGGCGTCATGAAAACAAAAGATGCTATTGCTCTTGCTCGAACGCAAGAACGTGATCTGGTAGAGATCAATCCAAAGGCAAATCCTCCGGTTGCTCGTATCATGGACTTTAGCCAATTCAAATATCAAAAAGAAAAGGAAGCAAGAAAACAAAAGCAAAATAGTCATATTGCAGAACTCAAAGGTATCCGACTGTCAATGCGTATCAGCGATCATGATATGGACGTGCGCCTCCAGCAAGCGTTGAAATTTTTGAATCGTGGAGACAAAGTACGTACAGAGGTCATCCTCCGTGGTCGAGAACGAGGAAAATCCGAACTTGGATTTGAGGTCACAAAACGATTTTGTGCGCTCGTAGAAGCAGAATTCCCTATCAGATATGAACAAGAGGTCACCCAGCAAGGTGGCAAAATAACCGCTATTTTTACCAAAAAATAATACCCACAGTCCTATCTTGACAAAACAAGCTTGCTGATGCTATACTCACGCCCACGTGAAAATGCGATCATCTAGGACTAATTTTCTATATATGGCAAAGATCAAAACAAAAAAATCAATTTCAAAACGCTTTAAGCTTACAAAGACCAAAAAGGTCTTGAAGCGAGCTGACGGACAAGATCATTTCAATGCTCGTCAGTCAGGAAATACCAAACGAAACAAACGAACTGATAACACTCTGGCACACACTGGAACCAGAAAAACAATTGTCCGAGTTCTCTCATAAGAGATGTGGATATTGATTATTGATTATTCCCTATGTCACGCGTAAAACGAGGAACACAACACGTCAAACACCGCAAAAATATCCTGAAACTTACAAAAGGATTTCGTGGTGGTCTTCGCAATCGTATCAAGCTTGCAAAGACAGCAAGTACAAAAGCAGGCGCACACGCATATCGCGATCGCCGAGTCAAAAAAAGAAATTCTCGCCGACTTTGGCAAGTGCGTATCAATGCAGCTGTTCGCATGCTCGGACTTTCATACAGTACATTCACAGGTCAATTGAAAAAGAAGGAAGTTGCGCTTGACCGAAAAGTACTTTCTGAAATAGCTGCACAGCAACCAGAAACATTCAAAAAAATCGCAGAATTCGTCAAGTAAGAACTGGAAGATTACAAAAGAGCCTGTCACATAATATCTTCGACAGGCTCTTTTTATTCCACAGACGCTAAAAGTTCAAGTTAAGAGAGCAACACTTTCTGGATAACTTCGTTTGGAGTTTGGTAATTTAAGGACTTTCTAGGTCGGTTATTGAGTCGTTCTTGGATAGCTTTGAGTTGTTCGTCGGAGAGTTCA
>Ga0210057_1007424_pt1 | contig 13290 bp, 8 predicted proteins | sample CryGeyCG2114_010_2_FD_183968 | JGI IMG/M metagenome (GOLD analysis project Ga0210057, IMG submission 183968) | Groundwater microbial communities from aquifer - Crystal Geyser CG10_big_fil_rev_8/21/14_0.10 (SPAdes) (version 2) | ecosystem: Environmental > Aquatic > Deep subsurface > Groundwater ... | reverse complement strand
GGCAAAAGGGAGGGGTAGAAAACACTATTGGCATTATTAGAAGACACTTACCGAAAAATACCGACCTTGCTAAACTAACAGATGATGATATTTACAAGATTCAAGAAAAAATCAACAATCGACCAAGGAAAAAACTTAACTTCCGCACTCCTAACGAAGTCTTACAAGAACAATTAAGTAGTGCGCTAAATTCCTGAGTACAAATGCAAGCCGACGATAAATACTACAACGCTCTAAATCAAATCCCCCAAATCGGGTCAATACGTTTTCACAAACTCCGCAACTTTTTTCCAAACATGGAAGCAGCGTTCCGCGCCCCACTTTCCGATTTAACTAAAGCGGGATTAGAGCCCAATATTGCAGAAATTGTAGTTACTAAAAGACCGACGATTGACCCAGACTTGGAAATGGAAAAACTGGAACGAGAGCATGTCAAATTGGTCACTTTTAACAACGATAATTATCCAAAACTACTAAAGGAAATTTATAATCCCCCGGCGGTGCTATGTGTGCGGGGAAATTTTTCATTGACCGAAAACGAATATGCTATTGCCATAGTTGGCACCCGAAAAATTTCACCATACGGGAAACAGGTGACTCCCCGCTTAGCCTCCGACCTGGCGCGGTCTGGGGTGGTGATCGTTTCGGGGTTAGCGCTCGGCGTTGACGAATACGCCCATAGAGCGACGGTGGAGGCTGGAGGAAAAACTATTGCCGTACTTGGAAGCGGAATCGATGACAAAAGTATTTACCCCGCGGTCAATCGCAGTATTGCCAAAAGAATAATCGAATCCGGCGGGGCTCTTATTTCCGAACTGCCACTTTATTCTCTACCTCTCAAAATGCATTTTCCTTACCGCAACCGAATAATTGCCGGGTTATCACTCGGGACGGTTGTTGTCGAAGCAGACGTCCAAAGTGGCGCCCTCATCACCGCCAAATCCGCGCTGGAATTTAATCGTCAAGTATTTGCTGTTCCCGGATCGGTATATAACAAAGTTTCGCAAGGACCAAATAATTTATTAAAAATGGGAGCCAAGGCGGTAACCGAAGCTAGTGATATTTTAGAAGAGTTAAACCTAATCGCGGTTAACCAAGAAATAATCGCTAGAAAAATTTTACCGGATACACCCGATGAAAAAAAACTGTTAGATTTACTAAGCCAAGAGCCAACCCATATTAACAAACTTATAAAAGAGTCAGGAATGCCGGCGCAAGAGGTCTCCTCAATACTCACGATGATGGAAATAAAGGGTAAGGTGAAAAATCTCGGCGCGATGCAGTATGTGATCTCGAGATAAATTCAAAATGTAAAGTTCAAAATGCAAAATGACAATATAAAATCTAAAATTTTAATAATACTGATTGCTTTAGCTCTAACTTTAGTTACTTTTTTATTTTTCCAACCGAAGACCGTTTTAGAAACTGAAAAAAAAGATTTCGAAAAACTCCCTTTGGCAACAGATAAAAATGAAATCGAAATAATTTTGGTCGGCGACATCATGCTTTCGCGGCAAGTTGGTTCGGAAATGGTAAAAGCCAACGACTGGACCCTGCCTTTCAAGACTTTGGCTGGATTTTTGAAAAAGGCGGACATTACTTTTGGGAACTTGGAGGCTCCCTTTCTAGATTCGGGCGCGCGGGTTACTGAAGGGTTGTCTTTTAAAACCGAGCCACAGGCAATCGCCGGGTTAGTGGTGGCCGGTTTTGATATTGTCTCGACCGCCAATAATCATGCTTTTGATCGCGGTGCGACAGGAATAGAATTTACAAACAAATGGCTGGCTGAAAATGGAATTAAGTCGGTTGGAACCGGAACAACCGCCAACGAAACTTTTTTTGCTGAGACTATAGCAGTAGGCGACACTAAAATCGCTTTCCTTGCTTATACATACTTTAAAAAAACCCCGTATGTTGCTAGCCTTGATATTGAACAATTACAATCTGAAATCCAAAAACTCGAATCTAAAACAGATTTAATAATCGTTTCCATGCACGCGGGAGAAGAATACACCCATCTCCCAACTGATCAACAAATCAATTTTGCGCACGTAGCAATAGATGCAGGTGCCGACATTGTTGTCGGCCATCACCCCCACTGGATCCAACCCATAGAGGTGTACTCACCCACAAATCAACTCTCTCCTAGTGAGGAGAGAGATCCCCAAGCGGCCGCGAGGGAGAGAGATGTTGCAGGAAATCAAGAAAATTTCAGAAAAGGTCTCATCTTTTACTCTCTTGGCAATTTTGTATTCGACCAAGAATGGTCGCAAAAAACCAAAGAAGGGATGATGGTAAAATTACTAATTTCTAATAACCAATTACTAAAAGCGGACATAATCCCAATCGTTATTGAAAATTACTGCTGTGCCCGATTTGCAGACGAGGTAGAATCAAAAAAGATTTTAAACAATATAAACGCCAGCTCGACTATTCTATTTAAATAAAAAAACTGCCCATAAATTAGTGAGGCAGCTAAGCATTGAGTCGTGACCGAGACGGGTTGCGAAGTCGGTTCGCAATATTATTTATTTTTTCCACAAGTGTCCGAGCCAACGACTCCGAACCAAGCCTGGTTTCAACCATATTATCAACACCAAGCGGCTTAACCACAATCTGATCCTCCGTTGCGGTTAAACGCACCATCCACGCTTTCGGTAAAGGAGGGGTTCTGGTGGAATCTGAATTGAAAAAAGTCAATCTAGGTATAGATCCTCCAATCAAAAAATAATACTACAGCCTAGACCAACATTTGACAATAGGCCCCTGAATAATAAAGAATGGCTTATAATCTATAATCTCTAGTTATTCTGTCATCCCGAAAAAGTTTCCTTCATTACCTCTCTCGCCTGACTAAGAGAGATGCCCAGCCCTTTCTGCAGAAAAGGCTGGGCAGAGAAGTTGAATCTCCACAACGGACGATCCGGAACCCAAATTCTAGATTCCGGATAACCGGCGCTATCGCTTATGGCTTCCAAAATGACAATAACGATCCCTACAGCTTCTTGCAGGGGATTCCCTAAAGGGAATACTTTATGTCTGCTCGCATTTTTGTATTTATGCTCGCAGACGTGTTTGATCAGGTTATTTCCTCCGTTTTAATCCCGTGGAACTTCGGGCAGGCAGAACACCCCAATGCTTACCGCAAGGGTATTCTGCCAGAAATAATAAAATTTATATGCGATTTATTAAAATCAAAACCAGAATCTTTCAACCGCCGAAAGATGATATTTACGAACTTTTTGACCAACACCTCCCTTGCTTGCGAGAAGGTGATATTTTATTAATAACGACTAAAATTCTAAGCATCCACGAAGGTCGTTGTGTTCCAGCCGCCGAAAATGCCGGGCTTAAAGAAAAAGATAAACTTGCTATAAAAGAAGTTCGATATTATATCCCCCGCTCGCAATCTCCGGGCGAATATTCCTTTATGACTATTAACCAAAACGTGTTAATCTCTGCGGCCGGTATCGATAAAAGCAACGCCAATGGTCATTTTATTCTTTGGCCAAAAAAACCGCAAAAACTGCTTAAAAAAATTTGGAAATACCTGCGAAAAAAATATAAACTGAAAAAACTTGGCGTGATTGCGGTAGATTCTTATAGTGCCCCACTACGGCGGGGAACCTTGGGAATTGCGGTTGGATTTTATGGTTTTTACCCAACTGAAGATTATAGAGGTAAAAAAGATCTTTTTGGTAGAAAACTTCGAGTTACCAAAACCAACATTGTTGACTCAATCGCAACCTTTGGTAACCTATTGATGGGTGAAAGTGACGAACGAATCCCGTTACTCATCTTCAGAGGAGTAAAATTTCTTAAATTTACCAACCGCGACACTTATAAAGATATCGTTATCCCTCACAACGCCGACATGTTTTATCCATTATTAAAGCATATGAAAAAAAAGAAATAATTACATGAAGGAATCTTTAAAGCTTCAAGTCTTATTCGCCTCCTTTATTGCTATGATGATTGCCATGAATCTCCTTGGAGTAAAAATCACAACCATTTTTGGGGTTTCAGTTTCGGTGGCTATTTTTATGGTCCCATTTACATTTCTTATAACCGACATAGTAGCCGAGATTTATGGTAAAAAAACCGCTACCCAATTTGTAATTACTGGGGTTATCGCTTTGTTTGTTATCTTCGGTTTTACCGCTCTCTCCGTGGTGTTGCCTCCCAACGAAAGGTACCCCCACAACGACGCCTACCGCACTATTTTTGGAAGCACTCTTCGAATGATCTTTGCGAGTATTGTAGCTTTTGCAATTTCCCAATACCATGATGTTTGGGCGTTTCATTTCTGGAAAAGCAAAACCAAAGGAAAATACCTTTGGCTCCGTAACAACCTTTCCACCTGGGTCTCCCAGGCTATCGACTCGTTTATTTTCTTAATTTTGGCGTTTTACAAAACCGCTACCTTGTTTGATCTGGCCTTTATTTTCAAACTATTCCTTCCTTATTACATCTTCAAAATAATTTTTGCCGCCCTGGATACGCCTTTGGTATATTTAGGTGTTTGGTGGTTGAAACAGAAGTCCTCCCCTCCTCTTAAGATAAGAAGGGATAGAGGGGAGTTATGAAATATTTCACCGCTCCATAACCCCTCCCACCCTCCCCCTATCTTAAGGGGAGGAGAAAAGGAAAACTTGACAAAGAAAGCTTTGTCCAAAACCCATATATTATGGTACACTAAAAAATAAAGAATTGGCTAAACTCAAACGGCTTTGTCCAATCAATGCGAACCAATCAGGCAAGAATACGGAGGCCTAAAAACCCTGAAACAGGAGTTTGATTTAGCATACACGGAAGCCGCATCCACCGGCGATCTGGCAAAAACCAAACAGCTTAAGGCCGAATTGGAGCAGAAAATAGAGGCGCTCCAAAATAAAGTCTGGCCGTTTGAAGCTCTGCGGCAAAAAGAGCTGAAAGAGCAGTATGAAAGCCAAAAAAACATTTTGGAGCGGCTCGGCATCCTTAAGAAATTATCTAGCGGCGCCGATGGCCTCCTGGGTATAGATAACAAAGAATACGGCTTACCCTCATACGCGGAAATAAGCCGAAGTCTGCGACAAAGCCGGGAATGGCTGAAAACCAAGACGGAGCAAGGTTTTAACCAGCTTTTAATCGTGCCGTTCGGTCTCTCGCTGGATGATTTAATAGAAAAATGCCGGCAAGTCATTTTACGGCACCATCAAGCCGGCCAGCTGCTGGCCGCCAAAGAAAACCCGGCCGACCCCGATGAACCGCTGGAGCTGGACGAAAGCCAGCCGTTCTCGTTTTGGGACGACTACCAAAACGCGGATATAAACGGCAAATTGGTTTATTTTCCCGAAGAATTTTCACAAAACCACCGCGGAAAAACCAAAAAAGAAGTATTAAAAAAGCAAGGCGGCTGGACTGTCCTGCTTTTGGAAAATCTGCCCAACATACCAAGGCAAGGCCAAGGTCAAGAAATCAAGGGCCGAAAACAACTGGAAGCCGGCCAGATGCCGAATCAATACCTGGAAATTCTAAAAACCGACGTAAGCTATAAGAACGAAACCGGTATGACACCGGAAGAACAGATAATTTATACCATTAAGCATCTTGAACAGACCAATCAGGTTATAGACGATTATCAGGGCCACGGCAGAATTGCTTATAATTTGGGCGGATATTTCCCCGCTGGTGACGGTGTGCCGTGCGCTAACTGGCTCCGCGGCGATCGGCAGACCAACTTTTACTCGAGAAATCCGAAGCATCGCGACGACCGCTTTGGCGTCCGCGGCGCGGTGAGGGTGGAAATTTTAAAATTTAAGCCTTGATTTTTCCTTTTTCTTTTGAAATTTTATTGCATAAAACGCGGACGGGAAATTAACAATTGAAAATAACCGCAGCGAAAAGCCACCCGCCCGGGGCGGGCTGCCACAAATTATGCGTTTTCAAATTGGCAGAAATTTTCTATATCTTCAACCAAGTCTTCTATTTGTTTTTCCGCGGCGTCTTTAAACTCTTCCATTATTCCAGCATCCATGTTTTCCGGGCTAAAAATTTTATATAAATTTTCTCCGCTGGCGAATTGTCCGACCGGCAGGCCGTTATATTCGCTGTTTTTATCTTCCACAATGCCGGCGAAAGTAAAATCATCATTTTTAATTTTGAATTTTTGCCCAAGCACGACCGTCAGGGGTGCTAATTCTTTTGTTATCACATCAAATGAGCCTTGTTCAAGTGTAAATTCGCGGACTTTAAGCAGAGCCTTGCCGCCGTTTTCCAGCAGAACTTGCCTGGTTTCATATTCTTTATTTTCTTTTGTTTCAGCGCCTTCTTGCTCCCCACCTTCAGGCGGAGGCGTTATCGATTTTTCCAGATAGACCGGCCGCGGCGTTCGCGGAGAAAGATAGCCGATTTCTTTGGGGGTAAGCGGTTTGGTATCTCTATGGTTCGACGTTTCAGCTTCCAAAAAATTAAAATACTTAAAGATAGCCTTAATTTTTTCTTTATCCGCTTTATCCGCCTGTTTTAAATAGGTCTTTATTTTAAAATCCAGCCATTCGGTGAACGAGTTCACGCGGAATTCCGAGTCCTGCTTTTGCCTGCGTTCATTAAAACCGGTCATCCAGCTGGCCAGCTCGCCCAGGGTTACGGTAGAGGTTGAAAGCGTCAAGGGCTCACCGCTGCCATCGGCGGTTATTTCAATATTGCCGTCAGCGTCTTCTTTGAATCGCAAAATAGTGTCGGGATATTTTTCGGTTTCCGCGTTGCCGTGGACAAAACTATCTTGCAGGGATTTAATCGCGGCGGCAAAGCGCCACAAAGCGCCATGGCGGGTATCTGCCATATTGGCAATTATCTCGTCTTTGGCTATGACTATGCTGCCGTCTGCCAAAATCTCTCTTTGGTTTTCCGGAATTCCTTTTTTTTCATAAGCCGGCGCCAGCTCTTCTCGGTCAACCGCGATATGATTATTTTCATCAAGCAGAGCGGTAAGCGCGAATTCATAAAGCTCCGGATTTTCTTCTGACATTTCCGGGTAGCCAACATTGATCTCGGCCAACTCCCGTCTCATAGCCGGGTCGGGCGCGTGCCGATCCGGGTAGCGCAGACCTACCGGGTTAGATGTCCAAATCGCCCCGGCTCCCGGCAACGCCGGCCGCCCGTAAAAATCATCGCCCGGTTTTTTTTGACGCGCTTTTTTAATAATGGAATAGGCTTTGGGTCCCAGCCGGCCCGATTCGTCAAATCTGGCGATGCGGCCGGTCGTAACCGCCGGCTCGCTTTCGCGCGAGTCGCTATAGCCGGTAAAAGCGCTCATTAAAGGGCCGTATTCTTCGTAACTGCCGCCGTTTTTCGCGTCAATCGCGTTGTCCTTGACGAGCTGAACTTCGCTGGTGGTTGATTCGCATTCAATTTCGGTCGGCAAATGTCCAGTAAGCTCTAAGGCGGCCGCGTCCGCCTGATCGGATTTGCCGCTGCCGGCTTCGCCAATCAGCACCGGCCAGCGGTGGTTTAAAATGGCGCTGACGGTTTCCTGATGAATTTTTTTCCTGGACGGCAGCCAGACAAAACCTTTATCCAGCTGTCTTTTGTATTCTTTTAAATTTTCGTATTGAAAATTCGCGACCGCGTCCGTATTCTCGGCCGTTTTAGGCAAACCCCGCAAAGTTTCCAGTTCTTGCTTGCGTTTTTCCAAAGCGGCCAGATTTTCAGCCAGCCGCTCCATGCGCGACCGGGCGGAAGAAATTTTCCCCTGGCCGCTGATTTTATTCAAATGCAAAGCTTGTTCTATTTGCTTGTATGACTCTCCCTTTTGGCTGATTTCTTCTCTGGTAATATTCCAGAGCTTGCCCAGCTCGGAGGCGCGAAATTTTTTTGAATCCAGCCGCGCCTCGCCGTAAGATGACGGCAACAAATCCTTCACTTGAGGATCGTTTAATAAAATTTTAATTTCGCTGATCAGATATGAATCAATTTCCTCCGGCACAATTTTTTTTTCTTGGTTTTTTGCTTCTTTTTTCCGCACGGCTTCAGCCCGCTGGTCCGCTAAATACGCCATTACTTTACCGTACAAAATATCCGCTTTTTCCCGCGGGCTTAATTTTTCATAGTATTCCTGAACCTCTTTTTCTCCTGCTTCGTCCAAAGAATGATGAGCGCCTATTATTTTAGTTTCAATATAACGTAAAATCAAGCGGGCATGTTCTTCCTGCTTGGTTTCTTCCTTTGGGGCGGCCAGTTCTTTTGGCTCCAAGTTAACTTGTTCGGGACTGTTTAGCATACGGTTATTTTACTAAAAATTTTTAAATTTGGCAATTAAAGCCTCAATAATTTGTTTGGCGCTTTCCCGCGCTTTTTCCGGAAAAAGTTTGACCGCTTCCAGCACCAGATGCTTCGCCACTAAGGCGGGTAGATCGTTAATGTCGCGAGCGATATCGCCGCGGCTATAGGCCGTGTTATAAATTATCGGGACGGTGGCCGCGGTTTCTGTCAGGCCGACTCCGACCACCACGGCGTTAAGGCGGCCTATTTTTTCCGCCAATTCTTGTACGCCTTCGGGGCTGTCCGGTCCGCCGTCAGAGCAGGCGACAACCAGCCGCAAGCGATTATCTTTGGCGCCTCGTTTTTCTATTTCCTCCATTTCTTTTTTTATCTGACCATAAATAATGGATAAGGCGGCGACATCGCCGTTGTTGCTTCCCTGCTCGGTCAGGCTGTGCCAAAGTTTTACTTTATCTTGCGCGCTGAACTCTGGCGATAACGGCTTGTCCAAATCAATTTCTGCCGGACTAGCGCCGCGAAAAGAAACGCCCTGTGTCCGCACCGACAGCGCCTTGTCTTTTTGCAAGCCGGAGCGCTCTATATTTCTCTCAAAGCGGTGCAAGGCGGAGAATATTAGGTATTCGGCTCTTCTTTGCATTTGCCAGAGCCGCTCGCCCAGAGCCGGGCTTTGCATTGAGCCGGATTTGTCACTGATTAAATAGAGGTCAAAGCCGCCGATGATTTTTTCTTGCTGCTCCTCCTGACTTAATTTTTCCCGCGACAAAGGATCGGTATCGCCGGCCAGCATGCCGATTTTATGCCGAACGATATCCTCAATGCGCTCTCCGCCTTCGCGGCGACGCACCGGCCCGTCATAAGCCGGCGCTATGGTCTTGCGCGATTCCACAATGGCGTTGAAAAGCTTGGCCAGCGCGTCAACTACTAACTCGCCGTTAGGCAGACGCGTTTGCTCGGCTTCATTAATCTCTTTAACGATTTGCCGCGCCTCTTTCAGCTCCACGCCAGCCGCTTGGGCCAATTGCCACTCTTCTTTAGTGTAGCTTAACTTTTCTTTATGCTCAGCTAATTTTTTTCGCAGTTCTTCTAATTGTTCATCAGATGGACGAACCGCTTCTTGCTCGCCGTAATCGCCCGGAGACCAATCGTTTTCTGATTTTTCATCTTGCTCTTCCAAATTCTGATCACCGGCCGGCGTCGCATCCATTCTCATCCATTCTTTTTTTATCTCATTAAAAACTTCGCTCCAGCCGTGGCCGGTGCCGGAATTTATGCTGGCGGCGTTTTCCTTATCCTTGCCTTTAACGCTGTGCCCGACGCAATGCCTTACCGGAATCTTCAGCTTAGCGCATAAAGCGGCAAAATAAGTATTGGCCACGTCGCAATCGGCTTGCTTAATTTCATCCACTGCTCCGGCGAACCCATTGGGATGAGTATTATAAGCGGCGTTATAGCGTTCGCTCTCGGCGCGGTCTTTGGGCGCCAGATACTTAACGCGGCTTCTAACGTACGAAGCCAGCGCCTGCGCCCTCGCGATATTGCCTCGTTTTTCATTTTTTATCTCTTCTATTTTATTATTAGTTTCTTCTGAAAATTCCGCTGGCATATCCGGCACTCGCGCTTTTGCCGATTCTGATTTTAATTTTTTCTCCGGATGGGGCGCTAGAATGGCCTTTATTTCAACCTCGCCCGAGCCTTCCAGAAAAATAATCAGGTCGCCGTTTTGATCTTGCTGCGCTTGGTAATTCCGACCACTGGCTTCAATTTTATGAAAGCCGTGCGTATAGGGAACGGGTAAAGTCACCCATTGGCCAGCCAGCGCTTTAGCGCTCATGGTTATGTCAATTGGCCCCTTTTTAGGGTCTTGATTGCCGGAAAGCGCAACGGTTGCCGTATCGCTATATTCATAGTTGTCTTCACGCCAGACATTTCTAACGCTATCCCATTGGTTAAACGACTGCTCTTTGTAATATCCGCCCCAAGCCGGATAAATTGACCAAATAGCCGGCGCACGCTCGCCTTCTTTAAGCCGCTCCATCGGATCTACGCCCGGCTTGCTTTCATTTTGCCTTGCAGGCGGCCTAGCCGTGGCCTTTTTTAATTCCTCTTCCCGCCACTTTAGAATATCTTCATCCATTTCCTTTCCTTCGCGCTTGTCCAAAGCTCTTATGCCTGATAAATAATCAACCAGACGGGTCTCTATGCGGTTAAGCTTTAATTCCCAGGAAGTGTCCCCGGAAATCAAGACGCGCAGATCGCCGCTTTGTTTTAAATCATTCATTTTCTCGCTGGTTAAATCAAACTTTGCTTCATACGGCTCGCCTTTTATTTCAGCCAGTATTGCTAAATACAAATCCGCCACCCGGGGAGAAAATTGAACGGCCCTTTGCTCCATAATCTCAACTAAAAATCCAAATTGTTTATTTTTTTCTTCAGCCGACAGCGGCCGTTTATTTAAATTCGTCGCCGCTTCCGCCACTTCATAAAAACTGCCAAACGGCACAGGCCGCAGTTTGGCGCGAAAATTCATGAGTTCCTCAACGCTTGAAAGCGCGGCCGCGGCGTCTTCATAGTTTTCAGTTTCCAGCGCCGCCGTATACAGACGTTCCGCCGAAGGAACAGTCGCGCTATGTTTAGGCACTGTCTCCTCGGCGGTTTCCGGCTGATAAATTTTTTCCAAAGGATTCTCCATAATCACGATTCATTATTTAATTTTTCCAAAATAATCCAATTATGCTCTTTAATCATTTTTTGTTTGCTATGCCGTTTCACCAATCCGCCGTAACTGGAAATATTTTTGTAGTTCAGTAAAGTCCGCGCCCTGTTCCGGATTCTTTTGTTTAGCTTCCTGCCTTTAGGGAATATCCAGACTCCCAGGAATTTCAACCCCTGCTTCGCTTTTACCATAATATCATTTTTTGAGTTAATTGCCAGCCCGAGTTTTCGCCGGATAAATTCGCTGATTTTTTCTCTTTCTTGTTTTAACTGGGTTGAAAACTTGACAAAGAAATAAAAACTAATCTAAACTGCAAATTGTAATCATGTTTATTATTCGAGCTTGCCTGCCGGCAGGCAAGCGAAGTCGAGGACTCTTATCATGATGTATTTGTTTCTCGATTCCGCTCACGATTCACTTGGAGAATAATGTCTAAAAAATTAGTCATAGTCGAATCCCCTACAAAAGCTCGCACCATCTCCCGCTTCTTGGGCAGTGATTTTGATGTGACTTCTTCTATGGGACATATTCGTGATTTACCGAAAAGCAAGCTGGGTGTGGATGAGAAAAAAAATTTTCTACCTACTTATGAGATACCAGTCAGGGCCAAAAAAACAGTCGCCGAGCTTAAAAAGAAAACTAAAAGTTCCTCCGAGGTCATCCTTGCAACGGACGAAGACCGAGAAGGCGAAGCAATCGCTTGGCATTTAATGAAAGCTCTAGATTTGAAAAGTAAAAATACCAAACGGATCGTATTTCATGAAATAACAAAATCTGCTATTCAAGAAGCGCTGAAGTCACCAAGAGAGCTAGATATGAACCTTGTTGATGCCCAGCAGGCGCGAAGAATTTTAGATCGCCTTGTCGGCTACAAACTCTCCCCTTTTCTATGGAAAAAAATTATGCGCGGTCTTTCAGCGGGAAGAGTTCAGTCGGTCACAGTCAGACTAATAGTAGAACGAGAAAAAGAAATAAATAAATTTAAACCCCAAGAATACTGGCAAATTATTGCTCGACTTAAACCAGAAAAAAACAGCGGAGTTGAATTTGAAGCAGCCCTTTCAAGTATCGACGGAAAAACTTTAAAAAAACTTGATATAAAATCGGGAGAAGAAGCAAAAAAAATCCTGACTGAATTAGACAATGCAACCTACCATGTTTCCAATGTTGAAAAACGAGAAGTAAAAAGAAATCCGGCAGCACCTTTTACCACATCTACTTTACAACAAGAATGCGCTCGACGATTTGGCTATTCTGCCAAACAAACCATGATGCTGGCTCAACAACTCTACGAAGGTTTTGAGGTTGGTGAAGACGGCCACACAGGTTTGATAACTTATATGAGGACCGACTCGGTTAACCTTGCGGAACAAGCATTGGGACAAATTAACGCCGAAGTAAAAAACCTTTATGGACAAGAGTATGCCTTGTCAGAGCCTCGACGTTATAAAACGAAATCCAAAGGAGCTCAAGAAGCTCACGAAGCAATTCGTCCAACTGACGTCTCAAGAAGGCCTGAAAACATAGAAAAATACCTCGACCCAAAGCAATACCGAGTATACGATTTAATCTGGAAACGAACTTTGGCTTCACAAATGAAAGAAGCGCTGTTTGACCAAACTACTATTTTAATATACGCTGAAACCAAATCAACACCAACCTACGTATTTAAAGCTACCGGCCGGGTGATTAAATTTGAAGGATTTATCAAAGTCTACGAAGAAGGAAAGGACGATAATGGTAAAGAAGAAGATTTGACAGGCAGACTCCCCGAACTAATAAAAGATGAAAGTTTAAAACTTTTGGAGCTCAAACCAAACCAGTCTTTTACCGAACCTCCTCCTCGCTTCAACGACGCAACTCTAATCAAGGCTTTGGAAGAACATGGAATTGGCCGTCCTTCCACTTACGCACCGATTATTACGACCATCTTGACCCGGAAATATGTGGAAAAAAAAGAAAAACGATTTTATCCTACCGAGATTGGAATTGCGGTAAATAAAATGCTTTCCGAACACTTCCCCAAAATTGTTGACATAAAATTTACCGCAAAAATGGAAGAGCTGCTCGACGGCGTTGCCGAAGGGAAAACCAAATGGCAACCGGTCATCGAAGAATTCTACACTCCTTTTAAAAAAAACTTAAAAGAAAAAACCGATAGTGTGGATCGGGTGGTGGAAAAAACTGATATTAAATGTAAAACTTGTGGTAAACCCATGGTCGTTAAATACGGCAGGTTTGGAAAATTTTTAAACTGCTCTGACTATCCAAACTGTAAAACAACCGACCAACTACCGGAAGAAAAAGTAAAG
>Ga0210057_1007423_pt1 | contig 13290 bp, 11 predicted proteins | sample CryGeyCG2114_010_2_FD_183968 | JGI IMG/M metagenome (GOLD analysis project Ga0210057, IMG submission 183968) | Groundwater microbial communities from aquifer - Crystal Geyser CG10_big_fil_rev_8/21/14_0.10 (SPAdes) (version 2) | ecosystem: Environmental > Aquatic > Deep subsurface > Groundwater ... | reverse complement strand
AAAACTCCTTTTCATTAAAAGTGATTAAATCTTTGATGATAGCAAAAGCATCATTAAAGTAATTTGTCCCATCAGCACCTTCAATAATTTTTGTGACTATCTTTACGACATCCACATCAAAGAAATCGGATTGATAAAATCTACGAAGAGTTTTTGTTCTGTCTTTTAGAAAACCCAAAATAAACTTCTTATTTTCATGAGTGTCTACATTTTGTTCAAAGATTTTAGAGAGAGTAAAAGAGAAGCGATAAACTTTATATAATTTCCAGACTTCGCTCCAATCGGAAAGTTTTTTGATTTTCTTCTGCGACAAACGATCCAGTAGAAATGATGTGAGTGCTGGCTTTGCTGATATCGCCGCAAGTTGACCACTCGCCCAAACTGGCGATTTACTATTTTCTAACGCATCGAGTAAATTGTTGAATTGGATTTCTGTTTTTACCCGGGCATCATCAAAATACCCACTATATTTTTTTGCATTTTCACTAATCTTTTTAATTTCTTTCACTATATCTTCTCTGCTAAATTTTTCCCCTCGACTCGATCCGGCATATATTTTTTTTATAAGGATACTATCAGCTTTTGCTTCCAATTCCTCCTCCGGAAGCCAAAAACCCAATAATTCTCCAAAAAGTGAATAGACTACAAGGTGATTTTCTGATTCGTTAACGACCCAAAAACGCACCTTTTCAAGAATTGTAATCTGCGCATCTGTAAAACCTTTCTTTTTGAATTTAGGGGCAATAAAAGCACTCCAGTATTTAATATTTGCGACATCACCGGCAAGTTTTTTGTCTAATGCAGTACAAATTATTAATATTTCGTCACGATCTTCTATGGTTTTTTTGGAGAGAATTGTTGATAGAATTTTCTTAATATCTCCATAGTTTATCGGTTTTGATCTGGCCTTTGATTCACAAATAATTTTTTTCTCATCTTTAAAGACTAAATTAAAATCTTGGAATCCAGGCGCTTCTAGCTGAATATAAGAAAAGTTTTGATCCCTGAGTTGTTGCAAAAATAAAGACATCGCCGCCCATGCTTGTGCGTTTACGCCTTTGTAATTATTTTGTCCGGATTGTTTTGTCATAAAATTGATTCACCATCACGCCCTCTACGATTCGGGGAAATATTAGGTGGCCTTAAATTTGATTTCGATTTTTCTAAATATTCCACCACTTTTTCACAATAATTTCCGAATGTACTTGTGACAAATTGGTATTCTTTTTGTAGTAAGGGATTATATTTGCTAATCAACTCTTCGATGAGATTAATAAAACGATCAACATCGTATATTCGAAAATTGGGCATTTGTTTTTTACGCAACAGTTCACAAATGTAATCACGTGCATCTTGATTTATTTTTCCCGAACAAACGAAATAAAATTCTTCAATGTGTGCAGATGATTTGTTGTCAAGCGGACTAGTAAATTCTCTCACTACGGCTTCTTCTATAGGTTCCTTCATTTTGCGTATATCATTCTTGCCACTTTTCTTGATGTCACCAATTTTGATAAAAAAACAACAATGTTTATGCTCGCCGAATAAATCTTTATAAGCAAAATAAACATCCTTTCCCTTCTCAAAGGGTCCTTGAAAATCTTCAGTAGCGAAAGCACCAAGAGCCTTTAAAAGAGGGATAAAGACTTTAGTTCTGACTCCATTTTCGGATAACCGCGTTAATTGTGCCCTTATAGTCATGATATTTGTTCCACGATTTTTATCTCATCTTCCGTGAGGTCGTAGAGCTTATAGACTAACTCGTCTATTTGATGTTCGAGCTCTTTTATTTTTGCACTTTCTTTATCGCGTCCATATTCTCCGGATTGTGTAATCGAAACAATCTTCTCTTCAATATTGATAAATTTGTTTTGCATCGCTTTGTCAGAATTTTTAATAGGAAAATTCAGGAGGGGCTCTTTATCTATCTGGAGTAAATTGCCTTTTCTTTTCCCGAAATTATAGAACCAGAATTTGGCTAATTTCGAATTAAGCAAGCAAGATAAAAATTTAAGGTTAACTTGAATATTTCGCGATTTAATTACTAAAAAAGTTCGGGACACGTATGAATCTCCAGATACATATGGAAACTTTGGATCGTGCGTCATCCGTAAAACCAGTAATTTATCACCTTTAAAATAAAATTCATCTCTCGGTCTATTTAGTCCATACGGCTTGTTAGCGGAGGTCATTATTTTTCTAAATCTGTCTAAATATTTTTGTAGATTTGGATAGCTCTCGATGTTTTGCACAAAATCTTTATCCGCATATATTAGGTGACGGTCAGTCTTATTTATTGAGCCATACCGGTTGAGATTATCGGCGGTATAAAAAGGCTTTACTTTTTCTAGCTCTCGTTTTGGTAAAGACAATCTTTTAACTTCCTGATCCGATAGGACAAAAACGCCATCCCCGAGCTTTAGATCGGGGTAATTCTCAATATGATTTTTGCTGACAAATTCTTGCAGTATATCGATACCGTTTCCAATATCATCTTCGTGAAGATAGAAAGAATTTTTCTGTAATTTATTTTTTAACTTGATCGCCGCCGGATTTGTTTGAATTGCGGTTAAATGCCCATTACTATCGAATAACTCGCTTGATTGATATCTTGCAACGCCCTCCGCCAAACCATCGCCATTATTCCAAATATCATTTAGGGAATCTCCGAAACCACTATTCAATTTATCAATGAGAATAATATCTGTTTGATCTCTATCTAACACATCATGACCACGCTTACCAATAAATATCAGATTGTGTTGACCTTGTGCTGTTTCAAATATTTTAATCTCATTAAAATTCAAAATTTGAATAAACTTTATACTTGATTGCACAAATTCTCTCAACTTTTTTGCGCCATTAGATGTAAGCCAATAGTTTGTGGTAATAAAAGTAATTATTGATTTTGGATGAGATAAATCCGACCCTGCTTTTTCTATAAAAAAGTAAAAGAAATCCATTCTACCTTCGTAATATTTTTTACCGAAATCTGAATCTCTTAACATTCTAAAAGCCTCAGTGTTATCAGTTTCAATAAAATACGGCGGATTGGCTATCACTACATCAAAACCACCCTTCTCCTCAAATACATCCGCAAAATTAAGTCTCCAAAGGAAAAATGGTTTGGTGTTTGATCGTTTGAATTCCTCAAGTTTTTTGAGAGCGGATGTTTTATTCTGCTCTTTGAGCGTTGCTTCAATCAGTTCCCATTCCAGCTGTTCGATCTGTTTTTTGATATTGTCCTTCTTGCTCTTTTGAGTCGCTCCGAAGAATTCCTTATGTAAACGTTTGAGATCATCCGCTTTTTTCTTGGCCTCGCTCATCACATCAAAGAGGCCGGCGTTTTCCACGGTTACTTTTTCCGGTTGGTTAAGCTTTTTTGTCTGTGCCTGCAATTTTTTAAGTTCACTGTTAAGCTCGGTCTGTTTGGCTGGGGTAAGTTTGTTTTGCGAATGAAGTTCAAAATACTCTTTTTGTAAGATAGCTTGTTTTTGTTTGAGTGATTCGAGTAATTTTTCTTTGCCTGTATCCACTACGGCGATTAGCTTTTCGTCAAAGAGTTTTATGCCCTCGAATTCCTCAAGCAAGCTGTTGCCCTGCATGATTTTATAATCCAAGTTCGGCAATGGCTTGATTTGTTTGATGTCATCCTCATCAACCACGAGCGAGAGCCAGAGACGAAGCTTGGCGATCTCCACGGCACCGGGATCGATGTCTACGCCATAAAGTGAGTTTTGAATGCAGTCGCGTTTGAAGGCATATAGCGTCCGGTTTTTGTCTTTCAGATAGCTTGAGAGCACCATACGAGCTTTGACGATGGCGTTCATCATACCGACAGGAAAAGCTCCAGAACCAATGGCCGGATCGCAGACTTTGATCGTGATCAGCTTGTCGTCAATCTCATTAGCAAAACCCTTGATCGTATCTGGTAACAATCGTTTATAGTCTCCGCCGTATTCCGGATTATCTTCTTTGGTTACCGACACCGCCTCGTGTTCAACGACGTTCTCGCCAATCTTTATAAGCTTCTCCAAGTCTTCCTTTGCGACTTTGCCTTCAAGCTCGGTGGCCAGATAATTCACCAAGCTCTGCTCACACATATAGTGGACGATTTCGCGTGGTGTATAGTAGGTTCCCTTAGACTTGCGGTCCTTAACTTCCAAAAGATTCTCAAATACCTTGCCGAGCATTTCCGGGTCTACGGCCACTTCTTTTTCCAGTGGCTCATCTTCTTTTACCGTAAAGTTATAGCGATCAAAGATATCCAGAATACCGTCACCGGTGTCACCGTCTTTGGTTTTTCGAGTATTGGAAAAAATGTCATCGGGTAAATCAATGGCAGTATTAACCCAGTCGTAGTTGCTGATTGGATCAAAGAGTCCGCCGTTTAGAAACGGAATTTTGCATTCAAATCGGCTATAAAAATCGTCGTCGCGTTCCTTGGCCAAAGCTTCGTAGAACAATGGCTCAAGGTAGTCATTAAAATAATTCTTGCTTTCGCCAGAGGCCTTTTCAAACAAGGTCCTTAAAAACTTCTTATCGCCATTACCCCAGGTTTTATTCATCGGTACGCCAAACCAACCCTTCTTCTGTAAGAAGTAAAGGAACACGATCTGGCCGAGCAGTTTTTTAGAAAAATCTACGGTGTTAACATTTTTCTCTGCAAAGTCAGCTTTTATATCCGGATGTTGCTTGATGACATCGTGCAATGTCTCGTAGACACGCAAGAACAGCTCCCGATATTTTTCAAAGAATTCTTTGGTAACTTTTTCAATATTGAAAGCATCCTCAAGTTGTTTGAGGGTAGGGTTATTCTGATCATCTTCCACGATTGGGGCCAAACGACTCTGGGCGGTATGGCTATTTTCATTCTTGCCAACAAGGAATGACCAGCGTTTGGCCGGAGTAAATTCCTCCTTGATTTTTGTTTTACCGGTCTTACCCTCGATAAATTTGTATTCCATTTTGACGAGCGAGAAACGCCAGTCGGCCGGGTCTGGTGAGACAAACGCTATAAGACCGGCATCTTTTTGATCCCGGTCTTTGAGATATCGGGCGACAAAATTACGCTGAGCGGTTCGAGCTCGCTCGAGCGAAGTTTCCTTTTGGAGATAGACGACAAGAATATCTAACTTGCTACCGGTAGGGTCGGTATAGGTGGCAAGACGTTCATACGTTTTAACGTAGCTTTTGTAGGCCTCTGGCACATAACCATGGGCGTGAAAAGCTTTTGAGTCGTCAACTTTATTGAGTAGGTTTTTTACGAAATAGAGGAACCGATCTTTATCGAAGTCGTTCTGGAGGGTTTCTCTAACGAGGTTTTGTGCTTGTGCTTTCTGCATATCATAAATTCGTTAAGTACTCTGACAGAATAACCTCTCGCTTGCCAAAGTGATCAGTAGTGGTTTCTGCAAAATGACCCTCAAGAAGCCGGGTCGAGATGTGGCTCTGCAAAACAGAGAGAATTTTTAGCGGATTAATACCTTTCTCAATTTCTGCATTGAGAGCCTGCAGGGTTACTCGTGTGGTTTGTTTTGGCAGGCCGCCTTCCTCGAGCTGAGTAATAACTTTTTTGAGATAGAGGTCTTGGTCTTCGGTGAATTGACGGCGATCTTTCATGGTCGCTTTGAGTATCCGCAAGGTCTGCGTGGCACTATCCCGGCCACCTCGCATTTTTACATCCGGCAACTCCCCGGTAGTGGCAAATATAAACGCCTTTTTATTCTGTTCGAGCAATCCATAAAACCCCTTGTCTACTTTCTGCTGTTTAGTGTCTTTTGGTGCTTCTAGTGTTTTAGCCGCTGTGATGAAGTCCAACTCTTGAGACTCAGATGAGGAAGCCATAAAGAATTTCTGAATTTTGCCACGGCGGAAATAAGTCACCAGCTGACCGGCGTTGGCTTTATCAATTTTGGCTGTTCGGGATTTTTTAGGAAGATGTTTGATTCGTTCGAAAGTATCCGGCTCTTTGTCTCGGATATTTTTTATCACATGGAGATATTTGAGCTCACTTTCTTCTCCCTCGTCCTCACCAGTAAGAATTTCTTTAGAGGTTAGACGGCTGAATAATTCGTGAGAGCCAATGGGTTCATTTTCGGTAAGAAGATTTGCATCGCCTCCAAGCAAGGAAAGGAAAGCATTGATTTTCGCTTCGGCCGCTTCCCGGAGCTTGATTTGATCATTGGCTTGCTTAGTCGGGAAAAAGTTGAAAGTGTAGACTTTATCGAACTTGGTATCCACGCGGTTAATACGACCAACTCTTTGCATCATGCGAGTAGGGTTCCATGGGAGGTCGTAGTTTATAACCACGTTAGAACGATGCAAGTTCACGCCTTCCGCCAAAATTTCGGTACAGATAAGAATGCGATGGTCGTCTTTAGGAAATCTAGCTTTAGCATCAAAGTTTTCAATAACCTGCTCCCGAACAACCGCACTGGAACCACCAGTAAAGCAAAGCGTCTCGCCCGGGAATTTTGCATCAATGTTTTTCGCAAGATATTCGGCCGTCTCTTTTGATTCGGTAAAAACAATAAGCTTATTCTTTTTTAGGATTGGGTTTGTGGAGAGTTTATCTATAAAAAATAGAAGTTTTGGGTCTCGGTTAACGCCGGTCCACATCTGGTGGATTTCTTTCAAGATATCCAAATCGCTTTGCAAATCTTTTTTGAATTCGTCCTTAAAGTCCTTGCTTGGCAACCGGTCGGCTTTGCCCTCATTGATTAAAGCCTCAACCGCATCATCGTTGTCATCGGCAAGAAGTTCAAAGATTTTATTGGTGTATTTTTTGCTTACATACACATTGCCATTATCCACTTCGGAAATAAATGACTCATAGGAATGAATAAAGCGGCCGAGAGAGCTGCGGAATGCATAGAAGCTCGACTCGAGCCGTTTGATGAGTAAAATCTTCATAAATTTACCCATGTTGCGTTGCGCCAACTCCTCCGGCTGGCTAACCTCGCCTTTGTAGTAAAGGATCGGAGTATAGCGAGCATATTTGAATTTTTTAGCAATCAACTCAATCGTTTTGGTAAAGACAACATCTTCCTCGTCATTAAGCTCATAAAAAGCCGCCTCCGGTTTTTCTATATCTGGAAATCGCAATTTTTGTGAAGCTAAATCCTCGGCAAAGTATTTTGTAATCTCTGTACGGGTTCTGCGCACCATCAAATACTTGAGAACCTTTTCTCTGATTTCCTTAGCGTTCTCTTTAACAAACTTTATGTAGTCAGCATAATCTCTTTGTCGATCAAGGTTTTTCAGCTTCTTCTCCAGTCTGGCAAAAAACTGCTCAAGGTCTGGAAGATTTGGAATGGTGCTCTTACGAACTTTTTGGAAAAGCTTAATCTGGCTCAAGATGTCCTTGGGTGAGTTGTTATAGGGAGTTGCAGTAACAAGAATCACTTTCTTGCCACGGCAAATTTCTGCCAATGTTTCGTAGGTTGCATTATTCTCAGTTCGGAAACGATGAGCTTCATCCACGAACACGTGGCTGTACTGCTCAACTCCATCTTTGACGATTTTCTCGAGCTCTCCGATTGATCGGAATGTAGCCGGTACATTGAAATCTCTGAACACATTCGGCCATGATCCCGGGTTAGTTTTATCTAAGAGCACCGGTGGGGCAATGACAAGAATCCTGCCTTCGTTGATGAGTTGACCAGCAAGCATGGCCGAGATGTAGGTCTTACCAAGACCGACCACGTCGGAGATAAAGACACCGCCGTATTCATCGAGAATCTTTTTAGCATTGAGAACTGCTTGTTCTTGATATTCTAGTTTCTTAAATTCACTCGGTAGATATTTGAGGAACATCTCGTCGTGCTGACTCAAGTCATCCTTGAAATATTCATACAAGAATTTGAGGTAAAGCTCATAGGGAGTGATCGTATCGTTGAGCCATGTCTTTGTCCGGATCGTCTCAACATATTTCTGGCTGACATCAACCGAGTCTTTCCAAAGCTCATCGAACTTAGCTAAGGCAAAATCGTAATCAGCTCTGTTTTTAAGTTCGACATTAAATTCCAGGTTATCCATGAGACCGGCCTGCGTGAAGTTGCTTGAGCCGGTAATAACTCGTCCTTTGTCTCTATCTCCCTCACCAAAGGTCATAATATAAACCTTGGCGTGAATCTTCTCTGACGGATATGCTCTGATTTCCAACTTGCCGGTCTTGATCCAATCAATAAAAGTGTAAATGCCATCTTCAGTTTTTTCGCTGTCTTCGGCATTCTCCATTTCCACCTCAACGATTTCGCCTAACTTTTCTTTTGTCTCGGCACTGGAAAACTGCAAAGCTGACTGCTCGCTGGGCTTTGCTTTTTGCATCATGTCGTAGGTCTGTGGATTAGTGCTAATGCCAATAAGAATCCTGACTTTTTCAGTGCTTTCGAGAGATTTATAAATTGCATGAAAACCGCTGGCATAAAAATAGCCAACCAGACAATCAAAGAATTTGGTGTCCTTGATCAAAACCTCAAATCTTTCTTTGAGATTTTGACCTTTTTCGTTTGTGATGAATGTTAAGTCTGAATTCATAAATTTACTTGTGAATCATCTTATAGTCTCCCTCGTTGCCTCCGACTCGGACGTAATCCTCACAACCATCAACCCAGATTTTCTTGCATTTACAGTAAGTGAATTTTTTATGGGTATTCCAAAAAATCTCATCTCCGCAATGAGTGCATTTGTAGTAAGTCTCTTCTTTTGGTTTTGTTGGCGATTTCCTTTGGCATAAATTTATTTTTCGCTTTCCATTCGAGCCTTTAAAAGGAAGATGGTCTCAGTCCGGAGCTTTGCCCGGGCCCAGTCTTTTTGAGGCTCGGTAAGAAAGTCGCCCAAGCCATCAAGGATATGCTTGTTATCCATCTTCTCTAATTGCTCAACGGATTTTTGCAGAAGCTCTTTGAAAGACACCTCTGAACGCTGTTCTACAATTTCCTTATTAATCGGCCAATTGTTTTTAAGGAAAAACCAAACATCATAAATATCACGGCTCGTTTTGCCGACTCGTTCGTGCATGGCCATAAGCTTGTGGGCGAACATATCTTCCCTGATCATCACAAGCATAGAGATACCAAGCAGAGTCATGACCTCATACTTGGAGCCAAAATTTCTTCGGTTCACCTCGACTTTTATTTTCTGTGCTCCCGGTGCGTATGAGATCACATTCAAAAGATTGAAGTGTTTTATGCGCGAGTCGATAATCGTTCCGTAACTTTTTGCAATTTTATTAATCTTTTCAAACACTTCAGCTTCTTTGCTTTCATCCAACAAGTCAAAATCCAAATCAATAGAGTCGCGATTCAAATCATAGAACAAGAGAGCGGCAGTGCCACCCTTAAATCCTAAGTGAGGTGCAATAGAAGTGTCTGAATAAATATCTTTCAGAATCTGAAGCAGTATATTTTTGTGTTTTGAGTAGTCTAATGTCATACGTTTTCGGTTTTATTAGATTTATTACTTTTATAGTGTTCAAAATATGTTTTGACCTTTTTCTCCATGCGCTTGTTGTGATAGATGGGTAAAATTTCAAAAACCTTATCCCAATCCAACACGCCTAAGTTATCGAAGTGATAATCCTTGCTGATATAAATACGATCCAAAAAAGCACGCTCTTTAGTTGCTGTGGCAATGCCGTCTGCGTGTTCGATACCAGCGGTATTACTTAACACATAATCTTTCATACGAACGAATGAAATCTTTTGCCCGTCGGCTTCAATTTCTCTCGTAACATACGTGGCAACAAAAATATTGCCATAGTATTGAAAATTAACTCCGGCATGGGTCAATACCGTTTCAAAGCTGATGTATGAGGGAGTGTAAATGCGAGTCGCCAATTCAAAGCGATTATAATTTTTATCTTTGGCATAGATGCCACGATGTACTCTGATCAACTTACCGCTTCTTACATAACTGTTTAATCTCACCCTGACAGCATTCTCCGCTTCTACACCCCACATCAAAGCTACGTCTTTATTAGAAAAGACGGTCTTGGGAGATCGCAATAATATCTCTACATATTGGCCTTTTGTGGGTTTGTTATCCATATAGTGACTGTTGGTTAACTTAAAGCTAACTTCCAGTACATTATATGCTATATTCAAAATAAATGCAAGGGTCTACAGGCGCGCATTTCCACAATATGACAATAGTGTCTCATTACGGAAACGGCTATTTTGAGCAGTTAGATCAGTGTAGTGGACAAAATCGGTACTTTTTGTCCAGTGTACTATGCTAAAAAAGGGGAAATAAGCATAGTACAAGGTGAATACTATGCTTATTGGGTCCCTCACGCATTAACAAACAAATCCGGACTTTCTGCACAACACACTATGGCAACTTAGGCATAATAAGTGGTAAAATAAATCCAACAGTTAAATAAGCGCCTCACGAGGCAACCTGAAAGGTATTCCGAGTTCAAGGGCTCGCGGTCTAACATCACTTTTGTGATTATGGATCGCGAGCCCTTTTGTTTAACTGACAATGATTATGAAAATGACAATGGTCTCGATGGAGACAGAGTATAAATTTAGTATTGTCGCCACGAAAAACGCGGTCCGAGATGCTTTTGATAATGCCGGGCTGGTATTGGCTCTGAAGGAAACGACTGAAGTCATAAAGACATTAAGCGAGGAGTTGCGACAAACTCAACGAGAACACAAGAAGCACCTGGCCAAGACGGAAAATATTTTGTCCGGCATTAAGGAATATCAAAGACAGGATAAAACCGAAAGAAAAAAGATAGCCAGGGACGTGATGGACTATTGGTTTAAAAAAGTAACTACGCCAATCCAACCGGTCAAGAATAAAACAGTAGTCTTTTTCACGGCCGACAACGAGCTGTATTGCGAACCTAAAGTCGATCACTGCTACCGTGTGGAAGTGAATAGCTATCGGGACAAGATGATCAGGACGTTGATCGCTCAAAAAACCTATGTGCCGACTGAAACTCTCATTGAAATCTGCGGTTTCGCATCCAGGAAATCACTTGAAAGTGCAGTTGATGCCATGAATCGGATCGCACATAGAGAACTTGGTGTCTTTAAAATCATGGAGGGATACCGGGACTCCGGATATCGGATTTATCCCGGCATAATTTTGAAAAAGGAATAAAACTGACTGGTACTCTCCCGACCCTTCTTGATAACTTTTTTGAAAGCGACTAAAACAGTCGTCTTTTTTGTGTCCCAAATTTTCTAAAAGAGTATGTAAAGAGGCGCGTCCCGATTGCTATAAAGAATATGTGTGAGAGTAGAAAGTTAATGACAATGAAAATGCCAACATATGGAAAACAATTACTACAAAACCGCCGACCTGGCATTGGTCGCGGTGCTTTTATTATTTATTCCTGATTCTCTTGAGGTCGTGGATCGGGGAAATCCGCATAAGGTGCTCTTCTGCTTCGGCAAGAGCCCCGACTTGGATTCTCTGGTGAAGCGATATTGGAGGCGAGAGCTTCAAGTCGAGCCGCAGGCGTTCTTCAACGAGCTCAAACAAGTCAAAGTACGGATTTATGCCGAGAAATAAGACCTGTGAAATTAAAACCGGAAACGCTGGAAAAGCTCCGCGCGATTCTCAAAAAAGACTTTGGCCAAGAAGTGAATGACCAGGACTTGCATGATATCGCTTTTAACCTCGTGGGCTATTACGACGCTCTGATGCGTTTTTATTGCGAGGATATCACAAGCGGCCGTGAGCTCTTAGTGCCATATGATGACCATGAACCAGAGCGACAAAAAATATAAGGTCCGCGATTACCGCGAATTGCCATTTGCTTATCAAGATAAGCCGGCTTTGCGATACATGCGACAGCAATGGCTTGATAAGCACATCGGCGTGGATGCGTTTCGCAACTTACGCAATGTGTACTGTGCCTTGACCGAGATCGCTTCGAACAAAGCGAGCCAGACCGTAGAAGCATCAAATAAAACGCTTCTAATTTATTCCGGCTTAAAAGACTGGCGAACGATTAAGAAGTGTTTGGCCAAGCTCGAGGAGTGGAGTTTTATCGCAATCACAAAAACCCGGGGCGAAGATGCCAAGTTCAAGCCCCGGAGTATTACCTTGCTCTCCGTCCTACATCTGAAGCAGGACGGAGGCCGATCTGCACGAAATGCCGAACGACACGGAACGCATACCGCATCAGACGGCGATGATATAGAAGCTAAGGGTTTAAAAGAAATTAAAGAAAATTATAAAGAAGTTAACGGCCAAAACCAAATCAAGAAAATAAATGAGATGAAAGCGAGTCTCGTGGCCAAGATGTCGTTCTCGTCGAATCGACATAAACGTAATTACTAAAATCCATGACCAAGCACAAAAAGAAAACAGAAATTGAGATCGCTGATGAGATCATCCGAAAGAATATGCCAAAAGCGGCAGAAGTTCTGGTCTCACTTCTGGAAAGCAAAGACAAAGTGGTAAGAGCGCATGCGGCCGCTTACATCGTCGAATGGGTAACTGGAAGACCACTCCTCATCATCCCAATTGAGAATAAGAAAAGACTCTACTAAACACAACTTTTTATGGCCAAGCTGAAACACATAACCAAATACCACGAGCGTGCGCTCGAGCTGAAATATAAGGGCTATTCCTATCAAAACATCGCCGAGGACATCAATCGGAAGTTTGAAAAAAGTAGAAAAGCCGTTTTTACCGAGCAAACGATTAAGGATTGGTTCAAGCAATCAGGAACACTACAGGAAACCTACCGGCTCTACGCGCAGGAATTGGATCTCATCCACCAAGAAACTGTAGACATAGTCCGGAAAGCCGGTGTGCGTGTTCGTGAGCAGAATTTCCGCCTGGCCAATGAAATGCTCGTAGCCCTTATGGGCAGTCAACAAGACAATGTGAAGCTGGCCGCTATCAAGGAATTACTGGATCGAGTCGAGGGCCATCCGAAAAACAGGATCGAGCTTAGCAAGATCAATTTCAAAGATATGGAGCCGGGCGACCGCTGGGAATTTATTCCTTATGAGATGCAACTTGCCCTGGCACGCAATCAGTATCCCGATGCCAAAGCCGCGATCATAAAAAAGTGGCTTGCGGATGGAGAACCAGCTGTGGGCAACTCGAGCTTAGCGGATGAGCAAGATTAGTATAGGGTGTGTCGTGGTACGAAAAGTCGCATTCGAACCAACAAAATTATTAACTAAATGATTATGACAATGAATCAAGAAAATCAATCGATGCAAGCCGTAGGCTACGCCCGGGTGTCTTCCAAGGATCAGGAGGACACCGGCTATTCCTTACCGGCCCAAGAAAAACTTCTCCATGACTACG
>Ga0210057_1007422_pt1 | contig 13292 bp, 13 predicted proteins | sample CryGeyCG2114_010_2_FD_183968 | JGI IMG/M metagenome (GOLD analysis project Ga0210057, IMG submission 183968) | Groundwater microbial communities from aquifer - Crystal Geyser CG10_big_fil_rev_8/21/14_0.10 (SPAdes) (version 2) | ecosystem: Environmental > Aquatic > Deep subsurface > Groundwater ... | reverse complement strand
TCACTTCTTCTTTTACGCCGACTAGCTTGGCCACTTCAAATGCAGCTGCAATATTTTCTTTGTTGTGCTCGCCAGATAAACGGCTCTCGATTTCAGATTTTTCAAAATAAATTACTTTGCTTTTCAAATTATGATTTCTTAATTTTTCTTTTAATTTTTTGCTAACCACTGCTTTGCCATCGCTTTTTTGGTGTTTGAGAATATTCAATTTCGCCTGCCAATATTCCTTTAAACTTTTATGATAATTTGGATTATTGGGGTCTGCTGGGGCTAGATGTTCTCCTGAAAAATTTGTGATTACAGCTATTTTCAAGCTTTTATCAGCATCTTCTAGTTGAAAACTAGACAACTCCAAAATTATCCAATCATTTTTTCTAATCTTATTTATAAATCCAAAAGGCGCGATGCCAATATTTCCTCCCAACCATACTCTTTTTCTGCTTTCTTTCAAAATATTGTAAATCAAAGAGCTGGTCGTGCCTTTTCCTTTTGTTCCAGTAACTCCTATTATATTTTTTGTGGGGCATATATCAAAAAATAATTTTATCGGGCTTGAGAGCTCAACTCCCATTTTCAAAGCTTCTTTGATCCCTGGGCAATCCATGGGCCAACCAGGAGAACGAAATAACACATCAAAACCATCAAGATTTTTGTTTGCGTTTTCTCCAAGTTTCCAAGAAACGCATTTTTCTTTATTAAATCTTTTATATTTTTCTCCCAATACTTTCTTGTCTCTCGTGTCGCAAATTGTGATTGCGCAATTAACTTTTTCATTAATAAAAAATTTGATCAAAGCTTGATTTTCAATACCGAGCCCAAGAATAGCTATTTTTTTGTTTTTTAAATTTTCTAAAATTTTATTTTTTTTCATATCTCTTAACTCTTAAATCATAAATATATAACTTTCTAACTTCCAACTTTATACTTCTAACTTCGTTAACTCCCCCCAACTTTTTCCCACACTTACATCTACTTCTATTGGCACTTTGAGCTTTATTACATCTTCCATTGTCTCTTTTATTTTTGAAGCATATTTTTTTATTTCACTTTCCTTGATCTCAAACAAAAGCTCATCATGAACCTGAATAATCATTTTTACTTCATCTTTTTTAAATTTTTTTTTCAGAGCTTGATTAATTTCTATCATGGCCATCTTTATCATATCAGCTGCTGTGCCTTGAATGGGCATATTTGTAGCAATTCTCTCGGCACCCTTCTTGACCATAATTACAGACGAATTTATTTCTGGTAAATATCTAATTCGACCAAACAAAGTTTCTGCATATCCTTTTTCACGAGCCGATTCAATAGACTTGTCAATATATTTTTTTATGCCCTTATAAACCAAAAAATATTGATCAATAAATTCTTTGGCCCTAAAATACGGAATATCTGCGGTTTGCGATAATCCGTGCGGACCCTGTCCGTACAGAATACCAAAATTGGTTGCTTTGGCTTCTCGACGCATTTCTTTTGTGACTTTTTCTGGATCTATTTGGTTGATTTCAGCTGCCGTAGCCGTATGAATATCAACCCCCTCCTCAAAAGCTTTGATCATTTTTTTGTCTCCAGACATATGAGCTGCCAACCGAAGTTCGATCTGAGAATAATCAAGCGCTAAAATTTTATATCCTTTTGGAGCTACAAAAGCTTTTCTAATTTCTCTTCCCAACTCTGTTTTGACAGGAATATTCTGTAAATTTGGTTCAGTTGAAGACAAGCGACCAGTAGCAGTCACGGTTTGATTAAAGCTAGTGTGCAAACGACCTGTTTTTTTATTTACCAATTTTGGCAAAGCATCTACGTAGGTTGTGATCAGTTTATTTAACTCTCGATATTCCTGAATAAATTTTATAATAGGATGAAAATCTTTTAACTTACTCAATTCATCGGCAGAAGTAGAAAATCCTGTTTTTGTTTTTGAAACATTTATTGTTGGAATTTCTAACTTTTCAAATAGCACTATTTTCAATTGCTGTGTTGAATTTATATTAAATTTTTCTTTAGCCTGTTTATAAATTTTTTCTTCTAGCTCTTTTATTTTTTTATTAATTTTTTTGCTAATATTAAATAAAAATTTCTCATCCAGTCCAACTCCATTATCCTCTACTTCTGAAAGCACTTTGACCAATGGCATCTCAATTTTCTTAAATAATTCATTAAGCTTTTTTTCTTTGAGCTGTTTTTTTAATTTATTCACCAATCTCTGGGTAAAATCAGCGTCCTCGCAAGAATACAAAAAAAGTTTTTCTGTTTCTACTTCGGAAAAACTAATTTTGTCTCTGCCTTTCCCCAAAAGGTCTTCTTTGGCAATCTTTTCATAACCCAATTCTGTAAAAGTTAAAGCATCCAGATTGTGCTGACGAGTTCCTGGATTCAAAAGATATGAAGCTATCATAGTATCAAATTCAATTCCTTTCACCTCAACTCCATTGCTTCTCATTACCCGAACATCAAATTTCATGTTATGAGCATTTTTTTTAACATTCTTGTCTTCAAAAATAGGTTTTAGTTTTTTCAACCATGGATGATTTTTCTTGCTTTCTCCTGCCCGCTCGTGACTCGCAGTGGCAGACAGATTGCTTTCTTTATAATTAAACAAATTATTTTCTTCACTTCTTACTTCTAACTTCTTACTTCTAACTTCTAAATAATATGCAACTCCTTTTTCCCATGAAAAACTAATTCCCAATAGATTTGATGTCAAAGGATCAAATGATGAAGTTTCTGTATCAAAAGTAAATTCTTTTTGTTCTTTTATCTTTTTTAAAAATAAATTAAATTTTTTATCATTATCAATTAAAATATATTTAAATAAATTTCTGTTTCTTTCAAACTTGTCTTCCGTTTTCTTTTCTTTTTCTTCTTTCGTGCTGTTTTGATCTTTGTTTATCAAGGCATGCACTCTAGGAAGAAGCGACTTGAATTCTAGGTCGCTTAAAAATTTAGTCACTTTTTCTGAATCAAAATTTCCAAATTTTACATATTCTAATTTAAATTTTATTTTTACGTCTCTCTTTATAGTGGCTAAATCACGAGACATATAGGCATCATCTTTATATTGTTTTAATAACTCAATTGTTCTTTCTTTAATTGTGTTTTTGTGTTTTTGTGTTTTTGTGTTTTTTATATAATCATAAACGCCATCCAACGTTTTAAAATTTTTAAGCAATTCAACTGCCCCTTTTTCACCAATGCCTTTCACGCCAGGGATATTGTCGCTCGGATCTCCACGAAGAGCTTTGTAGTCAATCATTTGATTTGGTTTGAGACCATATTTATCTATCACTCCTTTTTTATCATACAAAACGCTATCAGAAAGTCCTCGGCTCATTGTATAAACTTTTGTATTATCATCAACCAACTGAAGCGTGTCCATATCTCCGGTGACAATTATTTTCTCAATATTACCGTCTACTTCTTTTACAATAGTTCCTATCAAATCATCTGCTTCAAATCCTTTTTCTTCATAAATAGGAATATCAAAACTCTTGGCCAAATCTTTAACCAAGGGAATCTGTTTGTATAAATCATCCGGAGCAACTACCCTTTTTGCTTTATATTCCTTGTATTTCTCATGTCTAAAAGTCGGGCCCTTTTTATCAAGAGTCAAAACAATAAACTCTGGATTAAATTCTCTGATAGCCTTGAAAAGTACTGTGGCAAAACCATAAACAGCATTAACCATAACTCCATCCTTGGTAGTCATAGTTGGGGGCAGAGCGTGAAAACTCCTATGAATCAGGGCGTTCCCATCGATAATTAATAGTTTAGCTTTTTTATTTGGCATATAAACTTATACTAATATTATAGCATATTAAGCTATAAAACAAGACGAAAAATCAAAACCGGGTCACTTGCGGTTTATTTCGCAAGCGCCCGGCTTTTTTTGTCAGTCAAGCATCAGGTTTGTGCCTGATATTATCTCCAGGGAGATTCAAGACCCCTCTTTTGATTTCTTGCACTGACATCTCTTCTGCCTCCAATCTTTCCCTCAGGTGATCCACAATAACCTGCGGATTAATAGTTTCACCACAAGTGAAAACGTCCACTGCGGCGTAGCCATATTCCGGCCAAGTATGGATCGCGACGTGAGACTCTGCAATCACAACAACTCCGGAAACACCATATGGAGAGAAAAGATGAAAAAAGGGTTGAATGATGGTTGCTCCGGAAACCTCGACAGCTTGGAGCATAAATTTCTCTATCATATCACGATTGTTCAATGTTGCCCTGTTGCATCTGTACATTTCTACTACAAGCTGAATTCCTAGAGCGTTCATCTTTTGACCCCTCCTTTCTGTTTTGATTTTTATTTTTATTTTATGAAATAAATAATAACATTTATTAAAACATATAACAATAATTAAATAACAAAAAACCACCTCAGTTTTTACCAAAGTGATTTTTAAATATTGTGTGAGAGTAAGTAAGCGGGGTTATAACTTTCTTTAAAGATAATAAAAAAATTGATTTTTCAAAAATATTATACAAAGAAAATATATAAAATAAATAACAATAAAACTAATAAAATAGTGTATAATAAAATATACTTAATTTTTTTTGCTAACCCACTCTCTTCTTTGCCGTGGCCAGGAACAAATTTGCCAAAAAGTCTATTTGATTTTAAAGAATTTAACTTTAACAAAAATATTATAAGTAAAAAACAGAAAACAAAGACTTCAAAATATAAAGAGACACTACTAACGTCCTTATAAAAACCAAAAACAATCCAGGCCAAAGAAATAAGGGCAAGCCCAAATATTTTTTCCAAGGTGTATTTTTTTAGATTTTCAGCTTCAGCCATTAACCTTGTTTTCGCAACGCCCATAGAGCCAATGATTACTGTTATCACAAAAATTGTTAAATGGAAATAATTAAACATATTTAAATTATAACAAAAAATCACCTATAAGGCGATTTCAAAAAGTGGACCAGACAGTCCCGAGGCCTCGGGAGAACCCGCCACCCCCTGCGTGCAATCCCGAGGACTCGGGACTACCAGATGAGCTAATTCATATTACATAATTTTTTGTAAAATTTCTTACTCTTCTGTTTCTTTAAAAATCGCTCTCTTATTAACGCTTCTTTTCTATCGTCGAACCTTTCGCTATAAACTTTTTCCCATGTACCATCATATTTTGATGTGTAATTAGATAAACCAAAGTTATGTTCAAATATTCTTCTTTCTAAACTATTAGATTGACCAATATAAAATTTATCGTGTTTTTTGTTATAAAGTAAATATACAAAATAACCCATGTGGACCAGACAGGACTCGAACCCGCCACCCCCTGCGTGCAAAGCAGGTGCTCTACCAGATGAGCTACTGGCCCATGTTTAATTACATATACTGAGTTAAGGGAGACAACATCCAATTCAGAAAACCACCTATCAAATTCGCAAATATCATTATTCCAATAAATATAATTAAAATTCCCAAAAGTTGCCAGCCCAATCTTGATCCTCCTTCAACACCCAAGTGCTCTTCAAAAAATTGAATTCTGCCGAAATTAGCAAGCATCCACTCAGATTTTATTGTAATTACGGCTCCAACCGCAATCACAATTATGCCTAATATGATATGCATAATATTGAATATACTATACTATTATTGAATATAATTCAAGGGGTTATATTTTGTGCCGTTTATAATAACTTCAAAGTGCAAATGCGGCCCAGTTGACCATCCTGTAGACCCCATGGCTCCGATAGTTTGCCCCTTGGTCACTTTATCTCCTTTTTCAACATAAAACTTTGACATATGAGCATATCTAGTTTTTTTACCACCACCATGATCAATCACGATCTGATTTCCATAGCCTGTACCCCACCCAATTGTTTCAATCGTTCCTGAGTCAGCCGCATAAATCGGCGTACCAATCTTATTTGCTATATCCAAGCCATAATGCTTCCAAGAATAATATTGAGTAATTCTACTGCCTTCTGTTGGCCAATTCATCTTGTTTCCAGCCACTGGAGTCGCGCTTGGAGCTTTGGCGATTTCTTTGATAGCTGAAATACCCGTATACGTTTCCGGCTGATAGCTGACAGTCTCCTTTCTACCTCCGGGAACTATTAAATTTTGATTTATTTGCAATTGATCGGCTGAGGCTAATTTATTTATCTCCAATATATCTATTTCTTCTGCGTTATATTTTTTTGCTATACTGCCTATAGTCTCTCCGCTAGCCACCTTATGAGCAATACCGCTGACAGGCAATATGACCAAACTATCTCCGGGTCTTATTATGCTATAAGCACTAAGACCATTCTCCCACAAAATAGTACTGACACTTATGCCAAATTTTTCGGCAATAGTACTGATGGTATCGCCCCCTTGGACTGTGTAGGTTTCTGTTTCTGTTCTTGGTTTTATTGATTTTTGAGTAGTGGCCAAATCTGGTTTTACTATATTGGACTTATCGTTGATAAATAAATCCTCATCTTCATCTATTCCTTTCATCGTCACCCTTGACTGTACTTTTACGCTAGTTAAATTATCAAGATATGTTTGTTGTAGAGGTGTGATGGTCGATTCTTTATCAAATGTCTCAATTATCAGTTGTTCATCTTCTTCAAAATCGCTAAATTCACCTTTAATTAAATCAGCTAAAATTGTTTTATGCGCTCTTTCTGTAAGTCCCCCTGCTTTTGTTTTTGTAGTAGTATTTATGAATACTAATAAAATTGTGATCAAAACTACTAAAACATGGACCATTTTTTGATTAAAAACAAAAGTAAAAATACTATCTCTTGATTTTGACCAACCAAGCTTTTTTAACACCCCAAAATACAATCTGTATATTTTGACAATTACATTTACTACAATCTTATCAAAAATAAAAGCAAGGGGTTTTCTTAACAAAAAAACAAAAAAAGCGGTTAAGAACCTCTTTATTAAAATAAAAAATTTAATAATGTGTAATAAAACCGTCGCTCCAAAAGACAACAATCTTTTTCCCATCATTTCACTCTTTGGACGAGACGATTTATGAAATCTATGATAATTAATATGTTTGTAAAATTATAAATTTAACTTTAATTATAATACCATATATTATCCTCTTGGTCAAGCTAATTTTTTTTATAAAAAGAGGTGAAATTATTTGATTTCACCTTCTTTTTGTGCCTTATTTTATTTTTATATTATTTTATTTTCTTATTTGTTTATACCTTAATCACTACCGGCAAAACCATGGGCCTTCTTTTGGTTTGTGAAAATAAAAATTGGCCAACATCATTTCTAATTTTATTTTTGATGTGGTCATCGTCGGTTGGCGCTTTATAATCATGATTCTTTACCAAAGCCTTTACTTTCATTCTGGTTTTTTCAATCAACTCTCGATTCTCTTTCATATAGACAAAACCACGAGAAATAATATCAGGATTTCCTATCGGGTCTCCTGTTTTGGAATCAATTGTCGCAATAACTACGATCATACCATCTTCAGCCATTACTCTTCTGTCACGAAGCACAATATTTGATACATCACCCACTCCAAGACCGTCAACCATCACATAATCAGTTGGAGCTTTTTCTGATGTCATTCTCCCCATGACTTTATTTCCAATTTTTGAAAATTCCATCACTTGACCATTATCAGCTACAAAAATTCTTTCTTTCGGTATTCCAACCTGTTCAGCCAATTCTGCATGAACCCGAAGCATATAATGATTTCCTTCGATCGGCATAAAATACTCGGGCTTGAGTAGTCTCATCATGAGCTTTAGATCTTCTTGCTTGGCGTGTCCACCAGCATGAACATCCATCATTTCATAATGAATCACTTTTGCTCCCTGACGAACTAGGGTATCTTTCAAGCTTTGAATGGTGCGTTCATTCCCTGGAATTACGGATGAAGAAAAAATTACCGTGTCTCCTGCTTTTATCCTGATAGTTCTATGTTCTCCTGAAACTACTCGCATCAAGAATGCATTACTTTCGGCCTGAGCACCAGTCCCAAGAATCATAATCTTGTTATCAGCTAGTTTGTTTAAATCCGCATCTCTAATTAAAATTTTTGGGTCAAACTTTAAATAGCCAATCTTGTGAGCAATATCAACATTGTCATTCATGCTTCTTCCTTGCAAATATATTTTTCGACCAAACTTTTCAGCCAAATCAAATAATTTTTGAATACGTGACAATTGAGAAGCAAAGGTTCCAATAATAATTCGACCTTCTATTTTTTCAAATAGCTTGCTCATCTCGTCACCAATAGTTGATTCAGAAATCTGATATCCTGGATGAGTAGAATCCGTAGAATCAGCCATCAAAAGAAGTACTTCCTTGCCACCAATTTGTGCTATTCTGTTTAAATCAGCTGGCTTGTCATTCACAGGAGAAAAATCAATTTTGAAATCTCCCGTATGGATTACTGTACCAAGAGGTGTATGGACAATAACCGCAAAACAATCAGGAATAGAATGGTTTACTCTCAAAAATTCAACTCGAAAACTTGCGCCCATTCGCAAAATTGAAGATTCGTCAATTTGAGCAATATTTAACTTGGGACATTTTCTATATTCCTCGCAACGCTTACTGACTAATCCGGCTGTTAGCTTGCCCATAAACATGGGTGGATTGCCGATACTTCCCATCAAATGAGGAATACCACCAATATGATCCATGTGACCATGAGTAATAATTATTCCCTTGATCCAGCTTTCTTTGCCCTTTAAGTATTCTATATTGGGAATAATGTAGTCAATTCCTGGCATATCTTCTTCCGGAAACTGAAGACCCATATCAATAATAATAATTTCTTTGTCATACTCAAATAGAGTCATGTTTCGACCGACTTCTTCAAGTCCGCCAAGTACAATAACTTTTAATTTTCCTTTCTCGTAGACTTTTTTTGTCTGAGAAATGCTTGGAGTTATTTTTCTTGTTTGTGTTTGTTTTGTCTCAGTTTTTTCTCTACTGTAACTCCTTTTTGTTCTTCCTTGAGAACCAGAAGATTTCTGAGATTTATATTTTGTAATCATAATTTATAATTTAAAAGTTTATAAAGCTATAAAGCAAAAAATTGCTTAATTTTATTTTTAAAAAAATTTTATAACGCTATAAACAGTCTTTAATGAACATAAAAATATGTTCAAATTAATTAATTTTTATATAGAGAAGCTAAATAAGATATAATATTTACTTATATGTTCTTTGTATACTATAATTTTACCAAACTAATTTTTTTTCAGTTTTTATATACCACTCACTTATGTTTGAAAATCTATCATGAGGGAAAAGAATATAGTTTGCATCAAAGCCCTTGATGTCTTTTATCTGCAAATAAGTATAAATGGAGGAATAAAGAAATACAGCTGGAACATCTTCAGCAATAATTTCTTGAAATTTATCGTACTTTTCTCTTCTTTCTTCTTTGTTAATAATAACTCGCGCATCTTCCAATAGTTTATCTACTTCTTTGTTGACATAATTTGATATATTTAAACCATTTTCACCAATCTGCGATGAATGCCAAAATACATATGGATCTGGGTCTGCTCCCACAATTTGTCCGTAAATTAATGCTTCAAAATTCTTTGTTTTTATAACTTCAGTCTGGATGTCAGCTGAAGAAAATAAATTGATATTTACTTTTATACCGGCCTTCTCCCAACTTGCTTTTATAGCTTTGGCTATAGATTCGTTCTCTCCTTTTTCAACTGCAGTTAAATTTATTATTAAATAATCTTTATTCTTTTTTCTCCAACTCCCAGCTCCAATATCAACTAACTTTTGAGCTTCTTTTACTTCTTCTTCTGTAGCTTCTCCGTTTTCATTCTTTATTTTATCTTTGGCTTCATTAATTTGATCTTCTGTAATTTCAACCAGTTTCCAATCCGCCTCATTCAATAAACTATCTGCTTTTTCAAAATCTGTATCATATTTTTTTATATCATTTTTAAAAGCAAAACTAGTGGGCAAAATGGGTCCGTCAATAATATGCGCTTCTTCTTCTAAATATGTTTCTATAATTTCTTTCTTATTGATCAAATAAGCCAAGGCTTGTCTGATTGATTTCTCTTTCAAAAAAATATTTTTTTCTTGATTCAAAAAAATAGCTGTAATCTGAGGCAAAAATAATTTGTGATAATTATATTTTAAAGGTGAGAGAATCTGATCTTTGTATTCTCTTGGCAAATAACTGATGCCATTTATTATATTATTATTTAAGGCAACAATAGCTTCCTCAAAACTTGGAAAAAACATAAAACCAATATCAAGATAGGGTTTTTCGCCATAATAATCATCGTTTACAACTAAATCATATTCTTTTATACTACCTGATTTATCTTTAACAAATTGCTTAAATTTATACGGGCCTGATCCTATCGGCTTCATATTTAATTCAGCTAAATTCGCTGATTCTGGCTGTATCTGTTGCCATATTTCTCTGGGCAAAATACCAAATGTCAAAAGATCCAAAAAGGCAGCATATGATTCGGATAATAAAAAATGAATCGTATTTTCATCAATTTTTTCTATCTCAACTCCTAAAAAACTAGAACGAAGAGGAGATTTAAAATTTTTGTCCTTGATGGCAGAAAAAGTAAAAATAATATCATCAATATTTAAATCTTTTCCATCATGCCATTTTACATCTGTGCGAATTTTTATCGTATAAATCTTGCCATCTTCACTTACTTCATAGTCTTCAACTAAATCATTGACTAAACTTCCGTTCTTGTCTCTTTTAAATAATGAAGAATATACTAAACTGCTAATATCGCTATCCGTATCACTAACACTTGCATAAAGAGGGTTTATATAGCTTGGAACACCGACTAGCCCCTCTACATATTCTCCTCCTTTTGCGGGAACAATTTGTCTGTGATTTATATAAAATCTTGCACCAAGAAAAACTAAACAAACCAATATTATAAATGTGCTTAATCTAATCGCCCATGATTCTTTTTTGGTTAAATATTTTTTTATGTATTTAAACTGGGCTAAATTCGGTATTCTTGATTTTGAAAGCGAGTAAACCAATTTTTTATCAAATTCTGCCTGCGTTTGTGCAATATCAGAAAAATCTTTTTTCTTTTTAAAAAGAGAAAAAATTCTAAATAAAAAATTTAGAGCATTATTATATGATTTATAAATATAATCTTTAGTTTTTTTAAGTATAGTTTTTTCTTGTTCTGAAGAGTCCACAAAAATATATAAAATTAATTTACACAAAAAACAACTTAATTGTTTAGAGTAGGATATTTAATATTTTTATTGAAGAAATTTACTAGCTATATAAAAAGCTCACAATTGATATAACTATAAATATAATAGCTAAAATAATAGTAGCAGTAAATAATTTTTTTTCAAAACCTCTTCTTACGCTAAAATTTCCGCCACCGCCACCGCCACCGAATATTCCTCCCGCTCCCGAATCACGATTCTGCAATAATATGCTTATCATAAGTGATATGGCAATAACTATTTGAACTATTTTCAAAATTTGCATATTTTAATTATATCACAATTATTTAATTCAGTCAAATACAATATATTAATTCGAATGAGCCACATTCGTAGTGTGGCGTCTAATTTTTAACTTGCTCAATAATTTTTTTCAAAACGGTTTTGTTATTTACGGCTAAATCAGCCAAAATTTTTCTATCCAATTCAATTTTATTTTGTTTAAGTAGATTTATAAATTTTGAATAACTTAATCCATTTTCGCGGACAAAAGCACTAATTTTAATCTGCCAAAGATTTCTAGTAGTTCTTTTCTTTTTTCTTCTATCAACAAAAGCATGAACTCCTGCTTTTACAACGGCTTCTTTGGCTTGTTTAATCTTATTTTTTCGTCCCCATTTATAGCCCTTAACTTTTTTCAAAAGATTTTTTCTTTTTTTGGAATGAATGATTCCTCGTTTTACTCTTGGCATTTTACAATTTATGATTTATGATGTTTGATTTTAGATTTAATAAATATAAAATCAAACATCCTAAATCTGAAATTAATTATGTGGCATTAAAGATTTAATGGTCTTTTCTTGAGTTTTGGTAGTAGTAATATCTCTTCTTTTGTTGCGTTTGGTTTTTCCTGATTCTCGAGAGTTAAAATGATCTTGACCGGCTTTTCTTTGTTTAATTTTACCGCTCTTTGTTATTTTAAATCTTTTAGCTGTTGCTTTGTGAGTTTTGATTTTCCCCATATTTTTAACTTAAAACAAAAAAACAGGCTAAAATCACCTGATTTTTTGTATTTTAGTCATTTTTATTTACGAGTACTATTGTAAACCTTCCTCCCTGTTTTGTCAAGTCCTGCTCTTTTTGAATATTTAAGGTTTCGTTATTTTCTAATCCTTGAACAAATTCATTTATTATTTCAACAGCTTTTTCTGGATGAGCCTTTTCCCTGCCCTTAAGTATTAACTCTACTTTTAATTTATTGCCTTTCTGTAAAAATTTAACAGCTTGGTCAAGCCGAAAAGAAAAATCATGCTTACTTATCCGCATTGAAAGCCTAACTCCTTTTGTTTCAACCTTCTTTTGTTGAACCTTTTGTTTATGCGCCTTTTTTTCTTGTTCATATTTAAATTGGCCATAGTCCATTATTTTTACAATTGGTACATCACCCTTGGGATTCACTTCAACTAAATCAAGCTCTGCCTCTCGTGCTCTCCTCAAAGCTTCTGCAATTCCAATATTTCCAATTTGTTCTCCTTCTTCGTCAATCAAAAAAACTTCTGTGGCCCTTATTTGTGCATTGACCCAAAATTTTTTTTCAATTTTTGGTTTCGCTTTTCTCCATGTTCTACGCATGATTTTGCAATGAAGCCCCTCTGCAAGCTCGGGACACTTCGATAAACATAAATTATTTTATTGGCCTGCACTGAGCAAAGGTTTAAATTATATTTTGTTTAATTTGAACTTGAGTCGAAGTGAGCGGGTGAGCGGAATCGAACCGCCATCTCTACCTTGGCAAGGTAATATAATAACCACTATACGACACCCGCCTACGTCCCGACTTTTAGTCTGGACTTCGGCGAGCAAGCCCGCCATAGGCTTATTTTTATTAAATATTTTGTTTTATTAACATTCGGTGAGTAAACCCGCTAGTTTACCACTCTCTTGCGAAATTAAGTATAATACAAAAAAGCTATAAATAGCTTTCTTTAACTAAGATTATTATAAATTAAAAGAAATAATTTTGCAAGGACTTGAAAATAATGTAAAATTAAGTTATAATATATTATTAAGATTTTTAGGATAAGTAAAATTTTTGAGATTGTTAAGATTATTTTTTAATCCTAAAAATCATAATAATCACAAACATCTCAAA
>Ga0210057_1007420_pt1 | contig 13293 bp, 13 predicted proteins | sample CryGeyCG2114_010_2_FD_183968 | JGI IMG/M metagenome (GOLD analysis project Ga0210057, IMG submission 183968) | Groundwater microbial communities from aquifer - Crystal Geyser CG10_big_fil_rev_8/21/14_0.10 (SPAdes) (version 2) | ecosystem: Environmental > Aquatic > Deep subsurface > Groundwater ... | reverse complement strand
TTGGCCACTGAATGGTAATTCCATCTGCCATACAAACACGATTTACCAACACAGCCAACAAAACACCCACAAGCACCAATACAACCTTTCGCTGTAACATGACTTCCTCCTTTTGAATTAAATGTGCGACACTACTCTTCCATTGTTTTTTCTATTGAAAGAGTTGTAATCATAGCCCTTACCATGTTAAAGAAAGTTTCTCTACTTTCAGAACCAGTGTCAATACCGCCTCCAACACTAAATAATTTATTTGGCACATATTCTATGTATGCATGAATTGCATGGGATGTATACAGACTTGTACGTGACTTATCTAAATCTAAGTCCTCAATCTCAACACCGGCAAATCCATTAACCGATAAATTTTTTTCGGAAACTATTTCTGACACATCTAAAACATTACTATGTAACTCGTCAAGTGATTCAAGTCTTAATAGAAAACCAAATGTACCCAAATTTCTATTGTATGGCTGTTCGTTGTTTCTAAATACAACCATGTACTCCATATCGTACGGTTCTGGATTATCATCTACTTCAATATTAGAATACTCCGGGGGATACTTAAAACTTACACCATATTTATCTATTTCGTATGTTTTCCAATCTGAAGTATCAATATTTGAAAATTCATCGCCACTAACTGTAGATGTAGAAGTTGACCCTGTTGTTTCATTTTGAACTCGAACATACCAATACCCCACCACAACAATAACCACTAGGACAATTGCCGCAAGAATCGCTTCCACTTTACCTTTTTGATTTAATTGTTGTTTATTAATTTTCATAATTTACTCTTTGGTTTTTTATTTGCGCTACAAACACAATAGTATATAATTGAATATATTGCAAGTGGTAGTTTTGACTGCCACCTCACCGTCGTTTGTAATATCAACCGCAAACTGCAACTCTTCTGTTACCTTTGGATTAGTGCGCTCCACCATAAAATCCCTCTGCACCAATCTTTTTGTCCCTGTTGGAATCGGCGTTGGTACCGCTGTCGGATCAGCAATAGCTGTAGGGGTTGGTATTGTTCCGACATCACCCAAAGTCATCCCTCTCCACACAGTTGTTGTACGGTATTGGTTTGTGGAACCATCACTCGGCCATGCAAACCCTTCAAGGTTTTCAAAGGGAACCGATTCTCGGTTAAGTTGGGAAACATCTGCATATAGTCCTTTGTAAAGGGTCATGTGAATATGCGAAATCGTTTCTTTCTTATCTAAGATGTTTGATGCTTCACCAATCTTGGTCTGAGACTGTGTCACTTCCCCTCCGATACTAACTTGGATGTTTTTCATGTATGCAAGCTGCACGTACCAGTGAAGGTCCTTTCCATCTGAATTTACTCCTGCATTTGCAACCCGGATTGCTACAGTACCGTTGGGGGGATCTATCCAGGCGACAAAACCGCCAACGGGTGAGGTTACGGCGAGGCCCTCTGTCCTATCATTTACTTCTGTGAGATCAAATGAGTAGGTATATGCTCCAATGTGGCTGTAATTATTGTAACCCTGGTGCACCTGCCAAACCTCTCCGGTTCTAAAGGGAAAAACGATAGAAGGTTGCTCATTTCCTGCAAATACAGGTTGTTTGTTGAAAACAATACTGTTTCCTATCAAGGTTATACAGAGTATAAGTACAACCACGGTGAGACGCAAAATCCTGGCTTTCATAGTAGTTCCTCCTAGGAATATATTGTGCATTTGCACAAAGGTGAGAGTTGTTTAGTTACTAGAGTTTGAGAGTACCCTAATAAATTTCTAAGGTCTTAAGAATATCAGCAATAGTGCTACCTTCTTGAGTGGTTAGTTCGTTGCTTGGGTAATAAACTTCTAGAATATAACCTTTGTCTACATGGGGTACATAGATTTCTATGTATTCTTCAAGCTCAAGTCCAATTGAACGTGCCTTAATTCCCGTTGTATCAGCAATACTGATTTCATTGAATGCTCCTTGTTCAATATTTGATTGATTGTTTCCAAATTCAATTATCTCATTAATTGCATTCCCGACCTCTGTTGAGGAAAGTGTTGGATTTTCATTACTATAAAATGAAATTGTTTCAAGGTACCCTCCAATAATTGTTGGGTGGTCATCAAATATCTGATACGAACTCTCAAGAGAAATAGATGTTTTGTGAAGTCCATTGACTGATTCTTGGCTTGTTATTGACCACTCTTCAGGATATTTGACAGAGAAACCATATTCGTCATTCGTATATGTATTCCACCCAGCATATTGACCTGGCGTTGGTGTTTGATTGTTGATCACAACATCCTTAACTCCTGAAAACAAAAAGTAACTCGCAACTATCAGAGCTACAATTCCAAAAAGTATTAATTCCTTTCGCATAAAAATATCTTAGTATATCTACTCCCATGCGTCAAACAGCAATTCTCTTTGCTACAAAGCATCTTACAGATTCTTTCCTTTCTATTTGTTTGTTAAAGTTCCAGATTCTTAAAACACCTATACCCTACAATATATACATGCCGTGGGTCAAGAAGGAGGATTTACCAACAGTTAGGGAAAATAAAATTTCTAGTTTTGAAGCCAACACAAAACTTTTTATATGTACCCATACTCACACTCGTGAGATGAAGTACTGTGACTATAGTGACCTTCACTTATTATCAGATTGGTATATGACTGCGGTTTTATCACGATACAGTTCACGCCACAACATATCTCCTTCAGAAAGACGAATATCAAGAAACGTTCCATTTGCAATAAGTAGATACTCAGTTCCATAATCAACAAGATTCTCACTAAAGCCATCCTTTGCCTGAATAATTTCAAGATAAGTTGTGTAAGGACTTACGCCATCATCCGTTTTCCATGCAGGCATTCTTCCATCAACAAAATATGTATACTCCGGTAACTGCCATGACAAAAACCCGCCCCATTCAAAAAGTGTATACAGGTGAGAACCAGATGGTAGCGGACTGTTTGTTAGATACTCTATTATTTCACAGGGATATATGCGCAAACCTTGTGTGCAGTAACGATCCCAATTCTTAACATCATTAAATGCTGGCCCCATACTAAATATTCCGATTAAAAATCCTCCAACAACAAGAACCCATGCTGAGATATGCACCACCTCTTGTTTGTTAAGCATTATTAATTTATGAGTGAACACATCCGCAACACTTACAAAAAATATAAGTGGCATATACACGCCGTGCCTAAGCGCAGAAATAGAAAGATATGTTACAAAAAGCACACACATGCTCCAAAAATATTTTCGTTTATGGTTTGATGTATACAAAATCCATATCCACAAAAACGACAACCCAATATAGATCACTTGTACTAGTGTGCTCGGGCCCACCCACTCAGCAACAAGAAGGTGCATGGGTGTTTGTAGGTGATTCAGTATTTCCTCATAGACTCCCCATCCAAATGGGTTAATAAACGTTGCAAAAACAGATACTGCTAATCCTATGCTCACTAATACTTTTTCTCTTCTTGATACGGTATATATCTGTGATACAAAATCAAAACCAACAACAGCCAAACCTATGACAAATCCTCCGTGAAAGTTGACCCAAAAAACAAAAAGAACTCCCAGCAATAGAATACGCTTAATAGAATGAGATGAACGCAGGATAAGGAATACCAGCATAAAACAAAGGAGCGAAAAAACTTGTGCACGCCAACCTAACGATAGCGTACTCAATCCAATCCACAAAAAAAGAATAAAAGCGAGTGTTGATACATACCACGAATTCTTGAACAACGTACCAAAAACAATATAGAGAATTCCAATCAAAAACCCGTAGCCCACCATAAGAGCCTCAAGCCCACCTATCTTATATAACACAAACGTTATAGCTTGGTAGATCGAATAGGAATGACTCCAGGTGTAGTCATGAAGAAAATACGTCAACTCATTCGTTCGCAATACCTGAAAATTATCCCAAAAGTATGATCCATATCGAAGATGCCATCCAAGATCTGTATCGAATGGAGGAATAATCGATACAAGAACAATTGATATCGTTGCACATACCGCAATAATAATCTTATGATAACCATGTACTGTTAGCCATACATTTTTTATCATGTGCACAATATTTTCAAATACCTATCAATGAAAAATCAACGCCTTTATTGAACATGCCAGTAAATGGTTTTTGTGCCGTCTGAATGGTCAACACGAATCCCTTTTCCAACAGTACCCGTGAATGAACACGCCTTATTATCGCTAACTTGATATGCAACTCCATCAGCAGTTGCAAAAATTGGTGCTCCTTCAACTCCCCTTCCAAACGATGCATCATACATATCTATACCGTTATGGCCAGGAATACCAAAGTTTTGTTGATACCATAACGCAGTTGTTGGATCATTAAACCTATTTGTAACAACGTAATTTTCTACTGGCCAGATAAACGTTCCGTCACTCAATCTTCCTGATGGGTCTGAAGCAACCCCATTGACGTAAAACCCAAAATGAACATGCGCCCCTGTCGAACAACCAGTATTCCCCAGATGCGCAATGACATCACCCTGTTTTACATCTCCAATTTTAGTACCGACACTACTTAACGCAGCCTTAATTGACCGAATCTCTTCTTCGATTTGCGATAGTAAATTCTGATACTGTGACTCCTCATTTGCCGTAACAGAAAGTAACCATGCCTTTGTTGACTGTTGAGTTTGCAGTTCAACTTTTTGTTGATCTAGCATATGGTTCTGGTCTTCAAGCTGAACTTTTAATTGCTCTTGATCATTTTTTAGGTTTTCTAATTCTTGTTGTTGAACAACATAGACCTCCCTAGTACCAGTCATTTTTTCGAATAAATCAACATCCAGAAGTTGTAACGCTTGCAAATATTTTCCATGAATCACATTGGTGCTGTACACATCTGGAGTAAGAGCAAATGACGACTGTGTACTTCCAAGTTGGTATGAACTACGAACACGCGCTGATAAGACTTTTTCAATATCTGATATCGACTGCGTAAGGTTACCTTGTTTTTCAGATAAACCATTAATATCGAGTGACACATTTTCAATCAACGCTAACGTTGAAGCAATACTATTTCGTGTTTCTTCTTGCTGTAAAAGTGTTAATGACTCTTGAGTTTCAAGATAAGCCATTTGGTTCTGAAGATTTTGTTCCTGACTTTTTAACTCATTAATTTTGCGCTCGTATTCTGCTTTTTTACTTTCTTGAGTTTTTAACTCTTCATACTTTGTATCAGTCTGGGCACCAATTGAATTTGTATTACTACCGTACGCTACATCAACCCCACTACGTATAGGCATTACAAGGATACTGACAAAAACTATGATTAGTATATGGAAATATTTTTTCATTATGTTCTCATTGCATTCCACGTCGCTAGATAATTAGTAATAATGGTGAATACGGAACCAAACAATACCGTTGCCCCTCCCGTATAAAGGACAAACTCCATATGATTTGATATTAAATCTACTGCTGCAATAAAGTTCATCGAAAAAGCCTCAACCGTTGGAATCAGCATGTATAAACCTATGGTTGAGAGAGTAGTTGCAATAACGGCAAACAAAATACCATCAATAATAAATGGCAACCTAATATACCAAGACCCAGCCCCCACCAATCGCATGACCTCAATCTCACTACTAAATGACTTAATGTTATTTGAAACAACAATTGCCATAAGTACAACAACGGTAAAAAGTAAAACACTGATGAGCACTGCCCCGCCAATACGCAGGGCACTAGTAAACCGTGTAAGTTCAACAACCAAATCTTCTTGAAAAATAACACTCTCTACAAACTGATTGCCTTCAAATTGTGCAGAAACATCGTATAACTTATTGACCGATAACGCTGATACACCAAGAGATGCTGGCAACATATCTGCAGTTACAAACTCTAAAAGCTCTGGTTTATCAGGAAACAACCGTGCACTTCTGTCTTTATAAATCTCAACTGCCTGCGCTTTTGAAATATAGGTTACATCACTTATTTCAGGAGATTTTTCTAACTCTGCTTTAATTTGTAAAATCTGATCCTCGAGCGTTTCATCTTTAAAAAAGATCATTACTTGGGGTTGTTGCTCAAAAAACTCCAAAACCTTTGTTGTTCCAACACTTACAACGACAAACAACTGCGCTATCAAAAAGGTTACTGATAATATCAACACTACAGAAAGTGATTGAAACGGTTTTCTTATTATATGTTGTATAGCGTATCGTAAGATTTTCATGATCATTTAGGTATCTCCAACAATCTTTCCATTCTCCATCTCAACTTTTCTTCCTTTAAGTTTTTTAATTACAAGATCATCATGTGTTGCCATCATAACTGTTGTACCCCAATCATTAATCTGCTGCAACAACTCAACAATCTGTTCACTGTTTTTACGATCCAAATTCCCCGTTGGTTCATCAGCTAGTAATACCTCAGGTTCATGGGCAAGAGCCCTTGCTATTGCAACGCGTTGCTGTTCTCCAGTAGACAATTCATGTGGAAATGCCTTTAACCGATGCAACAATCCGACCTTTTCAAGCAAAAATGGAACAACTTCCGCTATTTCTTTTTTTTGTGATCCTGTAACTTCTAGCGCAAAACCTACATTCTCTTCGACTGTTTGCCGTTGGAGCAACTTAAAATCCTGGAATATCATTCCTATGTTGCGACGTAGCTGAGGAACATTGCGTTTAGATATCTTTACGATATCTTCATCTTTAAAAATAATCGACCCACTTGATGGTGAATCTTCTTTTATTAAAAGTTTGAGTAGTGTTGTCTTTCCCGCACCAGACGGGCCAATAAGAACAACAAAGTCTTTTTCTTTTATATCAAGACACACGTCATCAAGGGCAGTTACCCCACCACGTCCATATACTTTTGTTATGTGATCGTAGGTGATCATGAATTTATTATACAGGTGATTGCAGATAAATAGCGAACGGATCTAATTGTTATTCAAATTAAAACACTAGAACGATAAGTTTTTTACTGGCCAGACGTAGATTCTTCAGGAACATTAGGACCAGTAACATCTGGAGCTTTCGTATCGCCACTACCTTCACTTGAACCATCGATAGGAACTACCGTTGGTTCAGGCTCTTTCACACCAGACTCTTTAATAAATGTTGCAAGCGGAATACTTCCTGCAAGCTTTTTGCCATTAATAATAAATGTTGGTGTTGAGTTAACTCCAAACTGTTGAGCATCTGACCTATCGGTACTTACTGCATTTCTAACAGTATCGGAAACATAATCTGATTTAAACTGATCTTCATCAAATCCTAGATCTTCACCAAATTGGGCAAACCAGTAATCAACATTCACTTCAGCTGTTGCCCACGAGGTTTGATTTTCAAACAACCAGTCGTGAACCTCCCAAAACAAACCTTGTTGTTTTGCCGCTTCAGTCGCATATGCTGCTGAAAGTGCGTTAGGATGACTTTGAGTTATAGGAAAATGACGGTACACAAAATTAACCTGTTCACCATATGTCTCCATAAACGTTTTTGCAGTGGGAAATGCTTGTGCACATGCGGGACACTGAAAATCAGAAAACTCAACGATTACTATCGAAGCATCTGGGTTTCCTTTTGATGGGCGGTCAATTCCCTTGGCATCAACTACATCAACGACATCAGGAGTGTCGTTTAATGCCGCCAAACCAACAACACCAGCAATAAGGACAAGGCTTCCAATAACTACTGCAGCTGCTAATTTTATGTCATTTTGATCCATAGGTTTTTATGATACCACACGAATTAATATCCCTTAAAATAATCCTCTTTTTGTAACGACTTTCTGTATAGCACCGCTATAAATACAATACTTGTAGTCCCCAACCATACTCCAACAACCTCAAGTGCAACCAAAAAACTCCTTACTCCAACAAGATACATTACCACTGGTGGAAGAATTGAAAACACGTGAGCACGTAATCTGGAAACATTAAAATCATGAGTAAATGTATCTTTAAGAACATACGTTAACGTAAGATACGAACTTACCATAGCAAAAATACCCAACAGAGCACCCAAACGTACGATTGCTGGATCAATAAGAAATAGCAGTCCTTGCATAGCCTCCTGGGTAGTATTTGGTCCTGAAACTCCAACAACAGCGTACTGAAAAATAACATAGCAAAGTATAGGAATTACTGTTCCAACCCCAATTGCACTATAGAGTTGTCGCTGACTTAACATATGAATTCGTGAAACCCTAACAACTTCTGGAATCACTGCAAAACCTGACATGGCACCAATCATGACACCATATGGCAAAAAAGCATCCACTATAGAGGGGAAAGGATACACACCCAAATAATGCGTGACGTTAATGTGTTGAAATGAGAAAAGAAAAATAACAACAATAATAAAAACCATACTTACCGTTAAAAAAACTTCAAGTGAATTAACAAACTTGATATTAAACCAGGTGATACCTGCAACAATACAAATTATAAAAAGTGAAAAAAATGTATCTGTTCCCTTACCCACTGTCCCAAAAATTATCGACAAAAAACCTCCAATACCAATAATGTAAGCTAGAATTGCCCCCCATTGTCCCACCAAAATAATAACCATCCCCATCGCACGCCCTACCCTTCCTAAATACAACTCCCCATAACCTACAAGCTGCATGGGCTTATTTGCACCCGTACGCATAACAATTTCAGTGTATGCATAATTAACAGAAACCATAATGAGCCCTGCAACAATAAGCCACAGTAACCCAAGTGGATATCCTACTTTGGCACTTACGTAAGGAATTGCAAAAATACCAGCACCAATGGTGGTTGCCGAAAGAAGTAAAGCCGTGGACCAGTAACCTCGAGTCATATTCAAATTGTATACCAATAGAGCTGGTTGATGGGGCAGCAATATCAACCAGCTTTATATAACCTCAGTTTATTTTGGAATAGCTATGATACAACGTTTATTGGAACGTTCTTTTCGAAAGCTTCAATATTGTCTACCGTTGTTTGTAAAATTCTCTGGACAGCTTCTATGCTATTGAATGCGTTGTGGGGGGTAATAATTACATGAGGCATCTCCATGAGTTGGTGATTTTGAAGCAATGTTAGTACTTCGTCTTTCTTTAAATTATTCATGGTAAGTTCAACCTCATCAATAAGATCTTCCTCACCCTCCAAAACATCAAGTCCAGCTTGTGAAACTTTACCGGAACGCAAGGCTACAATTAATGAATCGGTATCAATTAATCCACCTCGTGCAGTATTAATAATCACAACGCCGTCTTTCATCTTTGCAAATGCATCTTTATTTAACATATGTTTTGTATGGTCATTTAAAGGTACATGCAATGAAATCACATCTGCTTTTGCATACATTTCATCAAGATCAACATAGGTAAATCCAAGTTCTGCAGCCATTTTTTCGTCGCGATTAATATCAAAAACAATAACATTCATATGAAAACCCCTGGCCATGCGCGCCATATGCATTCCAATATGCCCACCTCCAACAATACCAATAGTTTTACCCTTTACATCCCACCCACGAAGTCCATGGTAATCAAAAGATCCATCCTCAGTGCGATCCAAACTCTCAGGAATCATACGCGACAGTGACAACATCAGGGTGAATGCGTGCTCTGCAACAGTATTCTCGCCATAAAAAGGAACATTACATACCGTAATTTTCTTTTGAGAAGCTTTTGATAAATCTATATGATCAAACCCTGTTGAACGAGTTGCAATTAATGAAAGGTCTGCAAGTGAATTAATGATAGGTGTATCAATGGGACTACCAACAAAGACACTCAAAACCTGGGTATCTCGATGATCCATAACGTTATCTACTGTAAGAGGACCTTCCAAAAATGTTAGCTCATGGTTTGGCAGTTTTTCTTCAAAGAATTTTTTCTGCCACTCTTCTTCAATATGTGTGAACAATATTTTCACTAAGTTTTATCATAGCAAACTATGAGCACAGTAGTAAAGACTAACGTCTTATTAATACGAAAAAAGGCGAATACAGCTGAGAGGTTGTCTCAATCTGTACCCGCCTTGATTTTATACGTACATCTTTTGCAGTTAGCCTCATCGCACCATAAAAGGTACAAACACTTTAAACATAGGTATTTGTTTTTGCGTGAGATTAAACGTAACGTTCACGTCACTTATGTCTTGGTTAATAACAACAATGTGTGGTTCCACTTCCTCCCACATATCGTTGTCACTAACTTCTTCTACTTGTACTATCCAGGTCGAATACGGTAACCCATCAAACACAAACGTTCCATCTTCAACCCACTTGACCCAGTACACACTTTCCTGAGTGTCTCTAAAAAGCCGAACATCCACTCTACTGACTGGTACTCCCTTCTCATCAACTATCGTTCCACTAATAACTCCAGACATGGGATCAGTTACCGGTGTGTTGGTCGGTGTTGGCATTGGTGTCTTCGTTGAGGTCGGTGTTGGTACAACCGTTCTCGTTGATGTAGGCGTTGGAACACTTGTCCGCGTTGGCGTAGAAACACTCGTTTCAGTTGGTGTTGCCACAGGGACATTTGTTAGTGCAGAAATGACGTTGGATTGAATACGGTTACCCGCATTGTCTTCAATCCATAAAAGTAGTTTCATGTCATTTTGTGCCCAAAAACCTGTCGTATCTACAGATGCTTTCCACCCGTCAGATCCAGACCAATCTTCGTAAACCATATGCCATGCGCCATCATGATAAAAATGGAACTCTACCTTTTTGACTCCACTTTGGTAATCGGTTGCATAGGCCGTTACCTCAAACCACCCAGTTCCAACAAATGCACCATCGGTTGGGCTTACTATGTGTCCTTCTGGAAGGATTGTATCAACCGGTCCTGATGTCGGCGTTGCTGTTGGGTTTGGTTGCGGGGTATGTGTTGGAGTAGACGGCGGTATGGGAGTGTTTGTTGATCCAGAAATAGGCGTAGTTGTTGGTGGAACTGGTGTTGCTGTTGCCGGACTTGTACACCGTGCACGTGCTGGACATCCATCAACTTGATCGTAGACTTCAATCTCCCAAATAGCATGTGCCCACTCAGTTCCACGTTCTTTAAACGTAAACTTCAGTTTTGAAACCTGAGTGTCACCGAGGGGGATAACAGTTGAATTGTCTTGACGACCCGCTACATCATCTACCAATAGATTCCATCCTCCTCCAGTGGAGTACTCTATCTTAAACCATTTAGGGTATGCCCAGTCCGAACGGACAAGTATAGAATCAATGGTTAGTACCTGCCCTAAATCAATCTCCAACGTTTGATTGTCGTTTAGGGATGATTCCCATCGTGTTCGATGGTTGCCATCAACAGCAAACTGACCAACGTTTCCATTCCGAACGCTTGAAACGGTGACTGGATGGTCTTTTACAAGACTTGGGAATCCGATCATGATCTGATCGTTTATCTCACGCATATTGAACCAGGGATCGTTTTGAGCATGCGCTTCAACCTTGTGGATCTTCCACAATCCATTTACGGTTATGGGCGGTCCTCGTAAGCTAAAGGCCCTACGTTCACCAGAAAGAATGGTAACAACTCCCATGTTTTGGGCATGAACCTCAATGTCAGTTTCACCATTACGTCGAAGGCGTACATAGACTACGTCTAGCGCAACTGGTACTTCTCCTGTGTTTTTTAGGATAGCCTCAAATTGCATGTCTTCGCCAACCTTGGGATTGGTGCGTTCCAGCGTAAACTTCTCTAGCTCCAATCTCTTTTCGCCGGGTGGCGGCCATTGGGCATAGCCATCGTTTTGGCCATCAAAAACACAATTTCCCGATGATGGATAATTAGGATTTGCATCCTTTTCGAACCAGGTTAATCCTGGTATCTGCCAAATTGGGACTGGTTCACCATCAATTACATCTGATCGATCACTTTTCACAACTGCAAAGTGCAGATGAGCTCCAACGTTTCCAGAGTTACCAGATTTAGCTATGTACTGCCCTTTCGATACAGACCTCTTGCCATTATCTCCAACTGAGAATAGACTTTGAAACTCTGCTTCGTTTGAAGGAGCATTCAAATGAGCGAAAATGCTCTTCAAACCATTATCGTGAAGAATCAAGAGAATGTTGCCACCCGCATAGGAGTCGGAATTTGCAGCAGCCTCAAACTTGTAGAATATCTCCCCTCCCATAGGTGCTACTAAAACATGCTCCTCTTCAAGGCTAAAATCTATCGCTTCTTCATTAGATCGAGAGCTAGAACTGTTATGGCTTCCATTTGGTTCAGGGCACCTGGGCCCCTGACTGATACTAACCTTCTTGTCTAGCAAAGACGTGGTGTCGAATGGAAGTCTAAAGTTTTCAACCCCACTTGGGCTTGCCTCAATATTTGTTTGAAACAAAACTGAGAATAATACGATAACTACTACGCAATACTTTTTCATAGCAAATTCTCCCTTGTAGTTTATTTGTAAATGAGCGAAATAGAGATGTTCTAGTCTTCTAGAACCTCAAATGTTGACAAAATGTTAAGAAAATTGTCTTCATGCAGTACCTCAGTCTCACCATAATCTGTTGCTAAAAATGCCAAGACACCAACTTCATTACTGTAAATACTTGGTACCCTAGCAACGTATCCGTAATAGTTAATAACAGGTGTACCATGCTCGTCCTTTTTCGTAATAACAAATTGAAGCTCACGTCCATCTTTAGTTACATATTGACGATTAGTAATGATTTCACTTCTATTGGCGGCTTGAAGCAACTGATTAACGGAATCTGTAAACTCAGCTGGACCTCCACCGGGGTCTCTTCCCCAAAAAGTAAATGATTCATCATTGATGGGTTTGTAATTGTAACCACCAGCCACCAGTATTTCTTCCCATGTTGGTGGGTATTTAAAAGTAAAAGGTCGTTCTATTCCATACGAAGATTCGATCCAATCTGAAGTATCAACGTTAGACGTGAGTTCTTGAATTTCGGGGGTTGGGTTTGGGGTAACTGTTGGTGTTGATTCTGACGGAACCACATCTCGCCCCGTGATTACAAACCACGCACCGACGCCGATTAGTAAACCTACTGCTAAAACCGCAATCATTATGTTTCCGTTGTTTTGTTTAATCATGTGTTATATATAACCTAAAATATAATACTTGTCAATGGAGAGATTTGTATTATTTAAATTATGATTTCCATTCTCGTAGTAAGAACATGGGTTTATTCACTCTCAACCACCTATATGTCAAGTACCCCAAAATTTAGACACCTTGTCTCTGTCTAAATACGACGGGTGGAACCCGAAGAGCTGAATGTATACGTTTATTGTTGTAATAATGTATCTGTTGGTAAACGTATTCAATCAACTCT
>Ga0210057_1007419_pt1 | contig 13295 bp, 12 predicted proteins | sample CryGeyCG2114_010_2_FD_183968 | JGI IMG/M metagenome (GOLD analysis project Ga0210057, IMG submission 183968) | Groundwater microbial communities from aquifer - Crystal Geyser CG10_big_fil_rev_8/21/14_0.10 (SPAdes) (version 2) | ecosystem: Environmental > Aquatic > Deep subsurface > Groundwater ... | reverse complement strand
TAGAGTTAGCTAAAGCAGTTTTTGAAGCGGCTTGTCCAGACGCCAAGATGATAGTATATGAAGCTAAACACCCTTACACACTTAGTGGTATAGAAGTATATGCCCAAGTTGATGGAAAAGAAATTGAAGTTTTTGAAGCAGGATTTGCTCATCCAGACGTATTAAGAAACTGTGGAATAGATCCAGAACAGTATTCAGGATTGGCTCTTGGCATGGGAGTAGAGAGATTGATTATGGCAAGGAAAAATTTACCTGATATTAGGTTAATACGTTCTGTTGACCCGCGTGTCATCAAGCAGATGCTTAATATGGAAAAGTTTAAAAATGTGTCTAACCAACCAGCGATATCTCGAGATATGTCATATTGTGTTAGTAAAAATGATACAGAAGAAGATATATGTGAAAACATTAGAAATGTTTTTGGAGATAAAAGTGACTTACTAGAACAAGTTGAAATATTAGAAAGAACTCCCTTTAGTAATTTGAATCCAATTGCTAAAAAGAGACTTGGGGCACAAGAAGATCAGGATAATGTTTTAGTTCGAATTATTCTAAGACATCCTGATAAAACTCTAACTAAAAAAGAGTCAGCTGAACTATATGCTATGGCATACCCAAAACTTCATCAAGGCAATGAAAAGGGGTATCAATCTAGATAATTTTAACGACGTTTTTGAGAGCTCTGCAATTAGTATTATATGTTTTGTGTTTTTCCTTTCGTTTGATGTTTTTCCACTAGGGTTGTAGTTCAAATTCAAAATTGAACTCAGGAAATGTCTTGTTGACAAACTCTAAATCTTGAGTATAATAATCACTACAACTTAGGTAAGTAGATGTTCTAGTTGCTGCACATCTTTTATCCGTGCAATTGAATAAAAACATATCCACCTTAGTGCATCTTCTTTAGTCCCCTATCTTAGGAACCAGATAGAGATCTAAAGAAGGTGTATTACTACGTAATACTCCTTTGTTCTTTAAAAACTAAATAGACAAGTACGTTCAAGTAAATAAAAGAATTGAGAATTATATAGTTGTCCTAATGAACCGAGTAAATACTTGTACTAAGCTAAGGATTTTATTCTTATCTTGGTACTAATATGTATTTACTCTTTCACTGAGGATTTGATCCTGGTCCAGGATGAAGGCTGGTAGCGTGGATTAGGCATGCAAGTCGAACGAACCATTTTTTCAACTAATGACTAGCTTGCTAGTTTGAGGAAGAGTTTTTGGTTAGTGGCAAACGGGTTAGTAACACCCTGGTAGTTTCCCCAGAGTTGGGCATAGCCAGTCGAAAGACTGGGTAATACCCGATAGTCTCGAAAGAGTAAAGGTTTTAATCGCTCTGGGATACACCTAGGCCCGATCAGCTTGTTGGCGAGGTAACGGCTCACCAAGGCTACGACCGGTAGGGGACCTGAGAGGGTGACCCCCAACAACGGGATTGAGAAACGGCCCGTACTCCTACGGGAGGCTGCAGTCGAGAATATTCGGCAATGGGCGAAAGCCTGACCGAGCGACGCTACGTGCAGGAAGAAGGTCTTCGGATCGTAAACTGCTTTTATACTAGAAAAAGTTAGTTTTACTAATTGATTGTATAGTGTGAATAAGGGGCTGCAAACTTCGTGAAATAGCGCAGATGGCTCTGCGCAGATCCAATTTGTAGCAATATTGTCTTCTTAAAAATCAATATCTTCGTAACAATTACCGAGCGCGACTATCTATAGAAATATAGATATGAAAATTCAGCTTATATGCGGGAAATCTTAATGAGGGCTGCGTCCAAAAAATTGGATCCCTTAAGACAATCCGCAGGGAAGTCGTCAAAATGGTATTTTGATTGACCCCTCAGAGACTGATCCTTAATTGGAGAGATAAAGCCTAAGCTTTATAACACGCTGAATACCCTAACTTTTTTACAAAGTGGGTAGTGATATAGTCCGATCCTTGCAGTGATGCAAGTTACAAATAGTTGGCCAGCAGCAGCGGTAATACGAAGGCCCCAAGTCTTATCCGGATTTATTGGGCGTAAAGCGTGTCTAGGAGGTCTAATGCGTCTCATGTTAAATCTTACTGCTCAACAGTAAGGCTGCGTGGGATACGGTTAGACTAGAGGATGTGAGAGGCTACTAGAACTCACGGTGTAGGGGTGAAATCCGTTGATATCGTGGGGAATACCAAAGGCGAAGGCAGGTAGCTGGCATATTCCTGACTCTAAAGCACGAAAGCGTGGGTCGCGAACGGGATTAGATACCCCGGTAGTCCACGCCGTAAATGATGTTCACTAGGTGTTTCGAGTATCGACCCTCGGAGTGCCGTAGCTAACGCGTTAAGTGAACCGCCTGGGAAGTACGGCCGCAAGGCTAAAACTCAAAGGAATAGACGGGAGCTCGCACAAGTGGTGGAGCATGAGGTTTAATTCGACGCTAAGCGGAAAACCTCACCTAGGCTTGAAATCCTAACGAAAGCTTCTAGAAACAGAAGCCCTCCTTTTGGACGGTAGGACAGGTGTTGCATGGTTGTCGTCAGCTCGTGCCTTGAGGTGTTCCCTTAAGTGGGGTAACGAGCGCAACCCACGCCGTGTGTTAGATATGTCACACGGGACCGCCCTGCTCTTTGTTTAGAAGTTTCTTCTAAGTAAGGAGCAGGGAGGAAGGAGTGGATGACGCCAAATCAGCATGGCCCTTTGACGCCTAGGGCTACACTCATGCTACAATGGCCAGTACAGAGGGTTGCCAAATCGCAAGATGGAGCTAATCCCTTAAAGCTGGTCTCAGTTCGGATTGGAGTCTGCAACTCGACTCCATGAAGCTGGAATCACTAGTAATCGCGGATCAGCACGCCGCGGTGAATACGTTCTCGAGCTTTGTACTCACAATAAAAGCGCGTAGCAGGTTATTAAGCTAGATGGTTAAAATCCATCCCCTCGATCGTCTATCGAGGCGTAGCAGAAAGATAGCTATACATCGTGAGGTGTATAGTGGAGGATCTGGATGCAAATTATAGCCCCAACATAAATGTCGCTAGAGCGAAATGGTTTATCGAGTTCTGAAACCGGGTGGTGAGCAGAATGAAGATAAGATTGAACGCCATTTTGGGGATGTAAGGAAAAGTTTTTTAACTGACCTATGGAGATCTGATGTCTGTTCATACTTTCATCGAGAGTATGATACAATGAAACTAATACAGCATCAGAAGTCAGCTGAGGCATAGTAGCTCTAAATTAATTTAGAGTGAAGGACCTCACTCGATGTATCAATTGATATATTTATGTCAACAAGCTGTATGTCTTGAAACAGCAGATGCATTGAGCTCGCCGTATACGGGAAATCCGTCCGTACGGTGGGAACGTTAACTCTTTAGTTTCAAAGAGAACAATCGCCCGTCAAGTCAAGGGAGCTGGGAATGCCCGAAGTGCCATTTCGATGGTATCAAGGTAGGCTCGGTGACATGGACTAAGTCGTAACAAGGCACGCGTAGCGGAAGCTGTGCGTAGATCAATTAAACTTTTCTTTTTTTCTTTTGAAAAGAAGAAAGTGTCGATTACTTTTTTATAAAGTATACTGGTGTTAGTCATTAAGCCATAAGTGATGACTCTTCACTCTTTACTGAGTGTCGTACCCATTAGGACAGCTATATAGTTCTTGAACAAAAATAAAGATCCGGGAGTTTTTCCTGGATTTTTGTTTGTGATATAATTGAAGTAGATTTATGGTTACTAAAAATAAAATTTTATTAGCAGAGGATGATGAGTTTTTATCTTCCTTAATCAAAAACCGTCTTGTGAAAGAAGGTTTTTCTGTTGAAACTGCAAAAACAGGTGATGAGGTTCTTACCAAGGTTAGTTCTTTTTCTCCAGACTTTTTATTACTAGATATAATCCTTCCTGGAAAGCTTGGTTTTGATATCTTAACAGAGCTTAAAGCTAAGGAGGAAACTAAGAACCTTCCTTTTATCGTTCTCTCAAACCTAGGTCAAGAGAGTGATATGAAGAAGGCAAGTGATATGGGAGCGATAGCCTATTATGTTAAATCTAAGATAATGATTGATGAGATAGTGAAGAAGATATCAGAAGTTTTGAAGAATCAATAAGATATTAACAGCTGACTTATATTTTTGCTATTATTGTTGTATTATTAAGTTAACTTATTAATTAAAAGTATTTAGTTTATTTATGACAAACTCAAAAAAGGGTTTTACCTTAATAGAGTTGTTGGTAGTAATCGGAATCTTGGCTGTTTTAGCTACAGTTGTTGTGTTGGTATTAAACCCCGCTCAGCTATTTGCTCAAGCTAGAGACACTCAGAGACTTTCTGACCTATCATCAACAGTTAGTGCAATTAACCTTTACCTTGTTACGGCAGATACCGTTACGCTAGGTGAAACAGCTTACTCCACAGCTAATGCTACCTGTGGTCTTACTGGTGGCTGTACATTGAGAGATGTATATACAATTGGTGGAGCTGGCTGGGTAACTGTTAACCTCGCCTCATCAACTGGTGGCTCACCTTTAGCATCACTACCTAGAGATCCACTTAACAATGCTACCTACCAGTATGCTTATGTTGGCGACAACACTAATAAAACCTACGAGCTTAATGCAAGGCTAGAGAGTGAGAAGTTTAGGGTGGATATGACCACTGATGGTGGAAACCAAAACACCTGCTCAACTTATATTGAGTCAACCTGCTACTACGAGGTTGGTAATGATCCTGGATTAGATCTTTAATGATTTAACCTGATTCTTAAAAATGTGGATACTCGAAAGATTATCCACATTTTTTTTAGCTTCTTTTTTGATTTCAGGGTATTCTTATATTAACCCTTATGTCGCTTGGTCGAACATAAGACAGGGCCAAATTATTAATATTAAATATTTAACTTATGACAACCTTAAAAAAAGGTTTTACGCTGATTGAGCTACTGATCGTTATTGGAATCTTGGCTGTCTTAGCTACAATAACTGTCCTGGTCTTAAACCCAGCTCAGTTATTTGCTCAAGCTAGAGACTCCCAGAGAATTTCTGATCTTAACTCTACAAAGTCAGCAATCACATTATACTTAACTACTGTTAAAAGTGGAGTTGACCTAGGTGATGCTAGTGCAAACTTTACCTGTGGAACAAACTTCTCTTCAACAGTTGGTGGCGTAACTTCTACCTTTGCGGTAGCAACTACTGCTGTTACAGCTGGTCACGATGGTGTCTTCACCGTTACTGGTCTTGGTTGGGTTCCGGTTAACCTAGCCTCAACTACTGGTGGTGCACCAATTCCAGTACTACCTAGAGATCCAGTAAATGATGCTACTTATCATTACTTGTACAGCTGTAACAATACAGCTAGAACCTTTGAGTTAAACTCAATGATGGAGAGTGAGAGATACGCAAATGGTGGTGCTGATGATGTTGAGAATACCGATGGTGGTGATGATGAAAATGTTTATGAGGTAGGAACAAACCTAGCTCTTTAGAAGATGATAGTTCTTAGTATCATATTACTATTAGTTACCTTAGGAGTGCAGTTATATCTGCGCTCCTTTGTGTATCAGGGCTCTAGGGTTATATTTTGGAGTTCTCCAGTTATATTCAGTATCTACCTTACTTATCTCTCTTATCTTCAATACTTAAGCTGGAGTAGTAGTGAGCTTACCAAGTTCTTCTTACCTCCCTATATTTCATATGACTACTTTCTTTTTTATGTTGGTACTAGAATCTGGTCTCCTTATATTGTCTCCTTTATCTTTGCCCTAGTTGTTTTATTAGTTTTATATTTTATCAACAAGTATTTTCAGGAGAGATTTTTTTATAAGGAGGAGATATATATAATATCGCTTTGTGTTTTTCTAGTTGGTCACCCACTCTGGATAGGTTATATATTTTTGGTTGTTATAATTTACTTTTTATACAATCTTGTTTTGTTTTTGATAACTAGGAAAGTACTTCGCTTATCATTTTACTACTTTTGGATTCCAGTAGCAGTTACTTTAACTGCTCTCCTGCCATACTTAAGAAGCTTAGACCTATTTGTTCTGCTAAAGATTTAATAGATGTGATAAAATAAAGGAAAGCATATGCTTCAAATTCCTGAAGAACAACTTCAAAATATTTTGATTAATGATGGCGTTATTGCCAAGGAGAGATTTTCATCTTTACTAAAAGAGAAGAATCCTAATAAGCACCTAGCTGATTACTTACTAGGGAAAAAGATAATTACTCCAGAGTATTACTTTACCGCTATCTCTAACTTTTACAATGTTCCGATTGCAAAGTTTGAGGGTAGAAATGTTAGTTCTGAGATATTGAATTTAATTGATAAGGACTTTGCTCTAGAACATAGACTCTCCCCTTTTTCAAAAGAAGCAGATGGTTCTTTAAACCTAGCGATGGAGGATCCAACAGACCTAGCAACAATTGAGTTTTTAGAAAGAAAGTTTGAAAAGAAAGTTAATCCATATTTAGTTAACCCAAAGGACCTAGCCAGCTTATTCGCTATGTATGGTAAGCGTCAGGTTGAGAGCTTTAAGAATATAATTCAGGAAAATATTAAGGCCTCCCTAAAACTTAGAGGAACTAAAGATATTAGTGAGATTGCAGCTAAGGGAGAGATAGTCTCCATTACCGACAACCTTCTTTCCTACGCCTTAAGCACTAGAGCTAGCGATATTCATATTGAGGCTTTAGAAAAAGAGGTCTTAGTTAGGTATAGGATTGATGGTGTTTTAAAAGAGATTATCCGAATGCCAAAGGAGATTCATCCAGCGATTGTTGCTCGTTTTAAAATACTCTCCGGTACCAAACTAGACGAGCATACCAAGCCTCAGGATGGGAGATTTAGGTTTGAGTCTGGTGAAGACTTCATTGATGTTCGTCTTTCCATTTTGCCAACTCTTTATGGTGAAAAAGTAGAGATGCGTTTACTTGCTCCCAGCTCTCAGGTTCTTTCTTTTACAGACCTGGGGATGTTGCCAGATACAATCGATATAATTTCTGAAAATATTGCCAAGAGTTATGGTGTTATCCTAGTTACCGGACCTACTGGTAGTGGTAAAAGCACAACCTTATACTCCGTCTTGAATATTCTGAATAAGGCGGAGGTGAATATAATCACAGTTGAAGATCCAATAGAGTATGATATGAAGTATATTAACCAGACTCAGATAAACGAACTAGCTGGAGTTACCTTTGCCTCAGCTTTAAGGGCAATTTTAAGGCAGGATCCAAATATTATAATGGTTGGTGAGATAAGAGACCAGGAGACTGCAGAGATATCCATGAACGCTGCCTTAACCGGACATCTGGTTTTAACCAGCTTACACACTAATGATGCTCCAGCGGCGATTCCAAGACTTCTAGACATGAATGTACCACCATTTTTAATATCAGCGGTTGTAAATATGGTAATGGCTCAGAGACTGGTAAGAAGACTCTGCTTAGATTGTATGTACACATATAATACAACTCCTGAAATTATTACTTTGATTGAGAAGCAGTTAAAAGATATGGATATGAGCGACAAGGTCAGTGTTCCAAAGACCTTGTTTAAGGCTGAGGGTTGTAACTCTTGTAATAATAGTGGGTATAGAGGGAGAATTGGTATTTATGAGATGCTGAATATTACAGCAAAAATGAGAGCATATATTATTGATCCGAATTTCAGCTTGGATTCTTTTAAGAAGCTAGCAAGAAGCGAGGGTATGAGAAGTATGTTTGAAGATGGCTTGATAAAGGCCTCACAGGGAAACACAACTATTGATGAAGTTCTACGTGTTATTAAGGAATAATTGGTGATATACTTTAGATATGAAGTTTCATTATGTTGCTACGAATAAAGATGGGAAGGTGGTTGAAGGTGACTTTGAAGCCGAAAACACCTCTGAGTTATTAGCTAGTCTGGCTAGTAAGGGTCTAAAACCGGTATCTGTAAAACAGATTAAGAATGAGGGAGCATTCTCTTCTTCAAAAAAAGTATTTAACAAGAAGAAGATTACTGACAATGATAAGATATTTTTAACAAAGTATCTTGGAATAATGCTTAGAGTTGGTATTGATTTGTTTGAGGCGATAAATATTTTAATTGCTGACTTTGACAAGTCCAGCCTAAAGGGACTTTTACTTGAGATAAAGGATTCTTTAAAAGAAGGGCGCCCTTTTTATACTACCTTTGCAAAATATCCTCAGTACTTCTCTGATGTTTTTGTAAATCTGATTAAAGCCGGAGAGTCCTCTGGGAACCTAGATGGAGTTTTTGAAAAACTTAGTATAATGACAGAGAAGGAAAAAGTTCTTCGTTCAAAGATAAGGGGAGCAATGATTTATCCGATTATTTTATTCTCCTTATCTATTTTGATTGTAATCTTCTTAGTTACCTTTGCCATTCCAAGACTAGCTGACGTCTTTTTAGGGGGTGGTTTTGAGCCACCTCTATTTTCTAAGGTAGTTTTTAATATTGGTCTATTTGTTAATACTAATATATTTATTATCCTTGGTGTTGGCATAGCTATTACTGCTTTTATAGTTGTCTTTTCAGGATCAATGAAGGGAAAAAGATTTTTTTATAAGGTGGTTTTAAAGACTCCAGTTATTAAAAAAATCGCATATAATATAGCTCTTCAAAGATTCGCTTCAACTCTCAGCTCACTTCTTAGAGCCGGCGTACCAATTATCGAGGCGCTTAGAACCACAACCGACACTATTGGTCACCCGGACATTGAAGATGCTCTTATTCGTATTACTGAAGATGGAGTAAGTAAGGGTCTTTCTCTTGGTGATGCCTTTAGAAAGGAATCTGCCTTTCCCTTTGTTGTTACTAATTTAATTGCGGTATCGGAAAAGACCGGGCACACTGAGGACATATTGGGAACTCTGGGAGTATTTTATGAAACTGAGATTGAGAACTCCTTAAAAACCGCTGTTAGCTTTATAGAGCCGGTTCTTCTTTTATTCATTGGTCTAATTATCGGCTCTATCGCTTTAGCAATAATTGTTCCAGTTTATCAATTAGTTGGTCAGATATAGATGAACAGAGGTTTTACTTTAATTGAGGTTTTAGTTAGCTTTGTGATAATCACTACTGTTGCGGTAATTGGTGTTTCCAGCTTAATTAGGTTTAGAGATTCTAGGGCTTTAGATATTGAAGCAGATAAAATAATATCCACCTTAAGACAGGCTCAGAGCAAAGCTAGAAATCAAGAGGATAATACTCGTTGGGGAGTTTACTTTCACAACTCTATTAATGACAATTACACTCTTTTTCAGGTTGACGAGGGACAGGTTGGTATCTTGGACATGCCAAGTACTGGAGTTTCTGAAGTTACGACCAGGCTTGCAAGTGAGGTTATTTTTCTAGATCCAGCGGAATCTAGCTTTAAAACAGTTTTATTTTCTAAAGGTACCGGTCTTCCGAATAATCCAGCAACTATAATAATTAGTAGGATCGACAATGAGTTTACGGCGAATTTAATTGTTTCTGAACAGGGGCTTATTGAGAAAGAATAGAATCTCTTGCTATACTTAATACATGAAACGTTTTAATCCTTTATCTGGGCAGGCCTTACTGGAGTTATTAATTGGTATAACTCTTGGTGGTATCTTTATCGCTGGGGCGGTATCAATAATTGTTCTATCACTTCGAGTGGATTTTCAAAGTAGCTCCACTCAGGTAGCAAGCGAGTTAGCTCAAAGTCTTAATGATCAAGTTCGTTCAGTAGCAGCAAACGATTGGCGGGACGTTGATTCACTTTCCTTAGAAACAGCTTATCACTTAAATTATCCTGATGGTTATTTTTTCACAGTTGATACTGGTAGTGAGGTTCTTGATATTGACGGGATAAGTTATACTAGAAACTTTAAACTTTATTCTGTTCAAAGAGATTCTATTACCAATGAAATTGTTAGCTCTGGTGGCGTTAGTGACCCATCAACTTTAGATATTCAGGTTACCGTGAGCTGGAATAACAATGGAGAGGAGGAGACGCTGGTTTTCAACTCTTATACTACTAGATATCACAACCTTGATTATGTTCAGGTAGATTGGTCTGGTGGAGCTGGTTTTGAAGGTCCAGTTACTGAGCCGGTTACTACCTACTTCACTGAATTAAATTTTTCTGCTAATGAATCTTTATTTATCACCGACCTATCAACCAGTACGGTAATTAGCGAAGGTACAAATATAGACTCTGAGGAAAAATATGTCTGGAATGATGTACTTGGCTGGATTGATTTTTTTGAAACAAATACTGTAACAGTGAGCAGTACTAGAATCTTTGGTTATGCACTTAGCCCTAATCTTGGTTTTGTTGCTCTAGACTGTTCAACCTCACCAATTGGAGATATCTGTGATCAATCAAACTTTGCGATTACTCATGATGATGATGGTATTTTAAAGGGAGCCGCCTGGAATGACCAAATTGGTTGGATAAGTTTTAACTGTGAAACAACTAATAACTGTTTGAGTCAGGGTGGGCTTGATTATGGGGTAACTATTGATGGAAGTGGTTACTTTAATGGTTGGGGTTGGAATGATGTTACTGGTTGGATAAGTTTTAACTGCGATAACAGCTTTATTGGTAATACATGTGGATTATCAAACTACAAGCTAAGAACTAACTGGAATGCTCCAGTTTCCGAGGGCTCTCTAATCTCAAGCATTATTGATACGGGTATGGGTGGGGGTGTAGCTTATAACTTTATTATGTGGCAGGGTACTGCTCCAGCTAACACTGCTGTTCTATTTAGATTTGCTAGCTCTAACTGCTCTAATGGAGCTACCAATGCTCCTATCTGTGACCAGAATCTTGGCTGGGGAGGAGAAAAAACCTCAGGTGAGGGAGCCTTTATTGGTCCAGGCGGAGATGAGAATACCTATTATCAACCAGCTGGTCCAAACAATCAGGTTAACCTAAGTAGGCTTTATCACAATAATCATCGGTACTTCAGGTATGAAGTTATCGCTCACTCAGATCAAAATAGATCTTCTAGTCCGGAGATTTATACAATTATCGTTAACTGGAGTAGGTAATTTCTATGCATAAAAAAACAAAATCTGGATTTGCATCTTTACCTGCCATACTTCTTCTTGGTGGAGTGATTATTGAGGTTAGTATTGCTAGTGCATTACTAGTTTTTCATTTAAATAACAGTGTTTATGGATCTAGGCTTTCTAATGAAGCCTTCGTAATTGCTAAGTCAGGCCTTGAAGATGCAGTAATGAGGATACTTCTGAATAAGGACTGTCCAGATGCAACCTGTGCTCCATCTGGTGAGTATTCTCTTAATATTGGTGGTGGTGTTGCTGATGTATTAATTTGTAAAAATATCTGTGATGATATTCCGGAGGTTAGTATTGGTCAGCACGGAGTTATCTCTACTGGAAAAGTTCTAACTAGAAGACAAAGACTGATAAGTGTTATTGATGTTGATGAGGAAACTGGACTGATTAGTATAAATTCATTAAAGGAGTTAGCAGAATAGATAAATGAAGTTACCAGATATTAAGATAACTGATTACTTTAAAAAGTTATTTAAACCATCTTTACCAATTGGTGGATTAGAGCTTTCTCACAGCTCCTTGAAGCTTTTAATAATTGAGAACAACTCTTTAATCCAGGCCTCTTTAAGGATACCGGTTGGGATAATTGAGAAGGGTAAGGTTAAGAATTATAAGTTGCTGGTTCAGGCTTTGGAAAACATTCATAAACAGGTAACTCCTCTTAATAAGAATATTTCCGTTATTTTAACTCTTCCCTCTTCAATTATTTATACTAGATCCTTTGATGTTCCGGTAATTAAAGATGGTGATAATTTAAAAGAGTCTATTCATTTAAATCTGACTATGGTTTCTCCAAATGAGCTAGATAACTCATACTATGACTGGCAGTTAATAAATCAAGATGAAGAGAGAAATGAACTTAACCTAATTGGAGCTTTTACAGAAAAAGGAGTAGTGGATAAATATGAAAAAGCCTTAAAGGAAGCTAACTTTAACGTTGTTGCGGTTGAGTTTCCTAGCATCTCTTTAACCAGGTTAATTCAACAAAGATGGGTGGGGATTGATGAAAAAAAGAGATACCTATTAATTGATGTTAATAACGAGGGAGTTTTGCTACTTATCTTAAAGAATGGTAATTTGTTTTTCAGTCACTTTAATAGCTGGAAAGAGATATTAGAAGATGAGTCAACTGAGATGGAGTTTTCCCATATGAAAAGCTTTTTTATTAATGAAGTACAGAGAGTTTTAAATTTTTATCTTGGTAAGACTGGTGACTCAATTGAGGAGGTGGTTCTTATCTCCCCTATTTTTAAGAGTGAAATTACCGAGGCAGTGGATAAGGAGTTTTCATTAAAAATCCGAAGCCTACAAATTAAAGAGCTTCCTAACCTTGGTCAAAACTGGTTCTCGGTTTTAGGCTCTGCCTTAAGAGGTCTACTACCAAGATACAAAGATGACCAGATAAGTTTAACTGCTAGACGAGCTCAGGTTGGCTACTTTCAGGAAAGACTAATTCATTTTATTGATATCTGGAGGGATATTGTTATTAGTGCCTTACTAATTGGTTTAATTGCTCTAACCGTTACTGCAACCTTAGTTCTACGACAGGAAAAACTTATTGACACTAAAGTTAATAGTGAGTTTACGTTAGCGGACTTAAATAATACGAGTGAGATTAAAAACTCAGTTACGGAGTTTAATAAGACGCTAGTCTTTATTGATCAGGCAATAAGCCTAGAGAACTATCGCTCAGATATCCTAGAGCTAATAATTGAAACCGCTGGAGAGAGAATTAAATTAGCCAGAGTCTTCTTAAACACAACTAACTCAGTTGCGATAACCGCTAGTACTGACTCGGATGTTGAGGCGATTAACTTTAAGAACCGCTTAGAAGCAGTGGATAGTTTTACTGATGTAAGACTACCTTTATCCAATATCAATACAGATACTACCGGAAGAGTTAACTTCAGTTTATCTTTCAACTTAGTTTCAGAAGATTAGTACAGATCTCTTCCCATGCTGAGGTTATTACAGAGTTAAATATCTTCTTGTTCTTAATCTTTTTTAATACAAAGTCACCAGCTTTTAGTCTTATCTTTTCTTCTTCAGGTCTAACTCCAACTCTTACTCTGTAAAACTCCTGAGTCCCAAGTGAGGTTATTAAACTTTTCACGCCGTTATGCCCAGCAGATGACACGTTAAAATCAATCTTATAGCTTCCTTGAAGTAGATCCGTATCATCATGAACTAAAATCAGGTTACTAGGCTTAATCCCCTGCTTATTAAGCCAGGAGGTTATAACTGGACCACTGT
>Ga0210057_1007418_pt1 | contig 13297 bp, 17 predicted proteins | sample CryGeyCG2114_010_2_FD_183968 | JGI IMG/M metagenome (GOLD analysis project Ga0210057, IMG submission 183968) | Groundwater microbial communities from aquifer - Crystal Geyser CG10_big_fil_rev_8/21/14_0.10 (SPAdes) (version 2) | ecosystem: Environmental > Aquatic > Deep subsurface > Groundwater ... | reverse complement strand
TGGCTGTTCAACAACACAAATAGTGGTCTTATCCCGACGGTCATCGTTGCAAATCGAACAAGGATCAGTTTCAGCAACATTAAAACAAACCGAACAAAGGACAGTATTCTTTTTCAGTCCTGATAAGCTCTCAGCAAATTCATCAAGCTGATTTTGAGGCACATGAAGCAAATAAAAAGAAAGCCGCTGAGCTGTTTTCGGCCCAATGCCCGGCAATTTTTCAAAAGATTCAATTAATTTCCGGATCGGTCTGGGAAGATTCATTTTTTACATTCCCATTGCACCTTGAAGACCGCCGCCAATTTCCTGAAGTTTTTTAAGCGACCGTTTGTGGGATTCTTTCAAAGCCTTGTTTAAAACTTCAACCATCTCTTTATCGTCCATCTGGCCTTCAATTTCCAATTCTTTAATTTTCGGGCTGCTGATAAAGCCGCCACCTTTAATCACCACTTTAAGTCCTTTTTCCTCATACTCCGTGGTGACATTACTCAATTGTTTTTGAATCTTAAACATCTGGCTGGCCATTTTGGCTTTCTGACCCATTTGACCAAACATTAATTACCTCCTTCTTTCCCTATTTTACCATTGAGAATGTTTTCTGCCAAATCAATAATATCCTCTTTCTTTTCCTTCTCTCCCAAAACACAGGCGAGATGAACCGGCATACCCAAAACCTGGCTTGTAACTGTCTCAACAATCTGACGAGATTTGGCTTCCTCCAAACGCTCTTTGTGAAATTTATAAAAGACTTTCAGCGTTAAAGTTTTGCCATCAAAATTAATCGGTTGACAAGCTCGCAATAATGCTTGAACCGAATGATTAAGCGGCTTGACTTCGGTTAAAATATCCTGCCAGCGGGATTCTACTTCAGCCAATTCTCCATTGTCTTGATTATCTCTTTTATTTAAGGAGCTATTGATTTTTTTCTGGGGCTCAGCAGCTTTTTTGGGACCGCAAAACTCAACTACAGCCAATTCTAAAGGCAATTGAGGAATAGGCGAAAATTTAAGTTCACGATGAGCTTGAGAAAAAAGATTAATCAATAATTTAATTTGATCAAAACTTAAACTTTGAATTTCTTTTGGTTCTTCAAAATCAGTCAAACCAATCTTAGCCAGCATTCCCAAACGAAGAGAGTTCAAAATCTGCTGAACAAAAACCACCAAATCGCCTCCAAATGTAACAATTCTGTCGATTTCCAACAAACTTTTTTTAACATCTTTGGCTGCCAGAAGTTCAAGCAATTTTTGGGGTTTTAATTCTTCTGTTTGCTGCAAAAACCTTTTTGTCTCTTCCAAGGTTATTTTCTTGCCGCTTAAAGACAATTGTTCTAAAAATTTATGAGCATCCCGAAAAATACCGTCCACACTTTTAGCAATCTCCACCAAAACACCTTTTTCAACCTCAAGCTTTTCTCTTTTAACAGCTCTTTTAAGACAGGCAACTACTTCAACTTGTCTACCTTTCCGGAAATTAAAACGGAGACAACGGGAAATAATAGTATCCGGCAATTTTTCAGGAGCCGTGGTGCAAAGAATGAAAATAGCGTGAGCCGGCGGTTCTTCCAAGGTCTTTAACAAAGCATTAAAAGCCTCTGCTGTCAACATGTGAACTTCATCAACAATGTAAATTTTATATTGGCACTTTACCGGCGCCAGTTTAATTTTCTCCCGCAAGGCTCTGATATCATCAATGCCCCGATTAGAAGCGGCATCGATTTCAATCAAATCAAGAGCGGTACCGTCTGTAATTGATTTACAAATCTCACAACGATTACATGGTTCATAATCCTGCCCTGCCAGGCGGGCCTTTTTTTTTAAACAATTCAAAGTTTTGGCTAGAATTCGTGCGGCTGAAGTTTTGCCTACCCCTCTCGGGCCGGCAAAAAGAAGTGCGTGCGGCGTTTTGCCAGATTTGGCTAAATTAATTAATCCCTCTCTTGCTTCAATTGAATCAAGTTCATTTAAGCTTTGCGGTCGGTATTTGCGATAAAAGGTTTCTGAGACCATGGATAACTAAATCCTCGATGGTTAAATTTTGTTTTTTTGCTTCTGAAAGGCAAATGACTATTTCACCAAGACAATCTGCCTGCCCGCCCCCCTTCGTCCTTCGGACTTTGGTCGGGGCACCGTAATAAAAAGATAAAACGGTTGCGACCTTATCTTTTTTGCGATACTTTTCATCTAAACGCCTGATTGTTTTGGCGTCTACAAAAATAAGATTAATGGAAAACATTTAAACCTGTCAACTACAACTTAATTACTGCAAACTATATCAAAGAAAAATTTCTAGGGATTTTTTAACTATCTCCGCCACTTGAGAGCCGTCTGCCTTACCTTTGACCTTTGCCATCACCACCCCCATCACCTTGCCAAAATCTCTAGAATCTTTTGCCCCAGCCTCTTTAATTGCTTGTTTAACAACTTTTTCCAACTCTTCAGCAGAAATTTGCTGAGGAAGATATTTACTCAAAATTTCCATCTCTTTTTTTTCTTTCTCCGCTAGTTCTGGCCGTTTGCCCTGCTGATAAAGTTGAATTGCTTCCCGCCTTTTTTTAATTTCCTGACGAACCAAAGCCACTATGTGTTCATCTTTCAAAGTTTCATCTTTTGAACCATGAAGAGCAATTTGCTGATTCCGGATTTCCGCCAGCAAAACCCTCACAGTAGCTACTGTTGTTCCATCTCTGGCTTTCAAAGCCGTTTTCAAATCATTTTCAATTTGAGTCAAAATCGCCATTTTACCTCCTGCTTTTTTTTCTTCTTCTCGATAAAGCTAATTTTTCCTTTTTTTTAACAGAGGGTGGTTTGTAAAATTCGCGATCTCTAAACTCGGCAATAATTTGCTCAGCCTGAACTTTTCTTCTGAATCTAGCAATTAAGCTTTCTTCTTTTTCTGCAGGCCGTTTTCTAACCACAGTCGCCATTTTTCAAGCACCTCCCTTCTTTCTTAAAACCTCAATGATTTTTTCCAAGCTTAATTTTGTTGGCCTCATATTGGGATTGACTGACGCCTGATTCAATAATAATCTTTTACTGGCATGCAAAAACCAATCAGAGTCAGGGTCTAATCTTCTAAACTTATTATACGCCCCTGTCAAGTCTACCTTAGAATCAGGACGGGAATAAATTTGAACTCCACCAGTTTCCGGATCTTTTTTAACCACCAAAGCATAACCCTGAATCTCACCTCGCCACAAAACATGCTTATTAGCTGATTCTACCGCTACCCCTTTCCCCCAAAGTGTCTGAAATTCTCTTCCTTCTTTCAATTCTTCTTCAGCCCTAATTTTATTTTTTAAATTCAATAAAACCGCATCCAAAGCCCTAAAGCCAAATTCCATCACCTGCTGGTCTGACTTTGCCAAACTTCTTAAACCGTCAATTAAAGTATGGAGATAAAATTGATAACGCTCCTTGCCAACTTCTTCCCATTTCAAATCCCGGGCATTATCAATTTGAGTGACTACGGCTACCAAACTCTGAAGAGTTTGTTGGTCAAGATGCCCCGTGGGCTTTATATAATTCAAACAAAGTTTAGCCGCTGAAAGGTATTTATCGGTCTGGTGATGGTCCAATTTGCCCCGGCCAACATCAACATACAAAATATCAGGGTTTTGGTTAATTTCTTTGGCTTTTTCAACTGAAACTGTTGATTCCGCAAAACCAATTTCTGCCCCCTGCCACCCCGGTAAAAAGCGTTTAATTAACCAAACACTAGTGACCGCATCCAAGTCAGGATTAAGATGGGTAATAATTTTCTTCATAAATTTAGGCTGTTTTTATTCTAGCCCTTTTCCCGCCCCAAAACAACCCCAAACTTGACAAACTATAGGTTTATGGTATAATCAGAACCATTCAGAGAGTAGCTCTTTCACAGCAAAGGAGAAAAAGAGAACTATGGCATCGGGTAGAATTCGGACGCTGCAAGGAAAACAAAGAAAAACCAGGAAACGACGACAAGCAAAAGCAAGGGGGCAACAAAAAATTAAGACTCGGGTGAGCCCAGGCGCGGTTCATCCCGGATCTGTTTCAGGGGCACGCGTGAATGGCAGCGGTGTCATGGCCATGTGCCACTGGCCGCCCCGGTAAGGGGTTCACAACTTGCGGGGCGAGGAAAAAAAATTATGTTTGTTGGGCACTAAGCCGACAACAAGTTGCTTTTCCTCCCCCGCTCCCATTTTTTAGGAAAATTTTAGCCGTTTGAAAATTTCTTGAAGACTTAGAAGTTCTGTTTTCTCAGAATCTCTTTTTTTCCACTCAATTTTATCCTTGGCTTGCCCTGAGCGGAGTCGAAGGGTTTTCTCCGACACTACCAATCGCACTGGAATACCAATCAAATCCGCATCAGCAAATTTGACGCCGGCAGAAACATCATCTCGATCATCATACAAAACATCCACCCCAGCCTTGACCAATTTTTCATAAATCTTATCTGCACCAGCCCCAATGTTAATTAAGTGAACCTGAAACGGGGCTACACTTTCCGGCCAAATAATCCCCTTTTCATCATGGCTGGCTTCAACAACAGCCGCCATTAACCTGCCTAAGCCAATGCCATAACAACCCATCCAAACCGGCCTTTTTTTGCCTCTTTTATCAAGATATTCGGCTTTCATCTGAGATGAATATTTTGTCCCCAATTTAAAAACATGACCCAATTCAATGGCGGTTTTAATCTTTAATTTTCCTTTCTCACATTTTGCGCAGAGAAACTGATTATTAACCACAGCTACATCAACCACCTCTGCTTTTTTTAAATCCCTCGGATAATTGAAATTTTTAATATCAATATTTAGTTTATTGGCTCCGGTAATCAAATTCTTGACTGTCAAAACTGATTTGTCCACCAAAAACCGGTTTACTTTCAAATCAATGGGCGCCACAAAACCACGCACCGTTGCCAATTTCTCCAACTCCTCTGGCTCGGGAATGCGAAAATCACTGGTTCCCAAAACACTTTCTAGCTTGGTTTCGTTGATCTCCAAATCGCCCCTAATTAAAATTGCCATTGGTTTTTTATTAACAAAGTAAACAATCGTCTTCAAAAGTCGCCAAGCCGGTTTTTTATAAAACTCAACCATCGCTTCCATATTCAATCCCCTCTTGGCTGCTATTTCTTTAAGCGGTAATTCTTTTTCATCAGCATTTTTGTTTTCCAATTTGCCTTCGGCTTTTTCCAAATTAGCCATGTAGCTACACTTATCACAAACCGCTACCCTATCTTCACCAGTTGGACAAAAAAACATAAATTCATGGTTAAAACTACCGCCAATTGAACCAGAAGATGCCTCAACGGCCTGAGTTTCCAACCCACAACGTTGAAAAATTTTTTCATAAGCCTGATAAACCTTTTGATAATACCTGTCCAAATCTTTTTCATCTGCGTGGAAACTATAAAGGTCTTTCATCATAAACTCTCTGACGCGTAAAAGTCCACCAGTGGCTCGGGCTTCATTACGGAATTTATTTTGAATTTGATAAACCGCTTTGGGCAAATCTTTATAAGAAGAAATCAGTTTTCGACAAAGGTCGGTCATCACCTCTTCATGAGTCGGCGCCAAACAAAAATCATGACCGTGCTGGTCTTTGGTTTTAAACAAGGGCGGCACATAAGCTGTCCACCGACCAGTTTCTTGCCAAAGTTCATGAGGATGAAGTGAAGGCAAAAACAATTCCTGACCATCAATGGCGTCCATTTCTTCTCGAATAATCTTTTCGATTTTTTGATAAACTCGCCAACCCAAAGGCAAATAACTAAAAATGCCTGAAGCCAACTGATCAATAAAACCAGCCTGAACTAAAAAACGATTACTAGGCGCCTTTGTCTCCTTAGGCGGCTGGCGTAGTGTTTTGCTAAAAAGTTGAGAATATTTCATTGAAGATATTTTAGCTAAAAAACTCTTTTAAAGCAATCTAAAAACTTTTTCAATTCTTGGCCTATTTCTTTATCTTTCAATCCAAATTCAATATTGGCCTTTAGCCAACGCAAAGGATCACCAGTTGTCAGTCATTGGCCGTTTTTAATTGGTTCAGCTATGGCCACATCTTGTTTGGCTAAGGTATTAACAGCGTCGGCAAACCAAAGTTCATTACCCCGGGAAAGTTCTTGTTTAGCTAAAACAGAAAAAATTTTCGGAGAAACAATAAATCGGCCCAACTGAGCAATATTGGAAGGAGCCTGGTCGGCAGGTAGTTTTTCTAAAACTTCAATGGCCCGATGAGGATACTTTTTATCTTGAAGATATTTAATACTGGCATAGCGATTAATCTCTGACCAGGGCACCTTTTGGGCTCCCAAAACAACTGCTGGCTGATACTTCTGATAAACCTTAATCAAATGAGCTAGATAATTACCCGGTTTATCTTCCAAAATTAAATCATCACCAAACATATAAACAAAAGGTTCTTTAGCTAAAAAAGCTTTGGCTGCCAAAAGTGGTGAAGCATTACCATAAGGTAAGCGAGGCGACTGAGGAATAAAACGAAAAATTCTTACCTTCTTCCAAATATAACGGAGGCTGTCTAAAGCATTTTCTTTACCTGTCTTTTTTAAATATTCTTCTAGCTCCGCATCGGGCGTAAAATAACGCTTGAGCATTGAGTCGCCATGACGATGAACAATGGCAATCTCTTCGACACCAGCAGCAATTAATTCCTCAACTAAATATTGGATATTAGGTTTGTTTAAAATCGGCACTAACTCTTTTGGATAATTCTTGACCACCGGCAAAAAACGGGTCCCCCGACCAGCAGCGGCAATCAAACCTTTTTTAATTCCAACCATTGGTATTATTTTATCATTAATATTGAAACCTCTCTACCTCTATGATATGATTCAAATCGAGGGGAAATCTGCACATTTAAAAAGGAGAACTCAACCATGGCCATGGATAAGGCGTCGACGCCAAAAGCAAAGAAGGTGACCCCCATAGGCGTAGTTAGAGTGACTGCAGCTAATTCGCACAACAAAACCATCTGTCTCAATTGCGGGACAACCTGGTACGGAAAGTGCGAGAGTTGCCTAAATTGTGGCAGTCACAATCTCAAGTATCCCACACTACCGTCACAACTAACTGATGACTAAGTAGTCATATCGATCCGCTCTTGCAGAATTTCCCCTCCCTCTCTTCATTAAAAAGGCCAGAGAGAATGGAAACGGGTCAGAATGGCAGTGGTGTTGACAATTCGGGCAATATCGTTAGCAGTCACCAAAATAATCAAAAACAATAAAATGCTCATCCCCACCGCGTTAACCCAATGTTCGATTGAGGGTTTGGGCCGGCGCTGAGTAATAGCTTCATAAAGAATAAAAAGCAGTCGGCCACCATCTAAAGCCGGAAAAGGCAAAATATTTAGAACCGCCAAATTAACCGAAAGAATACCAACAAACTGAAAAATGGCTAAAAGACCTTGATTGGCAACTGTAGAAGTAATTTGCAAAATACCAATCGGTCCGGCCACATCTTTAGGCACCACTCCCCGACCAACCAAATCAACCAGCATTTTAGCCAAAGCCGTAAAAATCAGCGTTCCCCAACCTAAAGCTTCTTTAACTCCCTCTATTGCTCCCCGGAAAGGCATTTGCCAAAAAGGATATTTTTTCATCTCGATGCTCGAGACAACTACTCCCAATGGCCCCTCTCCTTGCGGTGATTCCAAACGCGGAGTAATAGAAAGAGGCAAATTGTCTTCCCCCCGCTTAATCAGTAATTTGACCTGCTGGCCTTTTTTTTCACCAATCAAATCAACAAAATGCTTCAAATTTTCCAACGTCTGGTCGTCCACTGCCAAAATAATGTCCTCTTTTTTCAATTCTATCTTGTCGGCTGGAGAGCTTTCAATAATATCGACAATTTTGATTTTGTCAGTCTGGGTGGGAATACCAGAAACAGAATAAACCGCCGAAAAACAAATAATTGCCAGTAAAAAATTGCCCAAAACGCCGGCAACGATTACGGCCGTGCGAACTCTTTTACTTTTGCTCCAAAAAGCTTGCTTGGCCCGCGGAGCTTTAGCGAAGTGGGCTAACTCTTCTCCATAAAGCCTGACAAATCCTCCAAAAGGAACCCAGTTAATTGAATAAATTGTCTCACCAATTTTTCTTCCCCACAATCGGGGCGGATAGCCAAAACCAAATTCTTCAACTTTAATACCGGCCTTCTTGGCCGCCAAAAAGTGACCCAATTCATGGACCAAAACCAAAACCGATAAAGTGATTAAAAAAACTAAAAAAGTAAACATTTTTTAAAATTTCATCAACTCCTGCTCTTTGGCTTGACCCATGGCCTCAATTTTTTCAGTCATCTCATCAGTTATTTTTTGAATTTCTTCCCCCAACTGCCGGCGCTCATCTTCATGAATCTCTTTGCTTTCAAAATTTCTTTTAATTTCAGCCATCTTCTCCGCCCTCACCTGACGAATCATAATTCTGGCCGCCTCTAATTTCCGGTGTAAAACTTTAACTAGCTCTTTTCTTTTTTCCTCGGTTAAGGGCGGGATTTTGATTCGAATCAAATTGCCATCAATCACTGGCGCCAGACCTAAACCACGATCCATTGCCAGGGCCCGCTCAATCTTTTTAATAATTGTTTGGTCAAAGGGAGTAATCAGCAATTGATTTGGTTCGGGAGAGGAAATCGTCGCCAACTCAACCAAAGGCATTTTAGTCTCATAAGCCTCAACCATTATTTTCTCAACCAAGGCTGGTGTCGCTCTCCCGACCCTTAGCACTGCCAAATCTGAAGCAAGCAGCTCCAAAACTTGGTTCATTTTCTGACGGACTTCTTCCATTACTTTTTGTTTTGCCCCAGTTCAAATCTAGCCAAACAGCCAACGACAATATTTTCTCCAATTTTGCCAATCGTTTCTTTAATTAATTCCTCAATGGTTATCTTTTCGTCACGGATATAGAGCTGGCTTAATAATTTTTTGACATTTTTGGGGTTCATTGCCGCCACCTGCATTGCCAGCTCATGAGCCAGTTTTTTAAACTCTGAGTTGCGGGCGACAAAATCAGTTTCGCAGTTCAACTCAACCACGGAAACAATCCGACCATCATCATGGCTGTAAGATTCAATCAAACCGCAATTAGCCTGCCGGCCAGCCCGTTTATTGGCCGATGCTATCCCTTTTTTCCGCAGCCATTCCTGGGCCTTTTTAAAATCACCTTCCGCTTCTTCCAAAGCCAAACGGCAGTCCATTATTCCCGCTTTGGTTTGGGAGCGTAGCTTCTTAATTTGTTCAAGACTTGCTTTTTTTGTCATAAATCTCTTTGCCCTCTTTAGCCGCTACAGCAATGGCGGCCACGACTAATTTGATAGCAGCAACCGCATCATCATTGCTTGGAATAATATAATCGACTAAATCCGGGTCAGCATTAGAATCAACCAGCCCGACTACAGTAATTTTCTTCTTTTTTGCCTCTTTAACTACCAATCCTTCTTTTTGGGTGTCAACAATAAAAAGAGCTTCAGGCGGTGCTTTCAAAGCTGACAAACCGCCAAAAAATTTTTCTAAACGGCCAATTTTCCGATCCAATAACAATTGTTCTCTTTTGGTATATCTTTTATACTCCCCTTTTTTCCGTTCTTCCTTCATCTCATTTAATTTGTCAATACTCTTCTTAATCCTTTCCCAATTGGTCAAAGTGCCTCCCAGCCACCTCTGAGATACATAAGGCATACCTGCTTTTTTTGCCTCTTCAATAATAATTGCCTGCGCCTGCCTTTTGGTGCCTACAAAAACAATTGTGCCGCCTTTAGCTGTCAATTCCTGGACAAACTGACAGGCTTTTTCCAAGCCCTCTTTAGTTTTAGCCAAATCAAAAACATGAACACTGTCTTTGACACCATAAAGATAGGGTTTCATTTTGGGATTCCAACGGCTGGATTGGTGACCAAAATGAGCCCCGGCTTCAAGCAAGTCTTTAAGTGAAATTTCTTTTTTCTTCATTTCTCCTTTTTACCGCCACCCGTCACGAAGTCTCAAGGAGAAAACAACGAGTGTGTGTAATAGAAATAATATATCATAAATCAAAAATATTGGCAACCTGAAATTAGAATTTAGAATTTTAAAACTCTTGAGTTATTTCAGCTTCTTTTTCAGATAATTCTTAACATAAGCAAAAAGGCTTGCCAGTTTTTCTCTTTCATTTATTGGTACAAACGGTCGCATATCCAAAACAAAATCCTTCTTGGAAAAATCTCCCACCCTTTCTAAAATCTCTTCATTTTTAATATTTTCTAAACCATAATATTTTAATTTTTCTTTTACCAGCTTGTCATTAATTTTTACCCCCTGATTTAAAAGATACCATAAATCATATAAATCTCTCCCTTTTTTTCTGGTTAATATTGCTCTTATTTTTTCCGCCCCAATTTCTTCTTTAGAAAGATGATAAACAAAAGAAGTAAAAAGAACCGGGTATTCAGTCTCGATAATTGATTTTTGAGGCAGGAAAACTTTCTCTCTAAAAAAGAAATCCAGATTAACAAAAGTTTTGTAAGGTAAAACAGAAGGGCTTGCCGTTAGTAAAAACCTTTTCCCGGCAATCGTTTTTCTTTCTTTAAACTCCACATCTTCTTCCTTAGAAAAACTCCTAAAAACCTCAAAAATAAAATCCAAAAAATCTTTTTGGTTAAGCTCGCAACTAAAATCCAAATCCTCGGAAAAACGAGGCGCTTTGTAGATTAAATGAAGCGCCGTTCCCCCTTTAAAGAAAATTTTTCTACTTTTGGAAAAAGAATAAAATTTTGCTAAAAACAAAATCTGGAGATACTCCCGAAAAACAGTAGTTTCGTTTATCTTATATTTTTTACTTAAAGCGGCTATTTGATCTTTGGTAACCATTTGATAATGCTCCTAAACTGTCTTGTCTGGGGACATTTCTGCAAATAATCTTTAAAGCGCCCCCAATTAATTAAAGAGAAATCATATTCGTCCAAATCTACCTTTCTTAGGCCCTTTGAGGCTAAATATAGTTGGTCTACTAAGGCTTTTTCTGGAAGGGCAATTAAAAAATCATTGCTCTTTTCATAACCCCAAAACAAAGATTTTTGAATATGAACATAAGAAAAAATTTTCCCTTCTGCCATTTTTTTGGTAGTTTTTTTACTGGTAGCACTCGTAATTTCGTAAGGAAATTGAGAAAGAATTCCGTAAAAGTTTAAAGCACTCTCAAAAGAAATGTAGGAAGGACAATAAATAAAATTAGCTAAAACAAAATCATTAATTCTGCCCCCCTTAAGAAGATATTTCCCCCTTTCGATTTTTTCCAAAACGCCATTCACCACGAGCTTATTTATTATCCTAAGCAGGGTACTTTCTTTTTTAATCTCCAAAAGGTCTTTTAAAACATTTAAAGTAAAAAGCTTTAGCCCAGAATCATATATTTTTTTGGTCATTAAAGCCAAATTATATCTTTCCATATACTCTATATATTAGAGAGTTTAAAGAATCTTGTCAAGGAGAATTTTTACGGCGCAATTTCTTCCCAGTCGAAGTTCAACTGCCAGAGGCCGGGATAGGAAAAACAATAATCTATGTGAATACCAGAACGTTCGACTCTAGAATGAAAAAAGATCACGAACCTTTGTAGGTACTTGCTGGTGAGAACAGCAAGCTTCGCCTATGGCGAATCGCGATCTTAATTTGCCTCACTTATTCAGTTTTGGCTGTTTGGCTGAATTGTCATCTTCTCGTAGAGATCCTGGATGAGGAACTTTAGAGTTATTTTGGCGTGAACACAGAATCGTTCGTCCAGTGCCCAAATGCTTCCTTTTTGGAGAAACGCTTCATAGGGGCAACCGCCGCCGCAAATTCCTAAAGCGACACAGTCAATACATTCAGGCATGTTGAACGGAGAACGGCTTCGCCATTCAAGCCAGTACGGATGGACATGAGGGTCAAGCTGGGGTGTAAGAGGCACAAAATAGTCTTTGGCCCCAACCGCGCCGTGACAAACACCGATTTCTCCACCTGGAGCCACGGCAATCTCTCCGCCACATCCCGCGCAATCATTCAAGCGTGGGTGCCTCCTGATAAAGGTACGAACTTTGCGCATCATTCGATCTTCATATATGCCTTGCTCTCGGGCAATTTTGAATGCCCGGATGAGGGCTCGGGAAACACGCCGACTGTACTTTTCAGAATCGGCAAGTTTAACTGCTTGGCCTTCCCGAAGAATATTGAAACCGAATGAAAGAACACCAAGCTCTTTGGCAAAAAAGAGGATGGTTTCTTCCAGATGATCTACGCTCGATTCCGTGGCCGTACAGGAAATGCCGACATTTACCCCATGGTCCTTAAGGAGTTTAAAGCCCTTAAGGGTAGCGTCAAATGTTCCTTTGCTAGAGCGAAAAATTCTTTCTTGATCATGAATTCTCTTTCGCCCATCAATAGACACGGAAACAGTTACCTTGTGCTTTGCAAGGGTTTCGGCCAGTTCCGGAGAAATTTCAAACTAGAGGAGAGAAAGTTCCTGAAGTTTTTTGATTTTTTCCAAACAGGCAAAAGTTTATGGGCTTGGGTATCTAAATCAGGATATAAGCTTTCCTTTTGGCCTATTAGGTGGTGAAATGGGGAAGAGTCCAAAATAAAAAAATTGATTACTTCAGACAGTGGCCAAATTTTGTCCGCAGAAATATTTTTTGCCTGAGGGAAATGTCTTTCAAGATAATCATAAAATAAAAAATGAAGCATTTCGTGAGCAATAATGGCTGGATAGCCTCGGGAGTCTCGCCAAAAAAGCTGAAATGTTTTAGTTTTTAAAAATCGGGGGTTACAGTTAAAAATTGAAAGATAAGCAATATATTTCCCTTTGGGCCAAGGATGGCTAAAAATTTTGTCAGTTGCTAAATAAAATTGTTTTTCAATCTTTTGCCATTGTTTTTCTGCCTCTTTACAAGCAAGATTTAACCTTTCTTTTTGGGCTTGATAGTATTTATCAATATATTTGTTAAGAAGAAGTTGTTTTTGTTTGGGTGGCAAACCTTTAGCCTTAACCAGCTGGGGATAAAGTCTAATTATAGCCGCTCCGAAATCAGCCCCTGCTTTTTTATGCTCTAAAAAATTAAAACAAACCTCTTTATCTAAGGACTTATTAAGATGAAATTTGAGTTTTGGAAAAGATTTATTTACCATTTACGGTGCAATCTCTTCCCAATTGAAATTCAACTGCCAGAGCTCTTGGGGGCTGTTAATCCAAAGGTCGGGACGGTAGGTGAATTTTTCAGCCGGATTTCGGTTGTCATCTAAATCTCGACCAAAGCTGGGGCTGGCATGGCTAATAAACATTC
>Ga0210057_1007415_pt1 | contig 13306 bp, 17 predicted proteins | sample CryGeyCG2114_010_2_FD_183968 | JGI IMG/M metagenome (GOLD analysis project Ga0210057, IMG submission 183968) | Groundwater microbial communities from aquifer - Crystal Geyser CG10_big_fil_rev_8/21/14_0.10 (SPAdes) (version 2) | ecosystem: Environmental > Aquatic > Deep subsurface > Groundwater ... | reverse complement strand
GTGTATTTAAGCTTATTAACACAAATGTTTAAAAGTCCACAAAATTGTGGATAACTATTTAAAATATTTAATTTAAAGTCTACAATTTTGTAGACTTTCAACTGTGGATAAGATTCTTTTACTTTTTTTATTTAATATTAGTTTAATTTTTAAATATAATGTAGCGTTAAAATTTATTGACCAATTTAAGTATATGTGATATTATTATATCATAAGATCATTACAAAGCAATTAAAAAATTGCTTCGAAGGTGTATTGAAACAGGGAGTAGCCTTTGAATCAATTTTTTCTTCTCTACTGTTCGTCGATTAATCTGTCGCCGATACAGGTCAATTAAAAACAAAAACAAAAAACAGGTAGAGTTCGCCTATTAAACAAAATTTTGGCGAATTTTACCACTAAGGATGGTAGAGAAGCGCTTTTTTTAGTCGGCAAAAAAGCTCTTTTATCCGGGAGTTAATGTATTTTTTCAACTATCTACTGATGGTTGAAAAACAAGACTTCGGGATGGGGCTCAGATTAGGCTAAAAAATTAATTACCTTTTTAATAAAAAGGGGGCCTGTCTGGGCCCCTTTTTTATTAAGGGGAAAGCCTTGTTTTTTCTAAGAAATTAAGCTATATTATATTTATATCATTAAGACTGATTGGCTTAATATTTTTTATGGATAAGAAAGTAGTCGCTAAAATTAAAAAAGAGCTGCTAGCGAGAAAAAAAGAAATAGAAGAAGAGTTGCGCCGTTTTACCGAGGAAGATCAATACAGCAAGGGCAAACACCGGCCGCGCTTTATTAATATCGGCACCACTAACGACGACAACGCCAAAGAAATTGATACTTATACTACGGATTTATCATTAAGTAAGGTGCTGGAAAGTAATTTAGAGGACATTAATAAAGCGCTGCAGCGGATTGCCAACAAAACTTACGGCATCTGCAAATATTGCGGTAAGGAAATCGGCGAAAAGCGCCTGCTCGCCCGGCCAGTATCCAGCGCTTGCATTAATTGCAAGAGCAAATTACAGCAAAGCGTTTGATTTGCGTTGGCCAATTCAAAGACAATAGATGCTTAATCAGCGAAATTTTAGCGTTAATTTAGTTGACGCCCGTATTTTTAGAGGCAACGCTTATTTATGCTTAAAGGTTTTTTTAACAGGAGGGTAACAAAAATGAATGCTTGGCTAACTGGCATCATTTTTTTATTGGTAGCGGACAGGTTTTTAAAACAATGGGCGCTGGCGGAACTTTATAATAAAAAAGTTACCATTATCAAGAAGCTGTTTAGTTTGGAATTATTTAAAAATGAACGTATCGCTTTTGGCATTTATTTGCCCGAGACAATTATAGTCATGGCGACGGCGATAATCATATTTTTTTTGGTTTTCATTTTAGTTTGGCGGCTGGCGAAATTAAACAAGCCGTTTGCCGCCATTGAAGCCGCCTTACTGCTGATGATCATCGGCGCCGTCAGTAATCTGTACGACCGGCTGCAGTTTGGCTTCGTGGTTGATTATTTAAATTTTGTCTATTGGCCGGTGTTTAACTTGGCAGACGCGATGATCAGCGCGGGGGCGATAGTTATCGGGTTGGCGTTGTGGCGGGAAAAAAGGTAAAATAATAGAATATTAAACTATTATTACATTGTTAAATTGCTAACCCCCTCTAACTGCCCAAACCCCTTTGCCTTCGGCATTCCCCCTTAGAAAGGGGGAAATAAAGGGGGAGAATAAATACTATATTATTCCTCCCCTTTATAAGGGGAGGTGGCTGCCGTTTCGGCGGACGGAGGGGTCAGCAATGCAGCAATTTAACAATATAATAATTATTTTTTATGTTAAAATATTTTAAACCGTTAACGGCTGTCGCGCTGTTATTTTTTTTATTTTTTCCCCTGACCGTCGTTGCCCAGCCGTTAGCGGTTAAACCAGTTTACCCCAGCGCCCAAATAAATAACGCATCCCCCGTTAATATTACTATCAATTCACTGTCTGGGACTAAAGTCGATGATAGTATTAACAGCAACTTGGGCGTAGGGGTTAAAGTTTACTTTTTTTACGGCGAAGGCTGTCCGCACTGCGCGCGGGAAGAGATTTTTTTAAAAAAATTAACTCAAGAGCGACCGAACGTAACCGTGCAGGACTTTGAGGTTTGGTATAATCAGGACAACGCTAAACTCATTTCTAACATCATCCAAAAGCTCAACTTTGATTTAAAGGCGGGTAGCGTGCCTTTAACTTTTATCGGCGCGCAGGCAATCAGCGGGTACTATACGGATGAAACAACGGGAGCGCAAATAAAGCAAATAGTTGATTATTATCAAGCCAAAGGCGACCCCGACCCGATTGGAAAAATTATTGTTGAAGAGAAAACAGCCACGCCGCCAGCGCCAGACAGTCAGATAATCGGCAACGATAATTTAAGCCAAATTAAACCGATTATTAAGGTGCCGTTTGTTGGCCAAATCAATGCCCAGAATTTCTCTCTGGGCGCGCTTTCGGTCGTCATCGGTTTAATCGACGGCTTTAATCCCTGCGCCATGTGGGTGCTTTTGTTTCTGATCAGCATGTTGCTCGGCATGAAAAATCGCCGGCGCATGTGGGCGATTGGTCTCGCGTTCATTATCACTTCCGGCATAGTTTATTTTATATTTATGGCCGCTTGGCTCAATTTATTTTTATTCATCGGCTTTTTATTTTGGATTAGAATGGCTATCGGCATCGTCGCTATCGCTAGCGGCGTTTATCAGCTGCGTGAATTTTACGCTAACCGTGACGGCACTTGCACCGTTGCCGGTGAAACCAAGCGGCAAAAAATAGTCAGCCGGATAAAAAATATCATCAGCGAGCAGAGTTTTGCCCTCGCTTTGGCTGGCGTTATCGTTTTAGCGGCGGCAGTTAATATGGTTGAGCTGGTTTGCTCGGCCGGACTGCCGGCGATTTACACCTCTATTTTAAGCGCGGCCGGCTTGCCGGCTTGGCAATATTACGGCTATTTATTGATTTATATTTTATTCTACATATTAGACGATATCGCGGTTTTTGTCGTCGCCATGGTTACCTTGCAAGTGGTCGGTATCACCAAAAAATACGTGCGGTTTGCTAATTTAGCCGGCGGCATCATCATTTTAATTATCGGGATTTTATTAATTTTTAAGCCGGCGTGGCTGTTGTTTGGGTAAGAGATATAATTATATGCGCCTGCCAACCAGAAAATCCGAAAAACAAAATTTACAGCCCGTTGATTTGCATGTCACGCGGAAAAAATACGACGAGCTCACGGCTCTGCGCGAGCGGCTGAAGAAAGCCCGTCCTAAACTCGGAGATGAAGTCAAGCGGCTGGCCGAAATGGGGGATTTTTCCGAAAACGCGGCGTATCAAATCGCTAAAGGGCGTTTGCGCGGCCTAAATCGCCGCATTGACGAAACCGAGTACCTATTAAATCACGCCATTATTATTAAGCATTCAAACAGCGGCGCGGCGCAACTGGGGCATACGGTGACGGTTGAAGTTAACGGCAAACAAAAGACATATCAAATTTTAGGTTCAAGCGAAACCGATCCGGCCCGCGGCATTATCTCCCATAACTCCCCTTTGGGCGCGGCGCTTTTGGGAAAACGGGCGGGGGAGCGCGTGCGCGTGCCATTGAATAACAAAACAGTCGCGTATACAATAGTGAACATAATATAGTTATAAAAAAAACTTTATGCCCTCATTAATTTTTGACATTGAAACCAGCGGACGGGAATGGGAAAGTTTTGACCAAAAACAGCAGGAGTACCTGCTAAAATTTTCCCATACCGAAGAGGAGCGGGAAAACGCCAAAGAGCAGCTGGCGCTCCACGCCGTAACGGCGGAAATAGTTTGCATCGGCATGTTAAATCCGGACACGAACAAAGGCGTGGTTTATTACCGCGCGGATAAACCAGCAGAGGAGTTTACGGCAAACGATATTTTGTACTCGGCCGGAAATGAGCGGGAAATTTTGGAAAAATTTTGGGCTAACATCAAAAATTACCGGCAATTCATTACTTTTAACGGACGTTCTTTTGACTGTCCGTTTTTATTAATCCGCAGCGCTATTTTAGCCGTTAGGGCGACCAAAAATTTAATGCCGTACCGCTACGGGACGGGCGAGCATGTTGATTTATTGGAGCAACTGACTTTTTACGGCGCTGTGCGGAAGTTTAACCTTGATTTTTACTGCAAAGCGTTTGGCATTGAGTCGCCAAAATCACACGGCCTGAACGGCCACGACGTGCCTAAATATTTTCGGGCCGGTAAAACTTTGGAAATCGCCAAATACTGCGCCGGCGATTTGCAAGCGACCAAAGAATTGTACGAGCGGTGGCAAAAGCACATTGCTTTTTAATTTTTTGTATTTACGCGCATGCAGTTAAAAAATAAAACCATTTCAGGAAACGTTGCGCCAAAGCTATTGCGGGCCGGCATCGCTAAAAATAATTTTAAGTTATTACGGCGTGGCCAAAACGGAAAAAGCATTGGCAAAGCTGTCCGGTTGGAATAAAGAGCTGGGAGTTAACAGCCAAGGCATCCGAAGAGCGGCGCAAAAGTTTGGATTTAAAGTCATTGTAAAAAATAACAGCGACTTTGCCGATATAAAAAAATGGCTGAATAAAAAAACGCCGGTTATCGCAAATTGGTTTACGCGCGGCCGCTCGGATTATGGCGATAGCGATATTGCCGAGGGGCATTATTCCGTTGTCTGCGGGCTGGACGCGCGATATGTTTATTTGCAGGATCCGGAAATTGGCAGAATCCGCAAAATGAGCCGAGAGGATTTTAAAAAAGCGTGGTTTGATTTTTCAGGGAAATATATCAGCCGGAAAAATTTGATTATCAGGCAAATCATCGTGATTTATTTATGAACCAAAACCAACAAGTCGGCGCGTTCGGAGAAAAGCTTGCCGGCGAGTATTTAATCAGGCGAGGATACAAAGTTTTGGATACTAACGTTAAAAACAGCTATCAAGAGCTGGACATCGTTGCCAGCCAAGGCCAGTGGCTCGTGTTCGTAGAAGTGAAAACGCGCCTGTCGCAGGCGTACGGCGACGGCGCTGAAGCAATGAGCCAAAAAAAACAAACGGCTTTAAAATACGCGATTAATAAATACATCGGCGCAAAAAAATTATGGGACAAAGAGCCGCGGGGGGATTTAATAATAGTGGCGATTGATAAATATAAAAAAACAGCGAAGATCAAGCATTATCAAGACATCTTGTGATTTAAAGCTAATTTTAAAGTTTTGTTGTTTATCCCCAAGTTTTATTCAGTTTTTCCTCTTGCTCCCTTGGCGGTGATGGCGTAAGGTAACGCCATTATGAAGAGAAAAACTCTCATTAAGATGAGAGGGAGGATTAGCCGATGCGCTAATATTTTTGGCGGCATCGGCACGCTAACGCTGCTTTTAGTTAATATTATCGGCGGCGTTTTTTTGTTCGTTTTGCCGGCGAATACCGGCGGGACCATTGGGGAAATAGTTGATTACACTTTATTGGAGGAACTGCAAAAGGAATACGGCACGACCACGCCGCCGAATTTACGTTTGCCGCAAATTTCCGCTACGACCACCAAAGTTGACGCCATCAAACAACAAGTATCGGGGATAAAAATTGAAAATAATTTGCCGGCCGGATTTATTTCCCAAGCCGCTACCTCCACTATCAGCAACCTCACTGCCGGTTCGATTATTTTTGCGCTGGCGATGGCAGCGCTGCTAATTTTTATTTATTGGCGGTACCGTAAGAATGGCGGCGGCGGTCAGGTATGATATAATATTAAGATATGGATAAATATTTATCGTTTGCCGTTAATATCGCCGAACAGGCAGGCAAAAAGTTGCTGCCTTATTTTAATAAAACCGACGTGTCCTTGCGCTGCGGTTCGCTAAAAACTGCTTACGATTTTTTAGCCGACGATTTAATAAAGCAAGGCATAGAAAAAAAATTTCCGAGGCACTATTATTTAACCGAAGAAACCGGTTTAGTGGATAAAAAGTCAGATTACCTTTGGATAATTGACCCGCTGGACGGCACCGGTAATTTTGTCAACCGCAATCCCTTTTTTGCCGTTTCGGTCGCGCTTTGGTTTAAGGGAAAACCGATAGTGGCCGTAATGGAAGCGCCTTATCTGCAAGAGCGACACATCGCTCTTAGTAATCAAGGCGCCTGGAGCATAAATTTAAAAAATAAAGTTAAAGTAAAAGCGAAGGTTTCCGCCATTGCTAAATTAGATTCATCTTATATCCTTTTCTGCGAAGGCGGAGAAAAAAATAAGCGGCGCGTCAGCGATGTTTTTAGTTTGCTTTATCCGCAGACGCGCGAAATGCGTAAAATCGGTTCGGCCGTTATAGAATGCGCTTGGGTCGGGACCGGACGGGCGGACGCGTACTGGACTATCAAGACTAACCTCTGGGATATCGGCGCGGGCGCTCTGTTCGTTAAAGAAGCTGGCGGCAAACTATTTCATTTTGACGGCAAGCCATTTGCTTGGAGCGACTTTATTTTAGGCAAACAATATGATATTATTTTCACGAATGGGAAGATAAAATTGCCGGGGATAAAATTTTAGACCTTACTAATTACCAATCAAATACAAATATATAAATAAAAGATTCCGTGAATGAGCGGAATTTTTTATTTTAGTATTTTTTGGCAGAATTAAACACTCATTGTTCCTATCCAGGCAAGTTCAAAAATTTTTCGCTGGGTATCGGAGATTTCATGACTCTCAATAATCACGCCGATTTTTTCGCGAAAGGAAAAAATAGCCACCTTATTATTATAGATATTAATTTCATTGGTAAAGTTAAATCGTTCATGCGGCACAAGGCGCGTTTCCCGCCATTCCTCTTTATCATTTTTTATGTATTCCCTGGTTTCTCCCGTGTCGGGAATAATGCATTTATTGAAAATTTTGTGCTTTACGCGCTGTTCAACATATGATTTTTTCCATTCTTTTGACACGACACCCCACATATCGGTAATTGAGCCGTACACTAAAATGGGTTCTTTGGCTTCCAGAGTATCTATGTACATGGTTTTGATTCCTTCAGCGCCTTCATAGAATTTCACTTTTGGGTCTTTATCTGCGGAACGAAAGAGCATGGCAAGCTCCGGCAGTGCTTTTTTAAAAGCATTTTGTCGGGTTTTAACCAACTCCAGAATGTGTTCGGGATTTTCGGGAGCAAAAGCGCGCTTTTTGTGCTGCCAGGTTTCGTTTAACATGCCTTTTTCCAAGAGAGACTTCGTTACTAAGTACAGCGTGGAACGGTTAATTTTAGTGTCTTTGGCGAGGGCTACAACACTAGCTTTGTTTAATTTTAAAGCCGACAAGTAAACCACAGCCTCTTTTTCACTAAAGCCGGCTTCTTTAAGTAGGGGGATTATATCGCTATTTTTCATAAAATGTTATTAAAAATGACATCAAAAATTTAATATATTTTAGCTTATATTAAATAAAATTTATTAATCAATATAATTTTTGTCTGATAAGTATAGACATAATATAGCAACGATGTATAATTTTGTCAAGAATTAAACATTACAAAAATAAGGAGGTAAAGACAATGAATGGTTGGTTTATTATAAGACAGATAACATTTGGTGTTCTTTTTATTATATTTGGATGGAATGTCATCAATTCCCCCGATAGGATGCTATTAATTTTGGGGGTAGCTTTTTTCTTTGATAAGACTATGCCCACCGGAAAAGAAAAATAAGAAAAGAAAAATAATAAGTAAAGAATAGGTTGAGTTGAACGGTTGTGGTAACACAGCCGTTTTTTTTTATCTTGCAGCTTTTAGGTAATGAATTTGTTTTCCTTCCCGCAAATGTTTATTTTCGTAAAAAGTTTTAATGGCGAGCAAAGGATTAAGTTTGGGTAAAGCATAAATATTATTGATAATCTCTTTTATTTTCCAGCCTTCGGCAATGGCAGTTTCTACGGAATAATTAAACAGGTTTAAATCGTCTGTTTTGAGATGGATGGCGCCGCCGGGCGCGAGGATTTTTTTATACATCGCTAAAAAGCGGGGGCTCGTCAGCCGCTTGTTTGCCTGTCGCTTACGCGGAAAAGGGTCAGGAAATACGATCCAGACTGTTGTGATAATTGGGGATAGTTTAGCGGTAGGAGGGATGTTTTGCGAGTTTAAATTATGCCCCACCACCCCCTGCCCCCTCCTCGAAGGAGGGGGCAATCGAAAGTAATGCTCTAAGTTCTCAATCTGTATTCTTAAGAAAGCGACATTAGTTAAATTTTCTTCAAGGGCGGTTTTAGCGCCGCGCCACAGCCGCGCGCCTTTAATGTCTACGCCGATGAAGTTTCGTTTAGGAAACAGGCGCGCTAACGCCAAAGCGTACTCGCCTTTGCCGCAGGCAAGTTCTAAAGTAATCGGGTTTTGATTGCCGAAGCGTTCAGACCAGTTTACCCCCACACCTCTTGAGGTGTGGGGGTAAACAGCCGGCTCAATCACATTAGGGAAAGTCTTGAGTTCGGCGAAATGTTGTAATTTATTTTTCCCCATACTTTTCCATTGTAGGCAGTTTTCGGCAGATGTCAATTCAGTGTATAATATAATTGAAGCCTGGCAAAACTCCATCATCCCGTTCCGAAGACTTCGGGACGAGAGCGTTCATCAAGTTTTGGCCTAATTTTTAATTGGCGTGTCACTTTTCTATTTCCTGCGGGAAATGGGATAGGCTCCAAGGGCATAAGCGCGCGGAGATTAAGGCGTGTTTTGAATTTTTCAAAGCCAACCCTAATTGCCCGCCCTCTTAGTTGATTGATATCAACGAGAACCCGTTATTTTATACGCCAATTCTTGCTGGACAATTTTGGTGGAGTTTTGTTAGACTTTATTTATTTTTCTAACGATTCCCTTGTTGGCATCAACTTCCACCAAGTCCCCGTCTTTTAAAAGTTTGGTTGCGTTGCCGGTCCCGACAATGCAAGGAATTTTTAATTCGCGGCTGATGATAGCCGCGTGACAAGTGAGGCCGCCTTCATCAGTTACAATGGACGCGACGCGTTTAAGATAGGGTAATAGTTGGGGGTTTGTCATCCCAGTTACTAAAATACTTCCAGGAGTAGGTTTTATAATTTTAGTCCAACTAAGATGAATGCGGACTCGGCCGCGGACTTTTCCCGGAAAGACCGTTGTGCCGGTAATATTATTTTTTCTAGGTTGCTCCAGTTGTTTGTGCCAGTAATCAAAACGTTTGCCATAATAACACCGCCAGATGGCTCCGCGGCGAGACGGCAAAAGCACACAGCCATGCTCGCGGCGGTTAAGTTCATCCAAGGGCGGCTCTTGTTCGCCGCGCAGAATGCCGGTTATTTCTTCACGACGTAACATCAAAGCTTGTTTGGGAGAAAGATGATACGTGCGGCCGATATAAGCAATGAAGGCGTCAAGCTCTTTTAACCATGGCTCAAATTTGAGATGCAGCTGCAATTTATATTTGCCGATTATAAATAATAATTCTAAAGCTCTTTGAGCTTTTTTGGGAAAGCCGAACTTTTTAGCCAACGCCGGAGTTTCTAGTACTTGTTGCAGTCGTTTGTTATTATGGGCAACTTGACGCACACATTCTTCCAGTGGAAAAAGAACCGGCTGTTCGCAATAAAGATAAAGGTAGCAGAACTCATCAGTGCGTTTTGCCGTTGTTTTCCAAAGATACAGTCGTCCTCGTTTGTTTAGCGTCTCAACATTGCGCAGCAAAATTTTTGTTTGCCGCAAAGAACGCAAGTGCCGCTGGACGCGTTTTATAAGATTACGCGAATATTCTTCATTAAATAATTTTTTACCAAGAGCGGCAGTTTGGCGCACTCCTCTGGGCGTTAAGTAAGCGACTGTATGGTCACCCATTTGTAACACGCGGTAGTCAATGAGCCCGTAATTATTGGGGTGATAAATAAAATCATTAAACGCCAATGATTGATCAGACATGCGATAATGAAAAGTATAATATTGTTTCATGGCTATCATTATAGCATTAAAGTTGATTATGTCAATATTTTATGCTGTAATATAGTGGTTATGCGATTAGCAAAAAAAGAAATGAACAAACAGGTCAGAAAAATAAAAGTATTTATTGGCATGAGCGGCGGCGTTGACTCCAGCGTAGCCGCGGCATTATTAAAACAACAGGGCTACAATGTAACTGGCGTTTTTATTAAAATTTGGGATGAGCGGTGGGGAAATTGCAATTGGCCGCAAGAGCGGCGCGAGGCGATGAAAGCGGCAATGCAACTCGGCATTCCTTTCAAAACTTTGGATTTATCGGCCGAGTACAAAAAAGAAGTGGCGGATTATATGGTGCGCGAATATCAGCTTGGGCGCACGCCGAACCCGGATGTGGCGTGCAACACCAAAATTAAGTTTGGCGATTTTTTACAATGGGCACGAAAGCAGGGAGCGGATTACATTGCGACCGGACACTACACCCGCTTAAGGCGGGGAATGACAAATGACAAATTACAAATGACAAATCAACGTCAAATATCAAATATTAAATGTCAATTGTTAGCCGGTGTTGATGATAATAAAGACCAAAGCTATTTTCTCTGGCAGCTGAAACAATCACAGCTCACGCATTGTTTATTTCCTATCGGCGATTACACCAAAACACAAGTGCGGGCGTTAGCGCGAAATTTTGGTTTGCCCAACGCGGAGAAACCGGACAGCCAGGGAATTTGTTTTGTCGGCAAAATCGGGCTGAAGGAATTTTTAAAAAAATATTTACCGCCCAAGCGCGGCCAAGTTTTGAACGTTAAGGGCGAAGTTATCGGTTATCACGACGGCGCGTTTTTTTTAACGCTCGGCCAGCGGCACGGATTTGTCATTACTAAAAAGACGACGCAGGATAAGCCGCACTATGTCGTGGGCAAAGATGCGAGGAAAAATACTATTGTTGTAAACCAATGGAAAGTTCAGGAGATTGCTTCGCCTGCGGCTCGCAATGACATTAAAATTTATAAAGTTAATTGGATTGGGGGAGAGCCGGTTGTTGGAAAAAAGTATCAGGCGAGGCTTAGGCACTTGCAAAAGTTGGAAAGTTGTAAAGTTAAAAAGTTAAAAGTTGGCGTCTATGAAATTAAGTTCGGTAAATTACCGCCGGCGGCCGCGCCGGGGCAGTCGCTTGTTGTATATGATGGTGACGTTTGCGTAGGAGGTGGTATAATTAAAAGTAACTAGTGACGAGTAACTAGTAACTAGTAATGAGTAACAGACAACTAGATGAAATATATGTTCAAAAAATTATTGACGATAGTAATTTTATTAAGCGCTATTTTTTTAATCTCGGCGTGCGCGAAAAAAGAGATTAAGCCGGCGGGCGGGATTATCAGCCAGCCAAATATTAATATTAATAATATGCAAATTACCAGCCCGCAATTTGAACATAATGGATATCTGCCGGATAAATACGGCTGCCAGGGAACAAATATCAATCCGCCGCTAACTATCAGCGACTTGCCTAAAGACGCCAAAAGTTTAGCGCTGATTGTTGACGACCCGGACGCGCCGCGGGGGGTTTGGACGCATTGGGTTGTTTTTAATATCGCGCCGGACGCAAAAGAGATTAGCGAAGGCAGCGTACCGGCAGGCGCCACGCAAGGCATAAACGATTTTGGCAAAACAAATTACGGCGAACCCTGTCCGCCCTTTGGCGAGCACCGCTACTTTTTTAAGCTGTACGCGTTAGATACTATGTTAGATTTGGATAGTAAGACGACCAAACAGAATTTAGAGCAAGCAATGGCCGGGCATGTTTTAGCGCAGGCGGAAATTATCGGGTTGTTTTCCAGAAAATAAAAAGTCAATATATGAAAATTAAAATAAATTCTAGCGCCCCAATTTTTGCTTTGCTGGACCAAAACGGCCAAACGCGTCAGTTGTCAGATTATAAAGGCAAAAACGTTTTGCTCTATTTTTATCCGAAAGACAACACGCCGGGCTGTATTAAGGAGGCTTGCGCCATTCGCGACGCTTGGGCTGAATTTAAACGAGCCGGCATCGTGGTTTTGGGCGTAAGCGTTGACACTGTCGCCAGCCATCAGAAATTCGCGGCCAAATATAAATTGCCTTTTACCTTGCTCGCGGATGAAGACAAAACAGTCGTCAAAGCGTACGGCGTTTGGGGCAAGAAAAAATTTATGGGACGGGAATATTCGGGCGCCAAACGAATATCGTTTTTAATTGACAAGCAGGGAAGAGTTTTAAAAATATACGAAGAGGTTAAGCCGGAAGAGCACGCGGCGGAAGTGTTGGCGGATTGGGATTTTTTAAAAATTAAAAATTAAAAATTTTATCTATGCCAATCATTGGCGCGCATGTGTCCGCCGCGGGCGGACTAAAAAATGCGGTTACGCGGGCGCAAGCAATTGGAGCGCAGTGCGTCCAAATTTTTGGCGCTTCGCCCCGGACGTTTTGGGCAAAAATGCCAACCGAGCAAGATGTAGCGGAATATAAAGCGGCTTTAAAGCAAAGCGGCCTCGGGCCGGTGTTTTTGCACGCGGCGTATCTGGTAAATTTAGCTTCGCCAAAAGCGGATTTGCGCGCTAAATCAATTAAGAGTTTGTCCGACCATTTGCGCATTGCCGAAACGCTCGGGGCGCAGGGTTTGATTTTTCACATCGGTTCCGGCAAAGACATGCCCCGCGCAGAAGCTTTGCAATTGACTTTGGCTGGCATGAAGCAAGTGTTAAAAGATATTTCGGGCAGAACGCAGTTAATAATGGAAAATACGGCCGGCGGCGGGCAAAAAATCGGCCGGGACGCCGAAGAGTTGGGTTGGCTTTTGAAAAAAATAAAAAACAAAAGAGTGAAGGTTTGCATTGACACGGCGCACGCTTTTGAAGCCGGAATGATTGACGAATACGCGCCGGCAAAAGTAAAAATTTTTTTGGATGAGCTGGATAAACACATTGGTTTTAAAGATGTTGTCGCTTGGCACGTAAACGATTCTAAAACTTCTGCCGGCTCACATCACGATCGGCACGCCAATATCGGCGAGGGCCATATCGGTTTAGCCGGTTTTAAAAATTTAGCTAAAGACAGCAGGATGAAAACTATGCCGTGGATTTTGGAGGTGCCCGGGTTTAAAGACGAAGGGCCGGATGCTCGCAATATTGAAATATTGAAGAGCTGCTGCAAGTAAATCTATTACATTTATTTGATATAATATTTGACATAAATAAATTTTTAAGATAAAATGGGGCGTTCTTTTAGTTCTTAACAAAGGCATTAAACCCCGGAACGAGGGGTAAAAAAACGGGCGAAACGGAGCCCG
>Ga0210057_1007414_pt1 | contig 13307 bp, 10 predicted proteins | sample CryGeyCG2114_010_2_FD_183968 | JGI IMG/M metagenome (GOLD analysis project Ga0210057, IMG submission 183968) | Groundwater microbial communities from aquifer - Crystal Geyser CG10_big_fil_rev_8/21/14_0.10 (SPAdes) (version 2) | ecosystem: Environmental > Aquatic > Deep subsurface > Groundwater ... | reverse complement strand
CCAAGTGGGAGCTTGGCTCCCATAATATGAAATGTGAAACTATCCGGATATGTTTTTTCCGCCAACGGCGCAATTTTAGAGACAACCATCTCAAGAGCTTTCCTATTGTGAGATACATTATATGTAGAGCCCATAAAAAAAACATTCAATTTTTTACTATCTCTTATCTCCACCTCATAACCTAGAAACCTAGAGAGCCCTCTTAGGGGCAATGTCATTGTTTTTTTAGCTTTATATTTTTTATATATTTTTTCTTCTTTAGGAGTAATGGCAAGCATCACATCACTTTTTTTAATTGTTATAATTTCTCCCAAAAACTTGGACAAAAATTTAAACACGTTAAAGAAACTAAGACCGTCTTCTTCTATAAAATGAGTCGGCTCAAAATTTATAGAGCGTGTAATAATCGGAATATTTATATTACGAGCATATTTATATAATGGCCACAAAGTAGTGTACTCAACCCAAACCAAATCAGGCTTAAACTCATCGAGTTCTCGCATAAACACTTTCTTGATTTCCCTGTCTCTATATTCATAAGAAGCGCCATCCCAAAATAATGGGTTTATTATTCTCACAAAAAGACGAGCAATTTTAGCAAGCACGCTTTCCTCTTTCATAAAAGTATACGGCACGGGAAAAATCTGAATACCAAGTTTTTCAGATACACCCAAAACCTCCTTGGCCTCCCTATCAGTAACCTTGGCGATAACCCTTATTTCATACCCAAGCTTAATAAAAAGCTCCAGGCCAGACGATCTGTCTTGTTCACATGCACCAGTAGGTGGGTACGGAAACTTTGGCATCACGACAAGTATTTTCTTTTTTGTATTTACTTTGTTCATTCTCAAATTCTGGAAAAACGGCTCAATTCCACCAATTGAGCCGTTTTTTCAGCTACTTTTGGCCAATTTTGGCAAAATATACTTTAAATACCCTTTAACACTGAGGTAGCCCTCAAAGACTTGTCTGGCATTTTTTTGCATTTCCACAAACTCATCATTGCTTATATTTTTATAAAAATCAGAGACAATGTTACATACCTTATTTAAATCTTTAAAATCTATTATCAGGGCAAACTTTGAGTAATCCAAATCTTCCCAAAGAGGCCATATTGAATTTGTGGCAACAACAAGCGGTACCCTCCCCAAAGATATGGCTTCATAAAATCGGCAAGAGGCATTTGCATCCCCCCTCACGCATAAAGCAAAATCAGAGCTAACTAAATTATCTATATATTGCTTCCTGATCTCTTCCGGAGGCAATTCGACAGTATTAATATGAGAAGAATATGATCTTCTGATAATAAAATTAGTTATAATATTTTTACATTTCTCAAGAGTCTTTACAGATTTTTTCCTAAAATAAATTCCATTCTTTCCAGCCTCAAGATTTTTATTATCAGTAACAATCATATTAAAGTCAATGAATGTATTTCTTAAATGAAACTTGATCCTGCTTTTTAAGTTGTCAAAACCAGCTCTACCAGCAAAACCAACAGTGGGCTTTCCCGACTTTGTTCTGTATTCAATTTTATGCTCTTTAGACAAATCTTCTACAAAAGTGGGCATTATAAACTCGTTTTCTTTTTGCCTAAAATCAAAACCACCTATTCTAAATACATAGGCATTCGGAATATTTATATCTTTTTGATCAAAATCGCTCAAATCAAAGACAAGTAATTTTTTGCCATGCTTTTTTGAGAGCTCCACATATTCATTTAGGTAATCATACCGACCAGTATCCTCAATAAGAAAATACTCATACGGCAAAAGTACAAAGTCAGCCTCCTTAATGTCTTTGACTAAATCAAACACTGGTTCAGTAAACTCTTCCTGAGCCATGTCTGCAAAAAGACGCTTCTCATTTTTTATATGCCCAAAAAATGGGTTCAAGACTGGCAAATATCTTAACCCGCTTATCTTTTTATCCGTGATATACACCTTAACCATATAATTATTCTATAGTTCTACATTATAACTTTTTGCCCAAATCTGAAAGGTCATCAGAGCCCAAAGGACAGTAGCATTATATTCCTTTTTATTTTTGTGATCCTCTAGGACTTTCTGAACCTCGTCCCAGTTGAAAGCACTTTTAGTGCCGGAGTAATAACTTTCCGATAAAATCTCTTTGGCTAAGCCATATATTTTAGGCCTTCTGAGCCACTTAGCCCCAGGAGAAAACCACCCCCTTTTTGGCTCCTTTAAGAGAAAAGGCGGGATATCTTTGACAAATGTCTCTTTAAAAATAATCTTTGTATGAAAGGGGCTTACTTTGTATTTAGCAGGTATTATATTTGCATACTCAACAAGCTCCAAGTCCAAAAGAGGCACCCGAGCCTCAAGTCCGTGGGCCATAGACATTTTATCAGACCTCATCAAGGATTCATCCACCAACCAACTTTGCCTATCTACATTCATAAACTGCCCCTCAAAATCCACATCATTTATAGTATTAAAATATTTCTCCTTGAAAAAAGTCCGACTAATTTCAATATTAAAAATCTGTTTACCGATAACCCTTTTTAATATCTTATCCTTGGCAAACATAAATAAAGCAAAACGATCTATGCCAGGGGGAATATTTAGCTTATCGAGCTTACTATTTTTGCCCACCATACCACGGACAAAAGATGGAATCTTTTGATAATAACTAGAAATTAATGACAGTCGGTATCTTTCATATCCTCCAAAAAGTTCATCACCCCCATCTCCACCCAAAACAACATCGACACTTTTCTTGGCAAAAGAAGAAAGCTTAAACATTGGGATAGAGGTGGGATTAGATATAGGTTCATCCATCTGCACAACCGCTTTTTCAAACACGTCAAAAGCATCATCTGGCTTGACAAAAACTTCATGGTGGCGAGTGCCAAAATAGTGGGCTGTCTTTCTAGCCAAATAAAAATCTTTATTAAACTTTTCCCTATCTTCATCCGCGGAAAGCTCGAAGCCAACAGAAAATGTATCTATACTCTGTCTGACTTGTGACATTGCATACAAAACAACACTTGAATCAATGCCACCCGACAAATAAAGACCCAAAGGCTTGTCCGATACAAGCTGTCTTTTGACAGACTGAAGCACTTTTTTCTTGAGACTTTTTTCTATTTTCTGCTTATCTAAAACATACTCAGAATCCCCCAACTTCCAATATTTTTTCATTCTTAGTTTGTTGCCAGAAAGGACGGCGCATGTAGCGGGAGGAAACTTATATATACCCTCAAACATAGTAAGAGGTTCGGGGGTATACAAGACCCTGAAGTAATGATTAAGGGCTTCCTTATTTACCACTCTTGGCACGTCATGCTCCAGAACACCTTTAATCTCTGACGAAAAAATAAATCTCTCCCCGTCCCAATAGTAGTATAGGGGCTTAATACCCATATGATCTCTGGCTACAAAAAGCTCTTCTTTTTTCTTATCCCAAATAGCAAAAGCAAACATTCCATTAAACCGACTCACACAATCCGCCCCCCATTTACCATAAGCAGCAAGTATAACTTCTGTATCGCTTTTTGTCTTAAAATCATAAAAGCGGTCAAGTTCTTTTTTAATATCCAAAAAATTATAAATCTCCCCATTAAAGACTATGACATACCTACCATCATCACTCTTCATGGGCTGATCTGCGGAATGACTAGTATCAATGATACTCAGCCTGTTGTGCCCAAGAGAAATCCTTCTGTCATTAAAAACCCCCGTCTTATCAGGGCCTCGATGAGAAGTTACCATATTCATATTTTCCAGTAATTTTTTCCCGGAAAAATTAAATCCGTTTATAGCACACATATATCAAACATAACATACAAAAAAACAATGCTTTGGTCTTCACTATACACAAATTTTACCTTATAGTAAAATACCACTATGCTAAAAACCCCTTATAAATACTTGATTTTTGCATGCTTAGCATTCGCTTTTTTGATTAGGTTGGCAGACATAAACTATGGCCTGCCATTATGGCTTATAGGAGATGAGCCTCCATTTACCACTGCCACCCTAAAGATGATAGAGGAAAAAACCATACTACCGGTCCTGCACCAAGAAGCATTCAAGCCCACACTCTATTTTCCACCATACCTTGCCCATATCTATCTCATTCCATTTATATTATTGCTTGGTATTAAATTTCTATTATTTAACGGAGGAATAGAAGCTTTCAAAAACTACATAGTCTCAGACCTTTCCCAATTTTTTCTTTTGGGCAGATTCATCAATGTAATACTTGGCACAGCCACAGTATGGCTAGTATATAAAATTTCTAAAAATATTTTCCGGAAAGAGTCGATAGCCATACTAAGCGCGGCATTCCTAGCATCAAGCATTTTACACATATATCTATCTGCCGTGGCCAGAGACTGGGTGCCGGCAGTTTTTCTTTTTACACTAGCTATGTACACCCTCTCAAATCAGAATATTTCTCAAAATAAAAGGTATGTATTGGGGGGAGTAATATCAGGCATAGCCTTTGGAGTAAGTCTCATAGCCGGTTTTATAATGCTTTTTATACTATTCTGGTATTTATTTTACGAAGAACACAAAATATTTGATGTATTCAAAGAAAAATCTTTATATATTACCTTAGCATCATTCCTCGCTCTTGCCGGAATATCCATAGCCATATATCCGTTTGGTTTTCATCTGTCTGGCGATAATTCTTTAGCTATAGACAAATCTGTTTACGAATATATTTTAAGCTTAATTAACTTCCTAAAACCAGTGCTAATATCCGAACCCTTACTTGTAATATTTGCCCTCATGGGCCTTGTAGCAAGTTTTATTGGACTAAGAAAATATTTCTGGACGACAGCAATCTTTATATTCTCTTATATAACAATATTCTACATAGTATTTCATTATGAACACCGATTCACAATTTATCTTTTCCCCATCCTATCTATCCTCGCGGGATACGGACTTTACTGGATAGCAAAGAAATTGCCAAACCCTAAGCTGTCTTACGCCCTTGTAATACTCATTCTTGCAATACCTCTAGCCACATCCCTTCGTCTAGACTGGCTTATCCTTAAAAATGATTCAAGAATACAGGCAAGAAATTGGTTAGAATTAAATATTCCTGAACAATCAAAAATATTAATACACGCCGAAATGACGAGGCTCTCCTCAACACCAGAAGCCATAAAAGAGCAAGAGAACATAGATAGCAACTCCCTAAGAAAAATAGATGATGCAGAAAGAAAGACCATATCAAACCTACATAAATACACTCAGTTCCATGCTCTGAATATGTACTCTGTATACAACGACGAATTTTACAAAAACCTACCAAAATATGCTCAGGAAAATAATTATCAATATTTAGTCATAGATCCCGTATACGACACCGCTTATAGAGAAAAATCAGCATCCCTACTTTATTTAGCAAGCCAAGGCGAGCTAATAAAATCATTTGGAAAATCTCAGGAAGTTTACTTTTTAAGAGACGGCAATTTCGGAAATCCTCTAGGATTATTTAAACTTGGTTCATTGGGACCTAAAATAGAAATATATAAACTATCCCAACAGCAATGAAAAATATAATTATCATTCCAACATACAACGAAAAAGATAATGTGCCCGTAATTCTAAAAAAGATTTTTGATTTTGTGCCTGACACTAAAGTACTAATTGTAGACGACAATTCCCCAGATAAAACTTGGGAGGTTGCCGAAAACTTAAAAGCTCGGTACCCAAATCTTGACGTAATGATCCGTAAGACAGAAAAGGGTCTAAGCAAAGCCTACATAGATGGTTTTAAAAAAGTCTTGTTAGATCACGATGTGGAAACTGTTACCATGATGGATTGCGATCTTTCTCACAATCCAAAATATTTGCCTGACATGCTAAAGCTTTCCAAAGACTACGGTTTGATAATAGGCTCGAGATACATTAAAGGAGGGGGTGTCACGGACAAGTGGGAAAGATGGAGAAAAGTATTAAGCAGAGGGGCAAATATATATCTAAGCATTATTTTTAGACGCTTTGTAAGAGATTGGACAGGGGGCTTCAATGTTATTAAAAAAGAAACATTGCAAAAAATAGACCTGGACAAACCAAGCACGGACGGCTATGCCTTCATACCAAGCCTAAAATATTATTTGTTAAAAACCAAAGCAACGCTAAAAGAATACCCTATCATTTTTGAAGAAAGAGAAAGCGGAGAATCTAAAATGTCTTCGTCTATTATAAAAGATGGGGTCATCTCTCCATGGAAAATTGTTTTCAAAGATTTATTTCATTAATTCCAATAGCTTTTGAATTAAATTGTTTAAATTGTGGTTTTTAACCACAATTTCACGAAGCGATGAAGTATTACTTTTTCTATTCATTAATTGGCCAATCTTTTCTGCAATAACATCTTTATTTAAATCTTTAGTAGTATTTTGGGTAGGCAACATCTCAAAAAAGGCTTCATTGGAAGTCAGTATGTTCACACCACTACTCATAGCCTCAAGCACCGCCTTATCCACGCTTCCTGTCTTTGAGAAATTTAAAAACAAATCACTTTTTCTATAATAATCTCTTACTTTTTCTTGGGACACCGGTCCTACAAATTTTATAGCACTAGATGTACTTCCTTTTATTTTTTCAAAATAGGCTTTATCGGCCATAGTTATCGGGCCTCCGACAATCACAAATTCAACAAACCTTCTTTCTGAAACAAGCTTTTCTACAGCCTCAATCATAAGACCTATATTTTTAGCTTCCGAGATCCTGCTGACGGACAGTATGCGAAACACATCATCCCTACTCTTTTCACCGGGAGAAAAGAAATCTGTGTCTATTCCATGCCCTGTAACCACAAGCTTTTTTGAAGGGAGTCTAAAACTTTCCCCAGATGCCGTAAAAATCTGATCTACTATCTTTTCCGCAAACTTAAGAGATGTAGTCACGGACTTGTGGGTATACCAAAGATAAGATCTCTTGCCAAAAATTTTAAAAATTGGCGAACCAAATACAACCCACATAGGGATCATGTGTACAAAAACCCTATCTACCTTGCCAATATTTTTAAATAAAATTCTATAAAAATTAATAAGCTGGCGGACTTTAGAGAACCCTTTTTCTTTTCCCAAAGAACATACCTTTGTATTAGCAGGCAGACTATGTCTTCCTTCATATTGAGTAATGACCACAACCCCATCACCCCCTTCAGTAAACTTCTTTATCCAACTATGAAAAAACGCCAGATTGTCATCATCTAAATCAACCTTTTGAGTTATAATTAAAAGTTTCATATTAAAGACTTTACCATATAAGTATCTTTTAATTCATACCCCCTTTGCCTGTAATAACCCCTGACACCCACCCCAGATATAACAGCAACCTTACCATAACCACCCCCTTTGGAGATTTTTTCAGCTTCCAAAAGAAGCCTTTTGCCAAATCCTAAATGCTGACTCTGCTCCCCCTTTTGAGACAAAACCGCCATTCTTCCATAGGTATGCAACTCCCTAACTAAAGTGGCACCCCTAAGTACAGACAGCTGATTATTCTCAGCTTTTTTAGATGGCAACCTTAACCTCAAAAAGGAAGCAAGCTTACCAGTACTAATGTGCTCAAAACTTAAAAAAACTTCCTTGCCATTTTCTGTATCGTATTCAATCTTCTTTAGTTCAAAATCTTTTAGATCGAGATCACTATCCCTAACCTCTCTGCACCTAATACATTTACATTGCCAGCCATTTTTCTCCATATCCAGATCAAGGTGCTGACGCAAGTTTGATATTTTACTCCCCTCTTTTATATATGTTGCGGGAATATCCCTAATAACCCTCAAAATTCTGACATACGGAGGCACCTGTTTTTTTGCCCCAATTAAAACATCAAGCAACTCTTTATCTGTATACGCCTTAAATTTACCACCTCGCCATTCCTCATATAGCTCACTACCTTCGAGCACCATACACGGATAAATCTTTAGCATATCAGGCTGATATTTCTTGCCTGCAAAAAGCTCACCAAACATATCAATGTCTTTTTGAGTATTACTACCAGGAAGATTGGGCATCATATGATAAACAACTTTAAACCCATTGTCTCGCAAAATCTCTGTCGCCACAGCAGATTCTTCTGTCGTCATATCTCTTTTTGTAAGCTCTAAAATATCATTATCCAAATGCTGTACGCCTATCTCAACCTTTGTAACCCCAAGACGTCTAAGTTTTTCTATTTCTCTTAGATTTATATAATCTGGTCGTGTTTCTATAGATAATCCCACGATGCGATTTTTTGCAGTTTCATTTATTGCTTGTAGTTCATCCAAAGTTTTTTCACCTTTAGCGATTTGTTCTTCTTTTGACCTACCATAGTTATTACAGGCCCTAAAACACTCTGCCATAAACTCCTCCTGATAAACAGAGTGATAAAAACTCCAAGTACCGCCTATAACAATCATCTCCACCTTATCTGTAGGGTGCCCGTTAAACTCTAAAGCCTTAAGTCTCATGTTTATCTGCCTATAAGGATCGAAGTCGTTTAGAAGGGCTCTGGCTGCGGCGGGTTCTTTAGACAAATAACTTTTTGGCATATTACTCTCTGTTGGACAATAAGTACACCTGCCAGGACATGGAAACGGCTTAGTCAAAAGAGATACCACAGCGACACCAGAATTACTTTTAGTCTTTATTTTCCTCAAAAGTTTCTCTACATCCAAAATCTTTTTTTGCTCCCCACTTTCCACCATCTCTTTATACAAAACAAATAACTCTGCGTTGTTCGGTAGAGGTATTTTATTAGAAGCCTGCAAAGATGCTAAGTTTGGACGAAATCTCATACCATCCCTAATACCTATCATTTTTTTCTTAAGAGACTCATCTTTAAACATCCGTTTTTTTAGTTTACCCAAATCAGCCTCAGTTTTTACAGAATCAAAAATCATAATACAAAAATTAAACCAAACATTTTTCCCATTGCGCCTTGTGCTCTTCCAAGTACTTTTCTTTTTTATCCATAACGCCAGACATAGACAATGGAGACTCTTTTCTGCCAGCAGACAAGGCAGAAATCATCTTGTTTATAAAACAACCGACATCTCCAACATCACAAACACCAATATCTCCATACCTAATAGTTTCTCCAACAAGGCCGACATCTGTTGTCAGAATAGGACAACTCAAAGCATAAGCCATTAAGATAGATAGACCATATCCTTCATAATTTGAAGTAGATACAAATAAATCAGCCGTTTTATAGTGTCCAGATAAATCATCCTGCCAGCCCTCAAACAAAACACTATTTTGAATGCCATATTCTTTAACCCACTTTTCCAGTCTTTCTTTTTCTCTTCCCTCACCCACAATGACCATCCCAGCCTTGGGATACTTTTTAATAACCTTGGCAAAAGCCGATATTGCAAGCGGTATATTTTTTTCTTTTTCTAAGCGAGAAGCGACAAGTACTATTTTTTCAAACTGAGGATATCTTTTGTGTAAATGAGTTTTTATCTCCGACTGTCTCATGGCGTCTAGATCAGCAAAAATCGGTAAAACTGAAATTTTCGATTCATTAATATTAAAAGACCTAATAATACTTGTTTTGATCCGTTGCGACACAACCCTTAAACAAGATGCTTTTGGAACAAGAAAGAGTGCCAACATTACCCTCACCTGATTAATCAATGAGCCGTGTGTAAAATATTGGTTTAGAAAATCAGTGTGAACCTGAAGTTGAAATCTTATTTTTTTCTTCTTGGCAATAAGCCAAGCCACGAAACCAGACTCAAACGGATCTTGAGCCGTAATAATAATATCTTTTGAGATTGCTCCTAATTTATCAATGATTTTTTTACCTATTTTAGACGCATTAAAAACATAAAACCATCTGTTGGGAGAATTGGTCGGATAGACATATGTATTACCAGAGAGATTTCCTTCGTTATAACCACGGCCAGAAAAGACAATAATATGAAGTTCCTCAGCCAGCTTTCCATACTCAATCATCCTCTGCCTTACTGGAGAATTTTTATCAAAAATCTTTTTGTCTGTTGAAATCATTAAAACTTTCATATTTAAATATCAGTGAGTTCTCTTACTAGACCAGAAATCATTTTATCTTGATTGAATTCTTTTACTTTTTGTCTTGCTTTATCGGCCAATTTTTGAGTCATATTCTTATCGTCAAAAAGAGTTTTAATAGCCTTGGATAAATCTTCCTTGTTATTATATTCCACCAAAATACCATTTTTACCATCTTCCACAAGCTCAGGATTGCCACCTATTTTGGTAGTTATAACCGGCATGCCCACAGACATAACCTCAAGCAATTGATGAGAAAATCCCTCATAGCCAGTGTTCAACACAAACAAATCGCCACCCACAAGATACTTCATAAGTTTTTCCTTAGGCAAAGCACCTGTAAACAAAACCCTGTCCGACACCCCAATGTTTCTAGCTTTTTTTTCAAGAGTATCTTTTTCTGGGCCATCTCCTATAATTACAAGATTTAAACCCGGTTTCTCTTTAGACAAAAGCGCAACCACTTCTATAAGCACATCTAAACCTTTCCACGGCACAAGTCTTCCGGCGCTTACTAAGACCTCGCCTGAAAGATGCAACTCCTTTATGGCCTCTTCCTTAGAAATACTCACCTCGGTTTCTTCAAGGGCATTATAAACAACCCTTATCTTATATTCATCTACACCCCAACCATCCGAAACAATTTTCTTCAAATACTTACTTGGAACAAGTATGACCTCCGCGTTTCTAGCCGTATATTTCTGTATTTTTCTTCTAAGCTCTGTTATTGGATCAAAACCACCTTTTTGAAACTCTTCAATGCCTTTTGCCCCTCCTTTACCTGAATACTGCTCCCAAGCATAGTCCCCTACTATTTTTAAAATAAATTTCTTGCCTAACACCTTTGAAGCCAAAACCGCCGGAAATCCGACACTCACAGGGTCTTGAGCAAATATAATATCAGAATTAATTCCCTCTATCAGAACTTGAAAAAAATAAACTACGTGCCTCAAAACCTTTGGCAAATACCTTACCCCACCAAACGAAAGCACCTCAACACCAAAACCCTTATTTGGCAATTTATCATAGAGAATTTTAGAATAAGTAGCGGGACCCCCTATGTCAGGAGGGTATATACCAGTAGCTATTAATATTTTTTTTCTAGTCTCCATAATTACAAAATTTTATTAAAAACTTTTTCTCTCATATCTTTTGCAATCAAATCCCAATCATATTTTTCTATAACCATTTTTGAGGCATTTTCCACAATACCATCTCTCAAACTTTTATCCTGAATAATCATAGTTATTTTCTCTGCAATGCTTTTGGGATTTCTGACTTCACAGAAAAGACCAGTTGAAGGACCAGATGTCTTGGAATGGTCAAACAAAAAATCTACTATTCCTCCCACAGGTGTCGCTATCACAGGCAAACTAGCGGCCATGGCTTCAATAAACGAACTGCCCATCCCCTCAGACAGAGAAGGTCTTATGAAAATATCTGCCTTATGGAGATGTTCTGACAACATATCGTGATCAATATACCCTCTAAACCTAACCCTTGACCCCAACCCAAGATCAAAGGCAAGGCTTTTTAAAGCTTTCTCAAGTGGTCCAATACCTAAGATTTCAAATACCACATTACCAGACAAATACTTTAATGACTTAATAACATCATCAAGGGCATTTTTTTCTACCAGGCGAGATGTTGTAATTAAAACTATTTCATCCTTATTTTTTTCTGGTTTTTCTTTTGCTTTGAACTTTTTTATATCCACTCCGTTTGGGATAACTTCAACCTGCCCCACGTATCCCATACTTCTTGCAAATTGACCCAAGTAACCTGAGATAGCCTGCACAACCTGAGGCTTTGTAAATACCATTTTTAATATTGGATAAACAGCTCTTATTCTCCACCTTCCCGTCATATGCTCTATAGTATCCCCCTCCTGCAGAGTCAGGGCATAGCGAACATCTGGCTTGAACAATTTAAATAAAGCCGCCGCAAATCCAGCGTAAGCCATCATAGACCACATAGCATGATAATTATTCTTCTTGTGCAAAGACAGGGCTTTCAAACAGGCTAAAATAGGATAAAAAACTTTTACCAAATACATAGGAAGCTTTACCAACTCTTCCGCAATCGGAGATTTTTTAGAAAAACCAACCCTGTAAACACTTAGATTGTCTTTTTGCTCAAACCTGGGTAAATTGCTATCAAAACGCAAAGTAATTAAATCAAATTTAATATTGGTATTTCTCTTAATAATTTCTTTAAGAGCAAGCTCAGCACCACCTAAAAAAGGCTCGTAGGCTAGAGAAAAAACAAGTATTCTTTTTTCCTTTCCTGATTCCATATTATATATAATACATCAAAACAAAAGGCGTGCTTACGAGGTAAGCACGCCAAGTCCTAAGAGACTCCTTGCCTATACTTCCTGCGCATACCAGATACGAGCTGGGGCAAATTAACCACAGCAGACAAAGTCCCAATAAACACCATAAATAGCATTGCGCCCATAAACCACATTGAATCCTTGATAAAAACAAGTATTTTCTTCACTGTTTTCATTCAGCATTCTCCTTTTCAGAAGTTAATATCTGCCTATGTTTATACCACATTTATTCAACAATTTCAATGCCATCTGCCTCATCTGCCTCTTTCGAGGCTAAAATAAAGCCTAAAATAGCTATAAACACCACAGAAAAAAGACCTACAAGCCACTTATATATGCCCCCACCACCTTCCCTGTCGCCATCTGGCACAGCCTCCCTGTCTAGAGCAATATTAGCCGAAGCAAGTTGGTTTTCTTCTTCGTATACAGGAACATTACTTTCTTTTTGAACAATAGTAGGCACTGGTAATAACTTTTGTCTTTCTTCTTCAGAATAAGACTTGTTATTTTCTGCCAAAACACCACTGTCGCTTCTAACAGCCAGCAATGCCTCGTTATTCCCTACATATGACACAGCGATACTTCCGTTAGGATACAGCAGGGCGACACTCTTTTTATCTAAAATATTCAAACCAGTTACCTTAAGCGGAAATGACACTTTAGCTCCTTTAGCGAGGATTGTGTCCTTTGGTAAAATAAAAAATTGTTCACCAGCCCTAAGTGTCCACCAAGAAAGATTCAATTCAAAATTAGATCTATTATAAAGTTCAATGAAAGAATTAGTGCCAGTTTCTATATTTGAAATAATAATATCTGCAGGCAAAGCCTTAACTCGAATTCTATCTGAGGACGCATATTTACCAGACGACACATTTAATACGACGATATAATCTCCTGGATAACTGTAGGCGTAAAGCACATTGCGTCTTTCCAACATACCCCCATCCCCAAAAC
>Ga0210057_1007411_pt1 | contig 13312 bp, 7 predicted proteins | sample CryGeyCG2114_010_2_FD_183968 | JGI IMG/M metagenome (GOLD analysis project Ga0210057, IMG submission 183968) | Groundwater microbial communities from aquifer - Crystal Geyser CG10_big_fil_rev_8/21/14_0.10 (SPAdes) (version 2) | ecosystem: Environmental > Aquatic > Deep subsurface > Groundwater ... | reverse complement strand
TTGTATTTCTCCTAATCTGTTTAAAATTTTATTTGCCTCTACCGCCAGAGCCGTCCTTTTTTCTTTGTCATCTCCAGCCCTCATTTCAAATCCTATTTTTTCCAATTTAGTTCTAAGGTGGCGTTCCTCAAGTTTATTTATCAGATTTTTAAATTCTATCCTTAATTCTTCTTCTTTGGAGTCTTTCCAAAATTCCTGAGACTTAAGATAGGCAAACTCTAATTTATAACTTTGATTTTTCTCTCTGAAATCTTTCAGTAAATCGGCCAGGTTGTCTGATTGAATTGCCGACAACTTAACAATGGCTTCTGCGGTGTAAGGATCCAATAGTTCGGGGCTTATGTTTTTAATATCTTTTTTAAAAAATATTGGATCTTTCATCACTAATGACAACAAGGTTTCACTCAATGAATCTTTAGTCCCAAGTCCTAAGTCATCAGTCCCCTGTGCTGATAATTCAGGGCTAAAGACTGTGGACTGTGGACTGTGAACTGTCGTATAAACATCAAGTTCGTCCTTGGCTGAATTAATATCGGCTTCTATTGCATCTTCTTTTGTTCTCAGCAAAAACGCTAATTTTGTTAACCAGTGGCTTTTTTCTACCTGACTAGTCAATCTCTTTAAAAATGGAGCCAAAACAGAAATTACAGATTTTTTACTATCAGCCGAATCAGGATTAAATCCCGCCTTAGCTTTGTCAAAATAAAATTGCATTACAGGCTTAGCTTCACTCACAACTTTAGACCAATTTTCGGATTTTTTTCTTACAACATCCGCAGGATCTTTGCATTCTTTGTCACTTATCTCAACAACTTTAATGTTGAAATTTTGACCTAGGGCTAATCCTATTCCTCTTTTAGTAGCCATTGCTCCTGCCTGATCGGTGTCAAAACAAAAACCAAGATTAGTTGTGTATCTGTGAAGCAATGTTAAGTGACTGGGAGTTAAAGCTGTTCCGGATGAAGCTACAACGTTTTTTACTCCTGCTTGATAAGACATCAAGGCGTCCATATTTCCCTCCACCAAAATACACTGGTCAGCTTGTTTAATATCCATTTTTGCCTTATTAAGCCCGTAAAGTATTCTGCTTTTATCGTAAATTCTGGTCTGAGGAGTGTTAATATACTTCGCAGGCTCTGCCTGCAAATTTTCCAATTTCCAATTTCCAATTTCCAATTGCAGAATTCTTCCGGTAAATCCGACTACTTGGCCATTTAAATCAAAAATTGGAAACATTATCCGAGAACGAAAACGGTCATAAATGCCGGAACCGTCATTTCTTTTAACTGCTAATCCCGCTTCCACTATTTCATCTTCGGAATAACCGCAATTTTTCAAGAAGATTCCTAAAGCATTCCAATCATTGGGAGCAAAACCTAAACGAAACTCTTGAATCGTGGAATCTAAAACTCCCCTCTCTTTTAAATATTCCAGAGCAAGTTTTCCTGTATTTGAATGAAATTGTTTTTCAAAAAACTTAGTCGCTGCTTCACACACCTCAAACAATCTTGTCTTATCGTCTTTTCCGCCAAAAGCGGATCCGCCTTTGGCGGAGACACTAAGCTCTATCCCAGCCTTGGCAGCAAGAATTCTTAATGCCTCTGGAAAATCAACACCCTCTATGTCTTGTATAAAACTGAAAATGTCACCACCCTTAGAACACCCAAAACAGTGCCACACTTGTCGTTCTGGAGAAATAATAAAAGAAGGTGTTTTCTCGTTATGAAAAGGACAGCGAGCTTTGTAGTTTATGCCTGCTTTTTGGACTTTTAAATAACCAGAAAGAACATCAACAACATCAAGTCTGTCCTTAATTTTGGAGACGTTATCTTCCATCAAAAAACGAGAATTTAATTAGTCTTATATAGACACAGAATACAACAAAAAGTTTTGATTATAAAGGGTTTTTAGACCCCGTGAGAACTTATCTATTCAAATGTGTATCCAACTTATCATCTTTAAGATGCTTTGTCAATAAATAAAAAACCATCTTTTTGATGGTTTTTGACTATTTTAAAACAATCTCTTTGAGCCAAGCATTGTATTTGGGAGTCAATGTACTTTTTATATAAACACTAACACTATATGTTCCCGATGGGATGACGGCAACTTTTGAAGATTCAAGAAGGTTGATAGCAACAATCACTCCCTGATTCATCTCTACCAAGTTTCCATCCAATTTCTTTACAACCAAATCTTCAAACACTATCGGCTTACTTCCATTGTGATCTTGAAGAACTATCCTATATTTCAGTGAGAGTTCCAAATAATCATCCTTAATCAGCCAGTCAAAATTTTTCCACAGGGCAGAAACAGAAAAGTTTTCGCCCAAAGTAAGTTCAGCTGGAATCATTGAGTTGCAACTATCGCAAGAAGAGAGAAGATAATCGACTCCATCTGTGCCGGTAAGCTTCGGCGCCTCGCCCACTACGCGCGCCTTTGATTCTTTAGCGACTTTCGACGCAGATTTGGGAGGTTCAAGCGCTTTTCCCAACTTCAAGCTTGGGTCGCCAGAAAAGTTGAAAAGTGCCCAGGCAAACCAATTTCCATTCAAAATTCCACCTCTACTACTTGAACCGGCAATCTCGTCATAAACCTCGTAGAGGTCGTCCGGACAAACTTGCGAACCGCCACCGATATAATTATATATCCTAGGAGTGGCAACCTGATAAATGGCTTCGCATCTATCCATCTGATATGAGTCCTGAAAAAATAATCTGCGCTCTCCAAAACCGCCCTTCTGATAAAACAGGAAAGCGTAGAGGATACTGCCATTTTCAGGATTGCCATAGATCCAAAGCATCAAAGGAACAAATGAGTTACCCTCAAGTATGTCTATCGCATCCGGTTCGTCATGAAGCAAATAGACTCGTGCCATATTGCCCCTGAATCCGCCATTCGTCCTGAACGAGAGCCCGAACACACCGAGTGTGTTTAAAAAATGCTCATCGGCGATATTGTCGATCAAATGGTCAATCCTCTGCTTCTCTTCGTTCTCAGGCGTTGCGGGATCGGTATCCCGATCGTCCCAGAATTTATCGATGAACACTTGTCGCTCCTCATCGGTCAGAAGTTTCTTGAATTCCTTTCGCTCTTTATCAATAAGAAAATAGTATCGGTCCAGAAATTGAGAAGGAATGTCAGCTGGAATATTGTTGGGTTGATCGGCATAAATAATCGTTCTTTTCATTCCACCGGAAGCACAACTAGCCGTAAACAGAAGTAGAGTTGCGAAAGCAATCGCAAACACATTATTTCTTGTCATTGACTACCTCCTTAGCTATAGCTACGATATCATCCTGATCAACCCTGACAATATGAACTGCACCGGCCAAATAAAACTTGATTCCGACCAAAATTCTTTTGTTAGGATTAGTCTTTGTTGGTTCAGAAAATGGCGCGGTTAAGATGTTTAACTGGGAACTAAAAGTCCAATTTTCATTCTGTTCCAAAAGTCCCGATTTGAAATAACCATCTTGAATATCTTCTCCAGTCCGCAGGTCTTTGGTTGTCCGCCACTGAACATAAGCAAAGACATCAGTCACTTTCTGGGCCCTGCCAAGCGTATCCGCCTCTTCCTTCTGATGATAATTTAAGTTGGAAGAATTCCTGTTTAAATCACCGGTTTCTACTGAATTATTTTCACAGGATTGCTTAGAAACAATGGCCACTTGCCGATAATACACCCTAACAAATTCATTTGGGTCATTTGGATTCTGATAATCAACCACTCGGCCGACAAAACCAGTTTTACAATCATCAATCTCAAATTCAAGTTCTTTGGATAAAACCACATAAAAATCCTTAACATCAGGCAGAGAAACACCCTGATTTGGCGGGCTTAAGCCTATAATTTCCATAGCAAGAAAAACTGTCAGTGCGAAAATCATGAGAATTCCTTTTTAAGGAACAATTATCTGTCTAAAACTATATGCCTATTAAATAAAAAATAAAAGCCCCCACCACGGGGGGCAATTCTCCAGGCAAGACCTGGTTGACCAGGTCTTGCCTGGAGATTGTTAGAAATTGACTCCGACTCTAACATAGGGCGTAAATTTATTCGGTGAAAACCGAGTTCTGGCAATTCCGAATTCAAGAGGTAAAAATATTCGCGTCTGAAATGCTAATCCGTAAGACCATTCCGTTCGGGTCGGAAACAGATCGTGATTGAATTTTACTTTAGCTCCATCTGCGAATAAAACTCCGCGGACATCAACAGGAATCATACCACCCAAAATAATATCGGCTAACGGAAATCTTAGGTCTCCCCGTCCGTAAATAACTTGATTACCAGCGATACTTGAATAGGAATACGGCCCAAGCGTGTCCGTTCCTCCTAAGAGCATGAAATCACCGCTTTTACGGGTACTGGTCATGCCTATTCCGCGAAATGCGGCTGAAGTACTATTAGCTAAGCGGAAATATCTTCGGGCATCAAATGATGCCGTCGTATAACCTGCTGAACGGGAACTAAGCGCTGGCCCGTATTCAACTTGACCCCGGAATGCCAAACCGTGTAAAGGTCCTGCTTCGTTTGAACCAATTACCGTGTCGTGAACAAAGGCTGTCACCAGACCCAAGTTGGTCTTACTGGCATTTGAAAAAAGGTCGTAAAATTGAATATCAAGTGGCGGAAACTGTTCCACAAAATTTTGCCGTTGATCAGCTGAAATCTCAAATGGCAAAATAAATTTTATCTGGCGAGGTCGGAGTCCAAACTCAACTCGGCGGAACTTGTCAAATGGATATTGAGTAAACAATGTTGCGCTCATCTCCTGAATCCATGTATTGTTTAAGATAAACTGATTAGAATCGCCATCCGATTTCGGATATCTGGGTAATTGGCCATTGTAATTATAGAGATTATAGGCAAGAGGAGATCGCGAAAAATTCCCATTAACCGCCAGCGACCAACGACGCGTTTGGTCATAATAAGTATAATCAACATATCTGAAATATCCGTTTTGAGCATAAGTTCCCACATGAGTTTTATCAGCCAAAAGATTCTGGACCGCCATTTGAGTAAAAACATAACCTCCGTAATAACTGCTATAGCCAAGCTGAACTTGACTGCCGTATAACTTCCAATGAGCCGGTGGCTCAACTAAATGCTGAATCTGCTGTTGATCAAGCTGTCTGCTGATTACTTCTTCAGGTCTAAAGGCAATCTGCATATTCGTATCTGACGGCTGAACTTCTACAACTCGCAATGGTTCCTTCAGTCGGACATCAAATAATTTATAATTCGAAAGGATATAACTATGGAATTGATCCATATCGAAAAATCCTGAAAAAACTACCCTGTCATCCTCTTCAGGAAAAAAAACAGGGGTAAATACTCCACCGGGAATTTCTGTCCATTGTTTACTGGTATGATTTTCAAACTCATATGTATAAAGATTCCAAATCTCGTCTTTCTCATCAGAAGTATATACAAGCTTAGTACCATCCGAAGACCAGCTTGGAGAGTTATCATTAAACCGGCCATAAGTAAGCTGACTACTAACTCCCGTTGCCAAATCTAGAATAAATAATTTCTGAAAATCACTTCCCATAGGAAATGCGACATAGGCAATCTTGGTTCCATCAGGTGAAACCGACGGAGCGCTGTTAAACACTGCATTACCACTGGTTTGTTTAATCAATTCTTCAGTCTCAAGATTTAGAGAATAGATATCACGGTTGATATTCTTGGCAGCCGAGAAATAAACAGTTTTTCCGTCAGGACTAAACTTCGGCGAAAAACCCTGATCTAGCGGAATTTCTATCGGCTTAGAAAGTTTGCCTGTATTCATATCCCTAATAAACAAAGCGTGATCACGATTATAACGGGCAAAGAAAATTATCCGGCTGACATTTGGCACACGCCTCAATTTTGCAAGTTCCATTTCAGCAGTTTTAATACTATTTTCAACTACTGCCACTTGTGCAACATGGTCGCTGGACCTGTCTTTCAGGGGTAACCTGTTAAGATCAGATAGATCTTTTTTCCTGACATCCAAAACATGTTCCATGTAATTGACATCTGAAACCCAAATTTCCTCCTGCCACCAATCAATATCCGAACCGTTGAAAGTCCATGTTTCAAGTTTTTGGCCGATGATATATTGATATGGTTTTGGCGGAATATATTCGGTAACAACCTTGAATCCCGGTTCCGTTTTCACTAACTGATCAAAGGGTCTCTGTTTTTTCCTGTCATCCATGGAAATATATGGCGGATTTTCTCTTGGCAAAGTCTTAGCAATCGCCAGCACCACTCCGCTTTTTTGATTGGCGGTTAGGAAAGCGACATATTTTCCATCACGAGATACAACCGGAGTTTCAAAAGGATACGGATATGGATACGACTGATATGTTTGTTGAACAATTTGCCGACCATAAACACTTGTCGTGTTGCTATAAGGCTGGGGTCGTTTGAGCCAGTCTTCACCGTAAATTGAAATCCAATAATCACGATGAGCCCGATCAAAAGCCTCATCGGTCGGAAATTCTCCGTTAGAAATTTCTTCAAGCCATTCCGTAAACTTTAGTTTATTCTTGCTTCCAAATATATCAGCAATCAATTTAAATACCCGCTCTTTACCAAAGCGTGATTCCAAAAAGTCAAAGACCATCTTGCACTCAACATAAGGGTTGGCTCGACCCATTTGACACATCTCTAAAGTTGGCAATCCAAATTGAGGATTTTTAATATTTACCGCGGCCACCCGTTGATTGATTTTACGAATCTCATCTGTGGTATAAGGCGTAAAATTATTAGCCATATAATCAGCCGTAGCTTCATAAATCCAATGATCAATAGGGTCTCCTCTTCCTGTCAATCTCTGAAATAAGGTTGTGCCCAGCATGTCAAACTGAAAGAGATGGGTCAGTTCATGAGTATAGATAGTCTGATTAAGTTTTGGAAAAAAATCCGGCTTGATGACCAAAACAAGATCCATGTCAGACGCTAATTTTGAGATTCTGGGAAATGCGTAAGCGCCGATTCCTTCAGACATATCGCCACCCGATAAAGACAGAGCTTCAAATCGCCAATGCGTACCGGTTATAATCACAATTGGACGGTTTTTTGAAAATCGATGTTTAAGATTAGCGCTTAAAAATTCATTGGAATTTTCAATATGGCTAACTATAGCATTAAAGTGAGGCAGGATCTCTTCGGACTTTAGGTCTATGCCAACAAAAAAATCAAAATGTTCTGATTTATAACCATACCACTTCTCATTCTGCCATTTTACTAAATTCTGGCCAAATTGAGCAAAAGATGTCAACGGCATTAACAGAAACATTAGAGCGAGAAAAAGAGTCAGTTTTCTTGTCATTTCTTTTCCTAATTGACAAAGAACCGAAATCTGCCCGAAGTATAGCAATCGCCCCTGTTAATGCAAGTAATAAAAAGACCCCGTGCATGGAACCCGAAATTCTCGAAGGTTTCTGCTTTTGGTGGTCAGAGTGGGGACCAGATCCCTGCTGGGCATTTCAGGAATAAAAGCATGTTCATCCTCCAACCCCAGAATGGCCGCACGAGCGCTGGGATTTCGCCGGGTTTTGGACACTCAGGGATGGAGACTATCTGACTATCCTAGATAAAAGAAACCGCGCTAAAATAGTCTGGTCAGGATTTATTTCACTCTGGCGAAACAGGTTTAACTACACTCGCCAAAGAGGCGTAAACCACAAAAAGTGGGCGAGGTGGTTTCTAAAAAAATACCCGGCCAAATTCACGCCAGGCCCGAATCAAACCAAAAGACCCTGACGGGTCTTTTTATATTGGCGGAGGGGGTGAGATTCGAACTCACGAGCCCCTTGCAGGGCGCCGCCTTTCCAAGGCGGTGGAATGAACCACTATCCGACCCCTCCAAATTTATGCTTAATTATAATCCACTTAAACACATTCCTCAATCCAATAACTCTTTCAACCCTCAACCAACTCAATAAGTACAATATTTATAATGGTGCGTACGAGTAATTTTAAATACATTACAATTAGCATACCCTACTTAAGCTGAAAAAACATTTTTATCTCCTGTTCCTTAGATCTAAAAGAATCGGCTATTATAATATCAACATAATCACTAATATTTAAATGCGAGCAGATACCCCCCAGTTCTTCCTCACATGGATAAGGAAACACAAACACACTCTTTTGTATCATATAAAAACCTAAATTTTTCAATTTTTTTCTCAGCCAATTTCTTTTGTTGTGCATTTCTTGAGGAATATCAAAAATAATAATCCTCCATTTTTTATCCCACTTAACTGTTTTCAGTTTTAAATACTTAAATTTAGATTCTTCAAACCACCTTATTCCCTTTTTTGTAAATTTATACTTATCGTCGCCTATTTCCGAAACCAAACCCCTATTCTCTATGTTTTTAAAATTACTATAAATTTTTTTTCGGTCAGGTCCGCTCACTTTCCAGCCTTTATAATAAATCGGCTGCCATTGCCAAATATCATATATCCCCTTCCCTGTTTCTATAAATGTCCCAATAAATTTTGATATAAAATTATTTTTCATATTTGCTTGTATTTAAAATGGTGCGTACGATTCATTATAAATAAACACATTATAATATGGTCACAACACTCTCTTGTTAAGAATTTATTAAAAAACAAAAGATAGTAAAATTCGGTTAATTAGAAATTTTTAGTAGTCCCCACCCATACCTCCCATTGGGGGCATTCCACCACCGCCCATTGGCGAGTTTTTTTCTTCCTGAGCATCAGTAATTACCGCTTCGGTTGTAAGAATTGTTGATGCCACAGATACGGCATTAACTAAAGCTGTCTTAACCACCTTTAATGGGTCAATGATTCCCATCTCAAACATATCGCCATACTCACCGCTAGAAGCATTATAGCCCCGACCCAAATCCTTTTTTGCTACCTCTCTAACGATTTTATCAGGATTCTCTCCAGAATTTTCCGCAATAGCTCTCATTGGCAAAGAAAGAATGCCTTTTATTATTGCGACACCCTTAGAAAAGTCGTCCATGATGACAGATGTGTTCCAAAGATTTTCTTTTTCTTCTGTTTTCTTCTTTGAAGATTCGTCAGACTTTTTGTTGAATTCTCTTAGGACATCAAACAACGCCACTCCTCCGCCGGCCACAATTCCTTCTTCTAAGGCGGCGCGGGTAGCAGCAAGAGCGTCGTCAACCCTAAATTTCTTTTCTTTGAGTTCGGTTTCAGTTTGAGCACCGACTTTAATGACGGCGACTCCGCCGGTTAATTTAGCCAATCGTTCCTGAAGTTTTTCTTTGTCAAAATCAGAAGTAGTTTTTGAAATTTGATTCTTGAGTTGAGCAACTCTTTTTTCTATATCAGCAGATTTTCCTTTTCCACCAACAATAGTTGTTGAATCCTTTGAAGCCACGACTCTTCTTGCTCGTCCAAGCATGTTCAACTCAATAGCTTCCAATTTCATTCCCTTTTCTTCAGTAATAACTTGACCTCCTGTTATCACTGCCAAATCTTCAAGCATTTCTTTTTTTCTATCTCCAAATCCGGGAGCCTTAATCGCCAAGCTATTAAATGTGCCTCTTAATTTATTTACCACCAAAGTAGCCAAGGCATCACCGTCTACATCTTCAGCGACAATCACCAAAGATCTCTTTCCGCTCTGGGATAATTTTTCAAGCAAGGGAACGATCTCTTGAATTGAAGAAATTTTCTTATCGGTCAGTAAAATGAACGGGTCTTCATGAACCGCTTCCATTCTTTCAGCATTCGTTATCATGTAAGCCGAAGAATAGCCCTTATCAAACTGCATGCCCTCAACTATTTCCTTTGACATCTCGGTTGATTGAGACTCTTCAACTGTTACCACCCCATCTTTTCCAACCTCATTAAATACGTCGGCAATAAGTTCGCCGATTTCTTCATCATTTGCAGAAATAGAGGCTACTTCTCTTATGTTTTCTTTGGTAACTTTTTTCTTTCTGCTATTTAAAGACTTAATTACGGATTCTAATGCACTGTCCATTCCCTTCCTCAATGCAATCGGATTAGCGCCCGAATTAACAGCCGAAAAACCTTCTGCCAAAATTGCTTGGGCCAAAATAGTAGCCGTAGTTGTGCCATCGCCGGCGACATCATTTGTCTTAGAGGCAACTTCTTTGATAAGTTCCGCGCCGATATTTTCAAATTTATCTTTAAGCTCAATCTCTTTGGCCACGGTAACTCCATCTTTTGTTATTACTGGCGAACCAAAACCTTTGTCCAAAATGACATTTCTTCCTTTTGGTCCCAAAGTTACTTTGACCGCATTGGCGACCTTGTCTACTCCTCTTTTGAGAGCTTCTCGAGCTTCTTCTTTATATTTAATTTGTTTTGCCATCAATTGAAAATACTAATATACTAATTTGTACTAATGATACGAATAATACTAATTTTTCTTATTCGTATTTATTAGTATCATTCGAATACATTCGCATATTGGTATCTTTTATTTTATAATCGCGAGTATGTCTTCTTCTTTAGCAATTAAGTACTCTTTGCCGTCTATTTTAACTTCATTGGGTCCGTATTTTGTGAATAAGACAATGTCACCCTTTTTCACTTCTAAGGGAACTCTTTTGCCGTCTTTGATTTTGCCAGAACCCACAGCAACAACCTTGCCTTTCTCCTGCCTCTCTTTTTCTACTGTTTCAGGCAAGATAATCCCGCCTTTTTTCTTTTCCTCTCTTAGGGGTTCTATTAAAACATGGTCTGAAAGTGGTGTGATTTTGATCATATTGACCATCATTCTACTCATAAAAAACATATTGTCAACCCCGTAGTAGATTTTCCAAATACCTGTCGAAAGGAAGATAAAAGTCAAAGGCAATCGGAAAATTCACTACACGGTCAACCGTAAATTAAAAGCGGCAAAATATGCCGCGTAATGCCCTTATTTTCGTTTAAGTAGAACGACGAACTTAACTTTATTCAATTTTTCAAAAGTTTCTCTTGTATCCGAACTAAATGAGTCCAGCTCTTCTTTGCTGAAAGTGTCTTCAAAAGAAAATTCAAGTTCCAAATAATTCCCGTCATTTTTTTGAATCAATCTATATTTGAACCCTAATCTCTCGGCTCTCTCGGATCCAACACCAACAAGCACCACCACAACATCCCTATCCTGATCCAAGGCATACATGCCAGATAATTCTGTTTGTGGTAGGGTTGTTGGGGCATTAGCATCATTCCATTGCCCGGAAAAACTATTTGCATCAACCTTAACACTGCCGACAGACTCCCTTGTTGCACTCGCACCATTCATCATAATAGTGACACTTACGAATTCCCACTCGCCCACCAATGTATCGGCGACCATAAAATTCTGGGCATAAACAATACCGCCAAAAACCACAAGAAACAGTCCGGCAAATAAACCGGTTAAGAGCTTCATCTTTTGATCCTTTTTGAAAAATTATTAAAAATCATCAGCTAAAATAACATCTCCCATAAAAAGAGTCAACTTCGCTCAACAAAAAGCAGTATACTATACTGCTTGTCATTTTGCCTCGTTAAAAAAGCCAGAACCATTTTCTGTGCTTGGTTTCCTTTTTTTCTTTGGCAAGCACATCTTTTGCCTGAACCGTGAAACTGAATTTTAAATTAAGATCAATGAAACCGTTCAAGGGTGGCGAAAAAACCAAAGAAACATCATTTTTATTGTTGCTTGGAAACTGTCTAATGTCGCCTTCTCCGACATCAGTCCACTTCCAAGCTGGTTTAACTGCTGTTTTAGAGCTGGCCTCATCGGTTTCCTGCTCAGCCTTTCCTTTGAGCATTATTTGTTGAATATACAAAACATTGGTTTTACGGTTCATAGACTGGTTTAATTGTTTAATTAAATCTTCAAGAGAAGTAACTTCTGCTTGCTCTCTCTTGTCGGTAAACTTATTACCACTCTGAACCAAAACAACAATATCAGGCGGATTTCCGGATTTTATTCTTTCCAAAAAATCCTCAGGGACTTTAATCGGTATACTTATCTGCTTGGTAGCAGACCCGAAATATTCTTCCAAGATAATATTCGCATAAACAGTTTCTCCGGGATTGGCCTTTTTCTGAGATAGGAAACTCTTTTTAACCCTCCATAATTCAAAATCTTTTACAACATCAAGATGTACTTTTACACTCTCAACTCCGTAATTAAAACCGCTTTCTTCCAAAGCCTGGAGGGGATGATAAATATTATTAAATATATCAACAAGAGGATTTTCGGAGATTGGGACCGGAACAAAATCTTTGACAAAAATTTCCGGCTGATTCTTGATGGTTATTCTCATTTGGTAAGCTACAGAAAGGTAGCTCAGATCGCCTAATAATTTTTTTGCCCAAAGTTGAGGAAGCAATTGAATAATAACTTGAGCCATAGGGCTGGCGGCAATCTCTTCGTGTAGAGTTGCACTGCCATTACCCATATGCAATTCCACCTGATAGGGAAGCATCGGGGCTGTTCCGCCAATAGTACCCGCCACTTCAAAAGCACCATCAACAAGTATCACTCCCTTAGTGTCCAAGGAACAGCCCGGCAATTTTGAAGCGCCAAGTGGGGTTTGAAGAGTATCGGCCACAGTAATCTGCACAAAGGGATACGCAACGACCCCGGTGCCATTGAAAGGGTGGCCGAAAGCATAAATATTATCTCCGTCCCGCCATGTTACTGTTCCGGTAACGCCAAGATTAAAATCGCCAGTTGCGAGATTAACGGAAATCATAGATCCGGGTTTGATATCGCTTTTCACGGATTCTTTGCAGCGGCCATTGGAATTTCCTGCAACCGGTACATTTTCCATCTTAGGGAAAAGAAGTAAATTGAAGTATTTCTGTCCCTTTACGATTATTTCATTAGGCATACGGCTGTAAAAATCGGATACGGCTACATAACCACTAGCTCTGGCCCCAAGCATATATTCGGCCGGGGTAAGAAGAAAATTCGGACCACCTTTTATGAAAGAACCTGGGCCATAGCTTGTACTTCCCACAAGAAATACATTATTGCCGTCAAGGGGCGCTTTAGTTATACACTCCTCAAGATCCTTACAGTCGCCGATAAAAACTGGGCTGCCGCTCATGCCAGATATCGCTCCAATCTCTTCCAGGGGCGTATCCATGGGACCTCCGGAAACCCTAGATAAGATTAAACTGTTTCCCATGTAATCAATGATTTCGCTGAGCACAACATCAAACGGCTCCGGTTCAGCACCCTTGAAAACAGAAAAGCCAATTGCTTCAGTGCCTGGTTCCAAGTCCTTAAACAAGAGAATCTTGGGCTTAGTCGCCCAAGCATTAGAAGCAAAAATACAAGTCAAGACAA
>Ga0210057_1007409_pt1 | contig 13314 bp, 11 predicted proteins | sample CryGeyCG2114_010_2_FD_183968 | JGI IMG/M metagenome (GOLD analysis project Ga0210057, IMG submission 183968) | Groundwater microbial communities from aquifer - Crystal Geyser CG10_big_fil_rev_8/21/14_0.10 (SPAdes) (version 2) | ecosystem: Environmental > Aquatic > Deep subsurface > Groundwater ... | reverse complement strand
GTAATAAGTTGATACATATAATATCATAAACTAATCAAAAGTCAATGTTTTTTGGTCTAAATTTTTTGCCTTAGGCGCAAACCGGATAACTAATTTTTTTGCTTTTTCAATTGCTGGTTTATTTATTATTTTGCCCCTAATCAAAGCAGTTGGGCCGACTACCCGATTGAGTTTCAATAGAATATCTTCATCTTTTGCCAAAGATCCCAAAAAACAATTTTCTTCTTCGTTTCGGCCAAGAATTATTTGGGTGCCGTCAATAAAAAAATGCCGGCCGAATTTAATTAAATCAATATCATCGGCATTAAAATCCGGCTTATTTTTCATCAACTCTTTAACTCTGTCAGCGAATCCTTCTTGCGTCAGTGCGCAGCCGCCGGCCGGAGTCGGGTAATCTTTTATACCAAATTTTTTAGCCAGCTCCATCTGTTTTTTACGGCTGCGGCCGGAAATATCAAGTAGTCTATCCCTTTCAACTAAGCCCTGCTTTTCGGGAATCGTCGGCTCCAGCAATTTAGCCGAAAGCGGCCGCAAAAGATATCCTTTGAGCCCGGCCTCTTTTTCCACGATTTCCAGCGCTTTTTTATGCTGCGACATCGGCCGTTCGCCCAAAACCTCGCCCGTTGCCACAAAATCAATCCTTCGACCTGACTCAGGACAAGAATTTTCTTTTTTCATGATTTCCCCCGCTTTTTTGAGCATCAGGGCGTGACAATCAATACAGGGATTCATTCCTGCGCCATAGCCGTATTTTGGTTTTTTCAAAACTTTCAAAAATTCCTCGCGGATATTTTCTTCGCGCAGAAACACACCAAGCGCCTGTGCCGCCGGCCTGGCTTTGGAAGGGCCGCAAAAATTAGTCCGGAAATTTATTGCCTCAACTTCTATCCCCTGTTTCAATAATAATTTAGCGGCTAGAATTGAATCCAGGCCGCCGGAAAGCAAAACCAAAGCTTTAATTTTTTTCTTATCCATGATCTGATTATCGTAAACTTTTCAAATTTAAGCAAGAAAAAACCGAACGATGGGAATATTTATCGTTCGGCCTGATTAGAATCCGTTTACCCGTCTATGCTTTCGGTATAGATGCCTGCCGCCTTAGCTCCTACCATCAACTCCCCATCTGGCACTCCGTCGGTAGATCCCATTATAGTAGCTCCTTTTTCACCGGTCTTTTTTATTATGGCACGGGTCATCAATTGTTCTTCGTTCTCTACCCCGTCAAGCCAAGTGACGCTGGGGTAAAGACTCCAAGAACCATCTTTATTTTTCACCTCAACCTTCCTCAGAAGCATCACTCGATTGCCTTCTTTGGCGCAAAGTGCTGAATCATATTCGCAATGACACCGCAAAGTAATTACATCATTGGGGTCAAACCGAAGGGTTACTTCACGATCGCCTCCTCTTAAGAAATCTTTTACAGTCCACTCTATTTTTTGCCTCTTCTCGTTTTTATCCATCTTTTGCCTCCTTTTCCTTTCCGGGCAGACGATGAATTTGCTTCGAAAGCACTAAAAATTTTGTAATCGTTACCCAACGGACATTTTTGCCATATCGATGGTTAAGGGTTCTCGTCGTTTCTTCTTTTGACCTAAAGCCTAATGATTTTATATCCCGTAAATCATAGCTGTTAAAACCAGCAATCGTCGTCAGTTTAGTTGAGATAACAATAACCTCGCCAACTTTCCTGCCGGTGATATCGTCCGCCTCTGTGGGATTATCCACATCAAAAGCCCAAAAATCACCTATCAACGCCACACCGGTTTTGCCGCCCACCAACTTCTGAAAATAATCCCCGTCCACAATCAATGGCTCTCCAAAATGTATATGCATATCTCTCCCTCCTTCCTTCTTATTTTTAAAAAAACTAATTTCAAATATATTAGCACAGAAGACAAAAGTGGTCAAATCAAAAACCCGCTCCGCCAGTTGGCGGACGGGCTTTTGTCAGCTGAAAACCCCCACACCTATTCTTACAACATTTTTTATTGCTCTCTCGCAGAGGCAAAAAATGTTTTACTCATCTATTGTAGTATTATAAAAATCAATCGAATAGGTAGGGGGTAAATATATATTAACGGCTGAACCGCTCGCTTCTACGTTTTTGATGGCAATCTCGGCAGTAGATCGGCCGATCCGGAGCCGGCTGAAATGGAAGTTCGGATATTTTTGCTCCGCAATCAGAACAGGTCCAGTCGCCCTGAAACATCTGTCTTTGAAAATTTCCGCCGCCGCTGTCATCTCTGCGAGGTCCTTTGCCAAATTTATTGAAGGCCAAATTTTTTCACCTCACTTTCTAGACTGAATAAGTTAATAACTCTTTTTGGCCTTCAATATACTTTAAATATATCTAATGACCTCTATTGTGGAGCCTCACGCGCAAAGGCGGAGACACTTTCTTTTTTTTGGCTCCTCCCACGTTTGAGCGTGAGGCGGAACCCCGCACCAAAAGCTCATTCTCGTAATAAAAACTTTAGCTTTTTGGTGCGCGGGAGACTAACTTATTTGTCTATAGCTATTATATAATAAACTTAATAAAAAAATCAATTCTGGCTTATTTTTCCGCAATTCTTAGTTATATTAAAACAGACTGCTCTGCTTTGAGAATTTTTTTTGTTCGCCGTCATTAAAAATTTTTATTTTTCCGTATTCGCCGTCATAACCGGGTTCAATTTTGACCTTTTTCTCTCTCACCCTAATAATCCCTTCAGCCACCTCCGGCTTTGTCGCGCGTTCCAACTCATTTTTTGAAGCATTCAATAAAATATTAAATTCATTGCCAAATTTATTTATCAAATCTCTGTATTCACGGTCAACCCCTTTAGTGCCAACTCCCAATCCAAATGCATCGGCAATAATTTCTTCAAGCGGAATCAGGCTTAAAAACGGTAATCCTCCTTTTGGCGAAAAACCAGACGGCCTGTCGGCAAGTTCCTCAACCCGATTCATCACGCCAATAGTGAGCGGCCGGCCGCAGACCGGACACATATTTTTGTGCTGTTTTGTCTCTGCCGGCGAAAAAACTATCTTGCAGTTACGATGTCCGTCATAATGATATTTGCCTTCTTCGGGAAAAAATTCAAGCGTGCTGGTTAGGCGCAGCGGGTTTGATTGGGGGGCGCGAGCGCCCAGTCTTATCGCTTCAGTTATTTTTTGATAACTCATCTCTCTGCCTTCAAAAATATTCGCTTCACGGCCAATCTTTTGTGGGCTATGGGAATCGGAATTTGAAATAAGGGTTATCTTATCTAATTTTGAAACTCGCCAATTCATGGCCGGATCCGAGTTTCCACACCATAATGGAATGCCGTTTCGTCTAACATAAATTACATGATTTGGAACAGTTACACAATATACTGAGTCTTTAAAATCAACCCAAGATTCGACGTATTTATATTTTTTGATAGTGGAGGGTAAAACCGTATGGATATTTTTTCGTATGAAGTAAATCACCCAAGAGTCAGCGCTTTGTCTATATATCTTTTTATAATCGTACCCGGGGCTCCGAAATAAAGTTCCTTTCTTGTTATATAATTTATAATATGCGGACATTCCCAGCTTAAGTGCAATTTCTTGTAAATCATCTCTTAGTTGAATTGATATAGTGGTCGCAGATAGCCCCTTTTTACTACGACCGTACCTATGGCCGTCGCCCTCAATGTAATATTCAAAAAATATTTCTAAAAGTTCCTTTGATAAAGATTTTATTTCCGGAGGAATAAATTTATTAGAACATTTGCCGAATTGTTTTAAATAATGAAACAATTGATAATTTCTTACTCTAATAATGTTATTTACTTTCTTGTCCCAATAAACCTCGTAGCCAAAACTTTCAAGAATTTCTTTCATTTCAGAAAGCAAGGCATCATCGCGATTAGCTAAGCAAATATTATAATCTCCATTTTTGCCTTCAGTCGTCCAACCTTCGGCTATCCAAAACCCAAAGAATTTTAACCAAGATTTTATGGGCAGCTGCTTTTCAGATTTATTTCGAAATCCTGAATAATATCTACTGCCGTGTTTTATTTTAACAGCTGGTAGGGTAAAATGATCAATATTCTTACCTTTCCAGATGCCGTCTTTCTTTAATCGTTTTGATTTACCAAATAAAAATTCTGCTTCTTTTAGAAGAAATTCTGGTGGCTTCCGAAAATCGCAAGCACTGTATAAAAGTTTATGATTTGGAGTAACTAATAAATCAACTCTTTTAGTCTTTAATTTATACATTTTGCCTTTATAGTTATAAGAGTGTATTTTTGTCGGGTTCTGAAATTCAATCTCTTTAGTTTCAAGATTCAAAGTACAAATTTTATCGCTATACCGAATTTCAGAGAATTTTTTCCATCCATCATTAGTTAAAGCCTCTGTTCTTTTATCATAACAAGAAAGTCCCGTTTCAATCGCATAAATATATCGTGAATACTCATCAAAACATTCCTCAATTGAATTGAAGCCAGACATTGAGCCAAAAATTGAAAACCATGGCGTCCAAGCATGGCCGGGAATAATGACTGCATCGGCTGACAGATTTAAAGCGATTTTAGCCAATTCTTTGGCGTCAAGCCCCAAAATCGGCCGGCCATCTGCTTTTAAATTGCCCAGCCACCCCAAATGCGTATTAAATTTTTCAACAAATTCAAAATTTGGCGCAAATACAATCAAATGAATTTTTCTGGTCCGATTATTTTTAGAATAAATACAGCTTATTTCTGTAGTCAGAATAAAACGGATCTCCTCGGGTTTTATTGACGGAGTATACCAGCTAAGGTCATTGCCATTTTTTGGCCGTCCGTTTCCAGCGTTCGCTTTGATCTTAAATAAACCTTTCTCCGCCGGTTCAAGCTTGCTTGCTAATTCTTTAAACCAAATAGGATGCGTAAAATCGCCCGTGCCTAAAACTTTTATGCCTTTTATTTTTGACCACTGCTCAAGATGCTCCAAATCCATGTCGCGCGATGTGGCGCGGGAATATTTGGAATGGATGTGAAAGTCGGCAATTAGTTGCATGGCAACACTACGGATTACGGATTTTATACTGATATACGGATTTTTTAAATCCACCCCAACCCTCCTTTAAAAAGGAGGGAGTACCTCCCTTTAGTAAAGGGAGGCTGGGAGGGATTTATCCGTATATCCGTAATTGATCCGTATTCCGTAGCTATTTACTAGCTATGACCACCAGATTTTTATTCTTCGCCCCTCTCTCCAAAACAAAAAACTTTTCAATTTCAAAACTGCTTTTTTTTATCAATCTTTTCAACTCCTCTTTTCTAAAATTATGATAATATCTTTTAGTAATTTTGCCCCAGGGTTCCGTGGTGTCTAAAAAATCCAATTCTGACTTGCCAACTAATTTTTTTAATATAGACTTAATAAGCAGTCCCCAGAATGTATCTTTCTGCCATAAATACCAAGTACTCAATATCAATTTTCCACCTGGCTTCAGAACTCTTTTTGCCTCTCTCAAAAATTCTTGCCTTAATTGATCTCCGGGAATATGATGCAAAACAGCGATACAGAAAATGGCGTCAAAATAATTATCTGGGAAAGGTATTTTTAAACCGTCGAAGATTTGAAAATTGCCATTGGGATGTTTTTGACGGGCAATTTCAATCAGTTTTTGCGAATTATCAAGGCCGACATATTCAATATTTTTGTCTTGGAAGAATTCAATAAATCTGCCGTTTCCGCATCCCAAATCCAAAACTTTATCTCCCCGCTTTACATATTCTGCCAGCGGCTTAAATTCTTCCCATACCGAATTGCGTGTACACGAAAAATCTTCGGCAATATTATCATAGCTTTGCCGGACTTCATCTAAAATTTTTAATGCGGCCTCTCTCTTCATATTAAAATGCTCGAGTTCATCATCAAAAAATCTATCAAACAAAAAATCCAAACCCCGCAAGATTTGGCAAGAATAAAACGAGAGGGGGCGTTTAGATTTGGCAAAATTATGCCAACCAACATTCAACTGCTTAAAGTTTATCACAAATTACTAAAAAAAGGAAAGATAAAAAAATACCCGGCACTGGAAAAGCTTTTAAAAACTCGCGGGATCAGAACTTCTTCGGGAGTCGCGATTATTACGGTGCTCACCAAGCCCTGGCCCTGCCCGGGCCAATGCCTTTATTGCCCGAATGAAGCGGGAATGCCCAAAAGTTATCTGAAAAACGAGCCGGCGGCCCAGCGCGCCTTTCTGACGAAATTCAATCCTTATCTTCAGGTGAAAACACGCCTGCAAGCGCTTGAAATGACAGGGCACTCAACCGACAAAATTGAACTGATTGTACTTGGCGGAACTTGGAGCGCTTATCCGAAAAATTATCAATACTGGTTTATAAAGGAATGTTTTAGGGCGGGCAATGATACAAATTCAAAAATCAAAAATCAAAAATCAAAATTACAATTCAAAATTCAAAATTTACGGAGGAAATTAAAAACAGAACAACATAAAAATGAAACAGCTAGACATAGAATCGTTGGGTTAACGCTGGAGACGCGGCCGGATTATATTACGATTGACGAAATCAAAGAAATGCGCGATTTGGGATGCACCAGAGTGGAGCTGGGCGTCCAAAGCATTTATGATGATGTACTCAAGAAAAATTTGCGCGGCCATGATGTCGCCGCCACCATTTATGCTACCCGCCTTTTAAAAAACGCCGGTTTTAAAATCAATTATCATATGATGCTCAATCTGCCCGGCTCCACGACCAAGCGTGACGAAAGAATGTTTATAGAACTATTTTCTGATGGAAGATTCCAGCCCGACTTGCTTAAAATCTATCCTTGCTCGGTTTTGCGAACCGCGCCGCTTTACAAAATTTGGAAACACGGCGGATTCAAACCCTATTCTGAAAAACAACTGATTAATTTAATTTTACGCATCAAGCAAAAAATCCCTTCCTATGTCCGCATCCAGCGAATTATCCGTGACATCCCCGGCGCCAGCATTGTCGCGGGCAGTAGACTGACTAATTTGCGGCAAATAATCCATCAATTAAAAGGTGTCAGGTACCCTTCAAAAAGGTACCTGACACCTTTCTGCCGCTGCATCCGCTGCCGCGAAATCCGCGGCAGCTATTTGCCGACCGATAAAATCAAATTATTCCGCCGCGACTATAAAGCATCAGACGGAAAAGAAATATTTTTGTCATTTGAGGATAAAAAGCAGGAAAAGCTATACGCGCTTTTGCGCTTAAGGATTCCCCAAAAATACAATAAAATCCCTCCCAACCTCCCTTTACTAAAGGGAGGAGAACTCCCTCCTTTTGTAAAGGAGGGATGGGGTGGATTTAAAAAAAGCTTACCCACCCTTATTTCTAATTCTATACCCGTCTTAAAAGACGCCGCCCTCATCCGTGAACTCCACACCTATGGTCATCTCGTCCCATTATCCCCTGAGCGAGGTTCGCCAGCCGGCGAACCGAGTCGAAGGGTAAACTATGCTGCCCAGCACACGGGCCTGGGTAAAAAACTAATGTCCACAGCGGAAAAAATAGCACAAAAAGAATTCGGCTTCAAAAAAATCGCCGTGATTTCCGGCATCGGCGTCCGTCAATACTACAAAAACCTTGGTTACAAATTAGAAAACGAATACATGATAAAAAAATTATAAAAAGCGGTTGGCGCTTTTTTATTTTACTCATCCAAACATTGTATCACCTCGTTTTGCGCACGATCGTAGCCAAAACAAGGTTTTTATTTAAGATACACACAAATACATAAACGCAATGATTTATCCACAAAAAATAATTAACACCATAAAAATTTCTTGCTATAATTAAGTTGTGAAAGTGAAAGCGAAAAATATTGCAAAAATCATATTCGTTTTTCTAACCATTTTCTCTTGGATTTTTTCCGGCTGGCCGCAGGTTTTTAATTTTCCTCCAAAAATTCAAGTGGCGCAGGCGGCTACTGAAACTTTCACTACTGCAGGTACCTTCACTAATGGTTGGACAGCTCCAGCTGACGTATATTCTGTTACTGCCGAAACTTGGGGTGGCGGTGGCGGTTCAGGCGGTGGAACGATTAAGTACGGGCCAGGAGGTTCTGGCGGTGGAGGAGGCGCATATGCCTCAAAAGTCATAAGCGTAACTCCGGGAAATAGCTACACCTATGTCGTAGGCGCGGCGGGTCTGGCTAGTGGCGGCGCTGCTGGCGGCAATTCTTCATTTACCGGCAATGCTTCAGTACAAAGTTTGGCTTGTGGCGGTACGAGTGGAGCAAACAATGGCGGAACAGCAGGGGCTGGAGGTACAACTGCGTGTAGCGATGGAACTGCTGAATTTGCCGGCGGCGCAGGCGCGGCGGGGGCTGTGACTTCTGGCGGTGGAGGTGGCGAATCCGCCGGCACAACGGCGACTGGCGGCAGTGCCATTGGTATAACCGGCGGAACAGGCACAGATGGCACGGATGGCAGTGCTGGGCAACTTGTTAATGTGAATGGAGTAGCTGGAAATAACCCCGGCGCAGGAGCCGGAGGTTCGGGCGGGCGTTCAGGTGGTAGTAAAGTAGGAGCGGCTGGTGGCGTGGGGCAGGTCAAGCTCACATATACAACCATTACAGCCACCCTTACGGGCACGGCTACGGCAAGCATTACAGAGGCAGACATAAGAACGGGCGGGAAAACAATTATCCTTACTGTAACAGGAGATACTTGGGTGGCGGCAGGAGCAACCTTTGACGCACAACGCCAAAATATTATAAATGGCATAGATTCTGCGCAAGCCGAAGGTACGGGGTGGGACGCAGTCGTAAAAGCCACACAAGGAGTATCAGGAGTGGTAAGAACGAGTGATACCATAGTAACTATCACTCTTGATGCTTTCGCTAGTTATGACATCACAGCGACTGAAACCATTACTGCGACTATTCCCTCAACAGCATTAGTAGCAGGAGCGACAATTGTGGCAACGCCGACATTTAACATTACTGCCACCGGCCTTTCAACTGCGATAGAAGTAAGAGCTCAAAACTACACCACCAGCGTAACAACCATTACATTCCCGGATGCCGCGCCGGAAAGCACGGTTTCAGGATCGTACAATGATATAGATGGCAGTGGCAATCCCCAAACATTCGGCGGCGCTGGCACCGCCAAGCCGGTCGTCACGCTTTATAATGGCGGCGGCGCTACTTTGACGATTTGGTATAACATTACCACCTTCACTAATGGTGTTGTGTCCAGTGAAAATTATCTCGTAAACGATAAGGGGGCCGCCTGCGCGGATGCAAGTTGTATCACCGGGTCCGTGACCTTTGATACGGACACAACTACCGGGATAACGATAGCCCCCGGCGCTGGCAACGAAAAGGACCTTTATCTAAAAGTAGTTCTTAGCTCTGTAGCAGGAAAATCGGGAAATTCAACGCTTACCATTCTGGGAGAAGCACTATAATATGGCAAATTTTTCATATCAAAATAAGAGTATAATCACCACGACATTTTTAATATTACTAGCATTCTTGCTGATATTATTATTGCGTCCTGTTTATGCTTCCGTTCAGGAGGCTAGCACAAGAAGTTCAGTTTGCGGCAACGGCGTTAAAGAATCAGGAGAGCAGTGTGACGGCTCGGATTTGGCTGGAGCAAGTTGCACAAGTCAAGGTTATACTGGCGGCACATTAAGTTGTAACTCAAGCTGTAATTTTATTACTTCAGCCTGCACCTCCAGCGGTGGCGGAGGTGGTGGTGGCGGATATGTTGCGCCAGTTACGGGCGCGGTTTTTAACGGTCGGGCGTATCCCAAAAGTACCGTAACACTTTTGAAAGACGCCCAGATTATTGCGACCACCATCGCGGACACTAACGCCAATTTTTCGTTCAATATTAGCGGGCTTACTGGTGGCAATTATATTTTCAGCGGTTATTCCGAAGATAATAAAGGCAATCGGTCGTCTCTTCTAACTTTTCCAGTGAGTGTAACTTCCGGCGCCACTACCCAAATCAGCGGTATTTTTCTTGCGCCCACCATTGCCGTAGATAAAAGCGAAGCGAAAAGAGGAGACAATTTAGCGATTTTCGGACAATCATCTCCTAATAGCGAGATAACTATTTCAGTTAATTCTAATGAGGAATTTTTTAATAAAATCAAGGCTGATTCCGGTGGCGCGTATTTATACAATTTTGACACATCCCCGCTTGAGATAGGTCAGCATTTTACCAAATCAAAAGCCGCGCTAAATGGTGAGATTACTTCTTTCAGCGCAACCATTGGTTTTGCCGTCGGCACAAAAAATGTGCTTGCTCAACTCCCGACAAAAACGCCGGCAAAGGGTGATCTGAATAATGATAAACGGGTCAACCTTGTTGATTTTTCTATTACGGCGTATTGGTACAAGCGGTCATCGCCTCCGGCTTCTGCCGATCTTAACGGCGACGACAAAGTTGACTTAATTGATTTTAGCATTATGGCGTTCTATTGGACGGGTTGATGCTTTATATTTTCAAAATGAAAAAATTAAAATTACAACTCAAAATTCAAAAGTATTTGATAATAGCCGTGTTGGTTTTTGTCGCTATGCCAGTTTTTGCGGCGGAAGTTTCTTTTGACACAAAAACCCAGGAGATAAAAGTAAATCAATCATTTGAAGTCGGCGTTTTTATCAATACCGACAATGAGGAAATCAATGCCATTGAAGGGAAAATTATATTCCCTCAAGACCTTTTGGAGATAAAAAAGATAAATCACGGCAACTCAATAATTAATTTTTGGATAGACCCCGTTAGAAACTGCGTTTCTAACGGGGTAGAGAAACCTGATGAAATTTGTTTTTCCGGCATCACCCCCGGCGGATATAATGACAGCCAAGGACTAATTTTATCAATTACATTTTTAGCCAAAAAAGAAGGCAATGGCGCGATTAAATTCGGCGAAGTAAAAGCGTTGCGAAACGACGGACAAGGAACGGAAGCCCCGCTCACTATTTCTAATTTCAATTTTACCGTACGCGAAACGGCAAAATCCACGGGACAGATGCCAATAGTAAAGGAAGACCGCGATTTGCCAGAGGAGTTTGTGCCGCAAATTGCGGCCGACCCGTCCATTTTTGGAGGTAAATGGTTTTTGGTCTTTGCGACTCAAGATAAAGGTTCTGGTATTGATCATTACGAAATATGCGAAGGAAAAAGGAAATGCATTGTCGCTGAAAGTCCCTATTTTTTGCAAAATCAAAATTTGGATTATGAAATTATAGTCAAAGCAGTGGACAAAAGCGGCAACGAAAGAACTGTTACGATTCCGGCGCGATTCGCTCGTGCGTGGTATAAAGATCGCGCAATTCTCACTATACTAATAATAGTGGCGCTCGTATATCTTATATGGAAAACATTATGGAAAAAACGCAGAAAATAAACCCTGTTAGAAGTCAGCATTGGTATGTATACCTTTTGCAGAGCAAAAAAACCAAAGAATGGTATATTGGCTCGACCAGAGATTTGCAAAAAAGAATTTTAAGCCATAATGCTGGCAAGAATCGCTCAACTAAATATGCTGTGCCGTGGAAAGTTATCTATTGCGAAATTAGCTTAAATCAAAAAGATGCAAGAGCCAGAGAAAAATATCTCAAATCTGGCATGGGTCGAAGATATTTAAAAAACCGCTTAAAATTCTTTTTTGAATATGACTTCTAACGGGGTAAAATTTATAATATCTTTTACTTTCGTGGCTGTTATTTTCGCCACTTTGCCTGCAGTCACAAGCGCGGCGACTTTGTATTTTTCTCCTTCTTCAGGCTCACATGCGGTTGGCACGACTTTCTCCGTAAGCATCTATGTCTCAAGCGTCGATCAAGTGATGAACGCGGCATCAGGAATGATTTCGTTTCCGAGCGATAAGTTAGAGGTAACTTCACTTTCCAAAACCGGTTCAATTTTTACTCTTTGGGTGCAGGAGCCGTCATTTTTCAATTCCGCCGGGATGGTAAACTTTGAAGGCATTGTTTTGAATCCAGGTTTTATCGGTTCAAGCGGTAAGGCTATTACTATCACCTTTAGAACTAAAGTGGCTGGTAATGCATCCCTGACTTTTTCTTCCGGTTCCGCGCTTGCCAATGATGGACAAGGCACCAATATTCTGACAAGTTTGGGAAACGCGCAATTCAGCTTGGGAGGGACCGCAGTGCTCGGTGCACCAGAAGCGGAAATTCCGCCAGCAGTAGCTGGAACGCCGGCGGCGCCTCAAATTTCCTCGCCTACTCACCCAGACCCTAACAAATGGTACGCAGTGAACGATGCGAAATTTACTTGGCCATTATCCTCTGGCGTAACTGGAGCTCGTTTGCTTGTGGGTAAGATTCCCAATGCCATTCCAACCGTAACCTATATCCCCGCTGTTAATTCGCGAGAGTTGCCAGATTTGGCTGACGGTATTTGGTATTTTCATGTTCGCTTGCAAAATAATGCCGGCTGGGGCGGAATTTCTCATTTCCGCTTTCAGATTGATACTGAAAAGCCGAGCAATTTTGACATAAAAGAAATTGAACGCAAAGACCCCACCGATCCAAGGGTTAAATTTGTCTTTGACTCTCGCGACGAAACTTCCGGTGTAGATTATTATGAAGTTCAAATTGACGATGGCAGTCCGCAGGTATGGCGAGACGATGGAAGCGGTGTGTTTGAAACGCCGGCTTTGGGTCCGGGCAAACACATGCTTATTGCAAAAGTTTTTGATAAAACTGGCAATTCCTTGGCAAATTCCGCCGAATTCACTATTGAAGCGCTGAAATCGCCGACAATTATCGATTATCCCAAAACGCTCACAAGCGGAGAGGTTTTGATAGTCAAAGGAACAACTTATCCGAACGCCCAAGTGGTGATTTGGCTTCAAAAAGAAAAAGATGAACCGCAGAGCCAGATCGTTAAAAGCGACGATGGGGGAAACTTTACTTTTGTGGCCGAAGAAAAATTGAAAGAAGGCATTTACAAATTATGGGCTGAAGTAATTGATATGAGGGGCGCGAGAAGTAAGCTAACGGAAAAAACAACTATTGTTGTTAAACAGCCGACAATTTTGAAGATAGGAATTCAAGCAGTAACCATTCTTACTATTGTTGTTCCACTTGTTGCCCTTATCATTCTTTTACTCGTGCTCATTTGGTACGGCTGGCATAAGATTTCATCTTTCAGAAAGAAAATTTGCAAAGAGACCAAGGAAGCTGAACAAACCCTACACCAAGCTTTTAATGCCTTAAAAGAGGAAACGGAAGAACGGATAGCAGAACTGGATGGCAAACCAGATTTAAGCGAAAGAGAAAAGAAAGTCTGTAACAGTTTAAAAAAAGCTTTAAAAATTTCCGAAAAATTTATCG
>Ga0210057_1007405_pt1 | contig 13316 bp, 19 predicted proteins | sample CryGeyCG2114_010_2_FD_183968 | JGI IMG/M metagenome (GOLD analysis project Ga0210057, IMG submission 183968) | Groundwater microbial communities from aquifer - Crystal Geyser CG10_big_fil_rev_8/21/14_0.10 (SPAdes) (version 2) | ecosystem: Environmental > Aquatic > Deep subsurface > Groundwater ... | reverse complement strand
TAGTATGTTTGATTTACGCAGAATTAAATAAAAATCTTTATGTTGACTAAATTATACCTCCAATATGTAGCATGTTTTTCGAAAAACTTTTTTCAATTTATAAATACAGGCATTGTTGGGATTGGTGTGTGGATTGCATATCAAGGTCTTACTACGTGGAAAAAGCAAATTAAAGGTCAAGATGAATATAAACTTGCCGCTGAGATAATGGAAAATGCCTATGATTTAGAGGAAAGACTTAGATATGCCCGAGGAAGACTATATTCTTATACCAGTGAGGAGGCCGGGAATAAAGACAAGCAAAGCAATGCTCATTACCAGCAACACGCTGAAAGAATAAACCTAATGCTTGAAGCAAACAACAAGCTACGAGTTTTGAAACTTAGAGCAGATGCTCTTTGGGGTAGGGCTAATACTAACGACCTAGATGAAGTACTCAGGTTAATAAAACAATTTGTTAGTAGATTTGAAATATTTTATCAGGCTGGCTGGGACGATCCCCAGAATAGAAAAGGGGACCAAGTTGCAGATGATATGTGGATTACACTTCACGGGTCGTTTAGTAAAAATAAACCAGATATCTTTTGGAATAACTTTTCCGATGCAATTGAAAAATTAGAAGACAAAATGAGAAAAAAGATCGCTTTTGATCATTGAGATAAATTACAGAACTGATTAACTATGAAATCATTTAAAGATACAGCTCATCAACTAATTCAAGAAGCAGGAAGACCACTTCATTACCGGGAAATGACCGATATTGCTATAAAGAGGGAGTTGCTTAAATCCGAAGCAAAAAAGAAAATTGAAGAAATTTTGGCAGGAGTGTGGGGAAAATAAAATTATGACTATTTCGATTAAAAATTTAACATTTATATTAACATTAGTTAGTTTTTATTTTGCTTACTATCAGTGGAAAAAGCATTCCCGAGAGAAAAGAATACACTTGTTGAAAGTGTTAAAAATACAACTTGATTGTCTCGGACCTTGGATGGGGACAACAGGTCAAGGTTATGGAGATGAATTAACTGAAGAGCAAAAATTTGATAACGCAAATCCCTTTAAGCTAATTTATGAAACTGCATCTGATGCACTGATAAATTTGAATATGCTTGATGAAATGAATAATGTACCTGATGAAATAATCGGGGAGCTTAATCAACTTTACTATGACTTGATAAGGATTGAAAATATCCAAAATTTTAGAAACATGTATATCGTAGGAGATATTAAAACAAGCAATAAGTTGCAGAAGAAGATAAGTGAGTATTTGTGTAACAACGACATTCCATCAATTAATGATTTCAGAAATTCTATTAAAGGCTCTGGTGAGGAGATTATGCTAAAAAGGTTATTAGAGTATGGAAAGGTATTGCATTGTGATGTTATCGGTAATAAGGATCGATCAGCAAGACAACATTGGGAAAAACTTAATAAATGGGTCAATGAACAATTAGCCCCACAAATCCAACTTTCAAGCTAATAAAGAGTGTAGTACAATAATGTTCATGGATAAGATTACATTTGAAGATTTTGCAAAACTAGATATTCAAATTGGCACCATTGTTGAGCCAAGAACAATAAGAGGAGTAGAAAGCCAGGGTATGATTTTAGCCGCTGATGATGGGAAGCCGGTCCTTCTACACCCAGAACAGGAAATTGCCAGTGGTAGTAAAGTGCGCTAGCTAATTGCCAGTTCAGCTCATTTGTGTTAATATTCTTTAATGAATGAGTACGAATTAACATTTGTTTTGGATCCAGGCCTCAAGAAGAACGATAAGGACGAGATTCAGGCAAGTGTTGAAAAATGGATCAAGTCACTAAAGGGCAAAATTGTCAGCTTTAAAGATCTGGGGCTTCGTGACCTTGCTTATCAGATACAGAAGAAAGATCAGGCGCTATATATGTTTTTTGTTATTGCAGGAGACACAAACTTTGATAAAATACTACACGAACATGTATCACAAGATAAGCGCATCTGGCGTTATCTATTAGTTAAAAAATCTTAACATGGCATCATACTCAGTAAACAAAGTCATAATTATCGGAAACCTAACCCGCGATCCTGAGTTAAGATATACAGCCAAAGGCACACCGGTTTGTTCATTTAGCATTGCAACAAGCCGCAACTGGACTTCTCCGGATGGGGAGAGTAGAGAGGATACCGAGTTTCATAACATTGTTGCTTGGGCTAAATTAGCAGAAATCTGTTCAAACCTTCTTCACAAGGGCAGAAAGGTATATGTCAGTGGAAGACTACAGACGAAAGATTGGCAGCCAGATGACGGCATTAAACGTTACAAGACCGAAATCGTTATCGACGAGATGATAGCTCTGGGTGCGCCCGGAACAGGCAGACAAGTTGAGACCGAATCAAATCACGACACTAAAGCGGATGGAGCAGAGAAACCAAAGGGCGATGCTGAGAAGAAACCTAAGGTCGAAGCAAAGCAAAGATCCCCGCAGGGGAATCAGGAAATTAATCCAGACGATATTCCGTTTTAAACCATGGCAAAAAAAGACAAAAAAGATAACAAAAGGCGCTACACGCCACCGGAGTTTCCAAAGTTTAAGCTGGAAACACCAGATTACAAGAAACCCGCATTCTTACGTAAGTTTATGACACAAAGAGGTAAAATTCTCCCAGCTAGTCGCACAAATGTTAGCGCTACTTTTCAGCGCCTACTGCGTAGAGAGATCATTCGAGCTCGCACACTAGGATACCTGCCATTTATTGAAGGTAAAGATAAATAATAGATGCCTCGCTTAATCATTTGCCCACCCTCCGAGCACAAGCTTCTGGTAAAGCCTGGAGATAAGCTTAAGTCTGGAGATATAATTGCCCAAGCAGATGACGCTAAAAGTGCCCAGCTGGACGTTTCTAAGCTTTTGGATATCAATCCAGCTAAATTGGCTAGCCACTTGCTAGTCTCAGTCAATGACGATATAGAGAAAGATCAACTAATTGCCCAAAAGAAGGGAATGTTCTCATCGACGACAATAAAATCACCCATTTCAGGTACTATTAAGCTAACAGACCAGCCAGGATCTGTGCTCATCAAACCCAAGGACGCCACTTCTACAACTGTTTGTCCCGGTAACGGAAGCGTTGAGGAGGTAAGTCCCCAGGGTGTTATACTAAATTTAGACAACAGCGTAGTAGTAGGGGACGGGGGTAAGGGTAACACAAAAGGGGAACTAATTGAACTAAAAGATAACAGTGGATTTTATGATATTGACGACAGCTTGAGAGGTAAAGTTGTCGCATCCAGTTCACTTACGCCTGCAGTATTGGCTAAAATGAAAGCACTAAAAGTAGCTGGTATTATTACAGATAACCCAATAGAGAGCTCAGCTTTGCCATACGTTGTTTGTAGTAAGCTTAGTGAAATAAGAGAATATACTGGAAAGAATGTTTCGTTATTTAACGAGGGAGATAACAACTATATTGTAATAGAATAAAATGGACAAACCAATGGATAATAAAACTGCGCTAAAAGGTATTCGTAACTTCGCTATCATCCTCACGCTCATGGTTGTCACCGGTACCATCGGTTACGATATTGGACGCAAGAAAATAGCGGTATCCGTAACCCCAGAGAAAGCACCATATGTAACCATCGAGAACAAATATCCACCAGAAAAGTTAGATATTAGCTTTGATCTTTTTTGGGATGTCTGGGAAAGGATAAACCGTGACTATATAGACCATACTGAAATTAACAAACAAAACCTAGTCTATGGAGCAATCAAAGGAATGGTTTCTTCCGTAGGAGATCCATACACGGTCTTTTTACCGCCAGAAGAGCAGCAACGCTCAAAAGAGGATCTTGCTGGTAGTTTTGAGGGAATAGGTGCGCAACTAGGAATGAAAGATGGACGTATCATTGTGGTTGCTCCTTTAAAAGGAATGCCTGCAGAGGATGCAGGCCTTCTACCGGGGGACTATATTATTCAGGTAGACGATAAAGATACAACAGGCTGGACTCTTCCAGAAGCAGTCAGCCATATTCGTGGAGAAGGTGGAACGATTGTGAATCTAACCATCATTCGAGAAGGAGCCGATGGGGCACAGGAGATCCCAATTACAAGAGGTACAATTAACGTTCCATCCATTGAAACCCAGCTTATTACAGCAGACTGCTCATCCTCAAACAGCAATGGTGGAGCATTTTGTGAAACAAAAACCGTCCAAGACTGTGCAACCTGCCCTCAGATAGCTGTTCTACAGCTCTCTCGCTTCGGTGGACGCACTAATGCTGAATGGCAAGAAGCAGTTGACCAGATTACCGGGTTCAGAGAGCAAGCAGCAGCCGAGGGTAAGGACTTTCAGGGTATGATTCTTGATCTTCGCAATAATCCAGGAGGATTTCTCCAAAGTGCTGTATATATTGGTTCTGAGTTTATTGAGTCTGGCACCATTGTCCAGCAGAGGGATACCAATGGAGCCCAGGAAAAATATAATGTAGAGCGGGTGGGTCGGTTGCTAGATATTCCAATGATCGTGCTTATCAACGGCGGCTCCGCTTCTGCCTCTGAAATCGTAGCTGGGGCGCTACGTGACCATAACCGGGCTACACTTGTGGGTGTTAAATCCTTTGGTAAGGGATCGGTTCAGGAAGCTCAAGAACTACCAGGGAATGCAGGACTACACGTTACAATAGCTAAATGGTTCACACCAAATGGAGACTCAATAAACGGAAACGGAATTGAACCGGATGTAGTAGTGGAATATGACAGAGAGAATCTTAAGCTAGACGAACAATTTGCCAAGGCACTAGAGCTTCTGGTAAACTAAAAAACCAAATAAGTATGCGAAGGATTATAGTACTTTTAACCCTAGCTCTGATCTTAACCGGATTTGGACTACAAACCGGTGTTATATCTGAAGATCAACTCAAGTTAAAACTTCCAGGCAGCTCCCAAGAGCAAACAAAAGCACCTAGTCTGGACGAAAAAGTTCGCGTAGTAGACGAAGAGTCGCTGGTTATAAAAGTAGTTGAAGCTAGTCAGCCCTCTGTTGTAACCGTCAAGATCAAAACCACTCAGCAGTTTCTAGAGTATGACCCATTTGACCCATTTGGTTTCTTTGCAAGACCCCAGAGAAGGTCACAAGAGGTTGAGCGCAATATTGGATCAGGCTTTGTGATCACCAACGACGGATGGATTGTGACCAATAAGCACGTCGTTTCTAGTATAGATGCACAGTACGAAGTAGTCTCATCAACCGGAGAAACGTTTGCAGTAGATACAGTATATAGGGATCCAGCTAACGATCTTGCAATTCTTAAGATAAACTCAAATAAACTTAAGCCACTAGAACTAGGAGATTCAGATAAGCTTAAGGTAGGTCAGACAGTAATAGCCATCGGCACACCATTAGGGGAATTTCAAGGTACAGTTACAAGAGGAATAATTAGTGGGTTAGGGAGAGGAATACAGGCTGGCTCAAGTCTTGGTGGTTATATAGAAGAGATAGATAATGTTATCCAGACCGATGCTGCTATAAATCCTGGTAACTCTGGCGGACCACTAGTTAATTCAGCTGGTCAGGTAATTGGAGTTAATACCGCAGTAGCTTCAAATGCCGAGAATATTGGCTTTGCTTTACCCATTAATCTAGCCCGTGAAGCTATCGAGGAGTTTAAGACCACAGGTAGCTTCCAGAGAGCTTATCTAGGTATCTCATACCAGATGATCGACAAAGAAAACGCAATCTTAAACGAAGTACCCCAGGGAGCTTATGTTCGAGAGGTAATAGAAGGCACCTCTGCCGAGTCTGCTGGCATCAAGGTAGGAGATATCATTACGGAGTTTGATGGAACCAAGATAAATGAAGAAAATGACCTTGCTTCCCAGATCAAAGAAAAAAGAGCAGGCGATAGGGTAGAGGTAGTGCTCTGGCGGGACGGGGAAGAAATAAAAACCACCGTTAATCTTGGTGGGTTGTGATAGTTACTTAAACTTCCTAACAACCTGGTCAAGATCACCATTTACAATTTTCTCTAGATTCTGCCACTTCTTATTAATTCTGTGGTCAGTAACCCTGTTCTGAGGGTAGTTATAGGTTCTTATCTTCTCTGATCGGTCTCCGCTACCAATAGCAGAGCGAGCCTGGCTTAGGTTGGCCTGTGTTTTAGCTTGTTCTCTCTCCCAGAGCTTAGCTCTCAAGAGATCCAAAGCCAACTCTCTATTCTGTACCTGGCTTCTTTCTTGCTGGCAGGAAACTACGATTCCAGAAGGCCTATGGGTTACGCGTACAGCAGTAGATACCTTATTTACATTCTGTCCACCTGCTCCACCACTTCGAAAAAAGCTCCAGTCTAGCTCGTCTGGTCTAATCTCTACCTCGGTAGAAGATATTTTAGGTAACACCACCACGCTAGCAGTAGATGTATGAACTCGGCCATGACGCTCTGTAGTAGGAACTCTTTGAACCCTGTGCACACCAGACTCTTGCTTGAGCTTGCCATACACATTTTCACCTTTAATCTTTAAAGTTGAATCGCCGACCTTGGTCACTTTCCAGTTTTTAAGTTCAGAGTATCTTAAATACATACGAAGCAGGTCTTGGGACCAGATTTTAGCTTCATCTCCACCTGCGCCCTGGCGGATTTCAACAATAACACTATTTGGATTGATTGCATCAATATTCATACCAAAAGTTACTTAATGGACTGTAACATATCCTTTAGGGTCTTAGGGGCTCGCGCTCGCTCTTCTTCTCTCTCTTTTTCTTTTCTCTTCTTTTCTTCAACAATAACCTTTAGTCCTTGTGCTTTCTTTCTCTTCTGTTTAAATCTATCTACTCTACCCATAGCATCAATGTACTTCATTTCACCAGTATAGAAAGGGTGACATTTTGCACATATCTCCACCCGCAAGGACCCTAAAGTTGATCCAATCGTAAATGTATTACCGCAGGCACAAGAAACCTGTGCTTCAGGATACCATTTTGGATGCCCAGTTTTTTTCATAAGGTGCATATTTTATCATGAAATACACCCGTGACGAGTAAGATGGATTAAAAGAGTATAGAATCTCTATCTAATTGCTCAATTGTTACTTTCTTCTGCTCACCAGTCTCCATCTTCTTAACTGTAATTACTCCTTTTTCCATCTCATCTTTTCCGAAGATGACTACATAAGGGATACCTTTCTTGTCTGCAAAGGACAACTGCTTGTCCAGCTTTACCGACGCGTCTGGGTAGAATTCAGTATTGATTTTAGCCGAGCGGAGCATTGAACTAACCTTAAGCGCGTCTCTTACAGCTCCTTCTTCTACAACTACCAACAATACATCTGCTACCTTAGCTTTAATATCTGGTAATTTATTATGATGAGCTAAAAATTCCTGGATAATAATATCTGAGGTAGCAAAGCCCACACCCGAAAGGTCACGACCGCCATATTCAGCTACGAGGCTAGCGTACCTACCTCCGCCTAAGAGCGAGCGGAACTCTCCATGTCTATCTTTAGCCTCAAACACTGTTGAAGTGTAGTAGAGTAGACCGCGAACGACGGAAGGATCAAACTCAACGTAGTCTCGGTAACCCAGATCTTCAAGAGTAGAGAAGATTCTAGTTAAGTTTTCAGACTCAAAGCTAAAGTCATAATCACGCAACACCGTTTCTAACTCCGTAATCTGTGTATCACTAAGGCCCAGTTTAGCTAAAGACTCGCTCCAGGCACCAGAGGATAATTTTTCTTTCCTGTCTATAATATTAGTCAGCTCTAACCAGCTGTCCTCAGGAATCTCAAGCAGAGCAAATTTAGTCTCTATTAGAGATCTGTCGTTGATTTTAATCACTACATCAGAAGGTGTTAAGCCAAGAGTCTTAAAAAATTCAGCCGCTATCGCAATAAGCTCTGCATCTGCTTCCGGTGTATCTGCTCCAAACATATCCATATCCCACTGGTAAAACTCTCTAAGTCTACCTTTCTGGGGTGCCTCATATCTAAAGCGGGGACCAATATTAAATAGTCTTGTTGGTACTGGCAGCTCATAGCTTTTAGCCGCTACCATCCGAGACACAGTTGGCGTCATCTCTGGACGCATAACCAGCTCCCGCCCTTTTCCATCTTTCAGCGTGAATGCCTGCTGTTTAATTAGCTCTTCTGAAGTTTTTGCAAGATAAAGCTCAATGGGCTCGAGTATTGGCCCATCATATTCCTGGTACCCAAAGCTCTCGGAAATTGCTCTAATTCTCTTAAAAAGCCAGTTTTGAAAAGCCAGATCATCTGGATAAAAATCCCTCGTTCCTTTAACTGGGTTAATTTTTGTTTTTACCATCTAAAGCTGCCCCTATCTAGAACAAGTATATCATCTATCTTTAGCGTAGGGGAGAGGATTACACCATCTGAGTGAAAGGGGACATCAACTGTCCCACCAAATGTTGCATTATTCCCCATTGCAACGTGGCACGTACCAAACACCTTTTCCGCTTCCAGTAAATTACTGCTTAACTGCGCTGCTAAATTAGTTCCTATACCTAGCTCAGCTATATTACGTCCAGCCTGTCCTACAGCTTCCAATCTCTTATTTAATATCTTAGCTGGTTTACCTCCTTTTACCTCTACTACTATTCCATCTTCAACAACAGCGGTTATAGGCTGGTTTAGTTCAATAGAATCAAAACTACCGTCAAATACTATAACTCCCTGAGCAGTACCATCCACTGGTGCTATAAAGGCTTCACCCGCGGGCAGATTACCCATACTGCCTGGTTTAGTAAATATGCCAGTGTCTGCAACTGCCTTCCTTCCTTTAATACTAAAGGAGACATCTGTTCCTCCCTCCGCTGTTAGTCGTCCGGTACTGCTTTTAGTTAATATATTAGCTATCTTGCTGGAAAGCTCTGCTACTTTACCGTAGTCTTCTCCCAGTGTTCGCATGATAATCTCATAAGTTATTCCTGGCATTGTTGCTATTCTAGTTTTTGCCCTAGAGCCTTCATGCCTTGCCTTGGTGTGAGTAAGAGAGTGAGTTGTAATGAGAATTGCGACATCGCTAGCCCTAATTTCTTCAGTTATCTTCTCGGGTGGTTCCTGAGCATTTTCCTTCATACCAGAAAAGGATATAAGCTTCACCTTGTCGGTAATATGTTTTGCTGCTTCAAAAAATATAACTGCATTCGTGTACTCTTTTAGATCTGTGACTATAAGGACAGACTCACCATTTTTCAGGCCCATACAGCATTCCATGACGTTATTTCCGACCGTTAATTCTTGGGGAGTTAGATCTCTAATTTTCGTATTCTGATCTAGGGTTTTTTCTATCTTCACACCCTATATTTTAGCACAGTAGGGGGGTCCATAGCAGAGTTTCACATACAACACAACTATGTAATTAGAGGGCTATTATCCTTAAAGCAGTGAAGCGAGTTTCGGAATTCTTCTGGGGGGAGGCAATAAGCTGAACTTTTGCACCTTCTTCTATTTTAGAGAACCCAACCTCTTTAAATTCATTGCCTGAGAGACCCACTGAATCTGTATACTTTTCAAAGTCAAAGGTATATTCTTCCTCAGACTCTACCAAGATAAACGTAAATTTCCTACTGTCTACTTCTTTTACTTCTCCCACAAATGCAATTATCTTTGGAGCAGTAGCAACCAGTTTTGCGTTAATAATATCCGTTCCAATCTGTTCTTCTCCAATTACAACCACTTCATCGTTCTCCTCAAGGTTATCAAATTTCAGCTTGTTTATGCTCAAGTCCTTATTTTGCTTGCTAATAACGGTTTCATCATCAGTATTCACTGTTTTTTGTTTTCCATTAACATCCAGAGTTAGTATGCCTTCTTCGATCCTTTCTATCGTTCCTTCCATCCCTACTGTAATTGCTTTAGTAAGCTCTGCTACTTTAGAAGCTACCTTCCCTTTAATAAGTTCAATCTTTTCTTGTTTAGTTGCACTATCTGTTGCTTCCCGTGCAGATACATACGCACTAGGCACAATAAATAGACCAAAGAACACAATAGTTAGTAGTAGATATCTTAGACTAGTCCTTAGCATAATAGATAGTTAACTGTACTGATTCTGTCTTGTCATTATATGAAACAACCTGGATAATATTTTTACCCTCAAGGAGTTTTAATTCTAGCTCAAATATTCCATCTTTATTTACAGTTGCTTCAGCTTGATTAGCCAAAGACAATCCAACAACTTTTGCACCTGGCTCAGACTTACCCTTTACTAATATATCTGCACTGCTTTGAACAAATACAGCACCATCTATCGGAGTCTCTATAACCAGCTCTTGCCCCGTAAGTCCATTTGTATCTGCTTGATCTAAATCCCCACCTAACCTTACCTGGGTTTCCTCAGTGTCTTTGAGAAAGGGGAGCTTTAAGTTAAGATTTTTTAGTAAACCCGGTCCAAACAGTATTAGAAGAGCCGCTAGCAGTCCAACAAAGAGACCAATTATAATTGCAATTATAGATTCCTTACTCATAGAGCTAGCCTATATTACTATCTCTATAGGGAATAGTCAATAAATTATTGATAATATATCCTTAAATTAAGGAGAGGACTCTTTATATTCGAAGTTTCTGCAAGGTTTGTCCTTGAAGAAAAAATAAAGAAGGTCTTAATTATAGTAGACAACAACAACAACATTAATATCCGTGGCAACATCACGGTAGACAATGGATCCTTTTCCACCGGATCACGCGTCTCCGGCAATGATGTCCAGCTTGTACTTGAAGGAATCTTCATTGCCCAGAGGGTAAATCTTAATAGAGACCTAGGTAGCGTAGGTAATACCACCAGACCAGCCGAAGAGTTCAGATACAAACCATCCCTACTCTTTAGTGCACCAGACTTTCTACAGGTGAGATATACTGTCTGGGAAGAGGTAGCACCTTAGGGTAAAAGCTACTTGTGTGTTGAAAAAACACTGGCATTCTGTTATATATACACTACCATGGTTATTAAATATTTAGGTCATTCATCATTTCGGATTAAAAGCTCAAATGCTACTGTAGTTACAGACCCCTTTGATCCTAAGAGCACGGGTCTTGCTTATCCCAAGGTAACAGCTGATGTAGTTACTGTTTCTCACCAGCATGCCGACCATAACTTTATCCAAAGGGTGGAAGAGAACCCCTTTGTAATTGATGGACCAGGAGAGTATGAGGTAAAACAAGTACGCGTCAATGGGTTTACAACTTTTCATGATGCAAGCTCTGGCTCAGAGCGAGGTTCAAATACTATGTATCTTATTACCCTAGAAAATATATCCATCCTGCATTGCGGTGATCTTGGACATAGGTTGTCTGATGAGACACTAAATAAGCTCGATCCAGTAGATATTTTACTCATACCCACAGGCGGTTATTATACAATTGATGCTAAGACCGCTACTGAAGTAACAGCTCAACTAGAGCCTGCAATTGTAATTCCAATGCACTATAACCGAAATGGGTTGGACCAGAAAGTATTTAGCAAGCTAACACCCGTAGATGAATTCCTATCACAGATAGGGGAGAAGGATGTTAAACCCGAAGATAAACTGACTATCACTAAATCACAGATACCAGAAGAAACGCAGGTTGTAGTACTTAATGGCTGATCCACGAATCCCGCCACATGACGAAGAAGCAGAAAAATCTGTCCTTGGCTCAACTCTTATAGAGCCTGGCGCTCTCGTGGAGATTGCAGATCGCTTGACTCCCCAGCACTTCTACTTTGAAAAACATCGTCGTATTTATGAAGCCATTCTTGAGCTATATAACAAGGCTGAGCCTATCGACTTAATCACCCTAACTGCCCAGCTTAAAAAACAGAAGGCACTATCAAAAGTCGGTGGATCTGCCTATCTATCTGAGCTTCTAGAGGTTGTACCTACGGCTGGAAATATAAAGCAATATTCAACTATAGTTGAAGAAGCATATATTAAAAGAACCCTAATCTCTGTTGCTGCCAAAACTACCGAGCTTTCTTTCCAGGATGACCAGGAAGTACAAGATTTGCTTGAACAAGCTGAAAGCTCAATATTTAATCTATCTAGATCACATATTAAACGAGACTTCACTTCTTTAAAGGATGCCTTGGTCCAAAGCTTCGAAAGAATTAACGAGATACATAAAAGAGGAGGGGAGCTTCGCGGCGTAAGCACTGGATTTAAGGATCTTGACGATAAGCTTGCCGGTATGCAGGACTCAAATTTAATTGTTCTCGCAGCTCGTCCAGGAGTTGGTAAAACTGCCTTTTCACTAAATATAGCTAAACACGCTGCGCTTGTAGCTAAAGTGCCAGTAGCCTTTTTCTCACTGGAAATGAGTAAAGAAGAATTAGTAGATCGTCTACTCGTTGCCCAGGCAAATATAGATGCCTGGAGATTAAAGACCGGCAAGCTATCTGATACGGATCTTGGAAACATAACCAAGGCCATGAGCGATCTTTCTGCTGCTAAGCTTTTTATCGACGATACGCCAGGATTAAACGTTATGGAAATGCGAACTAAAGCTCGTAAACTTCATCTTGAGCATAACATTGGACTAGTCATCGTAGACTATCTCCAGTTAGCCAACGCTGGTCGTCGTCTGGAAAACCGTGTAGTAGAGGTATCTATGATCTCCCAGTCCTTAAAGAACCTAGCTCGTGAGCTGAAGGTACCAGTGCTAGCTCTCTCTCAGCTCTCTCGTGCAGTTGAAAGCAGAGGGATTAAAAAACCTCAGTTAGCGGATCTTCGAGAGTCAGGAGCTATTGAACAAGATGCGGACGTAGTTATGTTTTTGTACCGTGAAGACGATGAAAATGAAGACTGGGATGCCCAGATACTAACCAAACTCTATATAGCCAAACACCGAAATGGTAAAGTAGGAACCATAGACCTAGCTTTCAGAGGAGACAGAATAAGCTTCTATGGAATGAACAAGGGTTAAAACAGCTCTAAATGCTATGGATGGAAGTACTATAGAAACAAACCAGCCCCCAGACATCGGCGAAGTTATACAAGACTCACCATCTCCCTACGAGCTTGCTGTAAATAGATTAAAACAAAACCTTACTCCAATTCGTGACATTCTCCAACGACAAATAGTAGAAGTAGATACTGGTGAGAATCTAGCACAAGATAATCTCACTCAGATATTATCGCTCCTGGATAGCGAAATATATCCTGAACAGCTATTTTTAAGAGAAATACTTGGAGACGTTTCAGCTGAGGAAAAAGTTAATATCTTAGGGTCTTGACCAGATTAGAGAGGATTACTCCTAACTTCGGTCAATAAATCTTTGTATATATTTTCCTGTTTCCGATGATTCCATCTATATTCAGATTCCTTTAAGTATAACAGAAAATATTCCTTTT
>Ga0210057_1007403_pt1 | contig 13318 bp, 10 predicted proteins | sample CryGeyCG2114_010_2_FD_183968 | JGI IMG/M metagenome (GOLD analysis project Ga0210057, IMG submission 183968) | Groundwater microbial communities from aquifer - Crystal Geyser CG10_big_fil_rev_8/21/14_0.10 (SPAdes) (version 2) | ecosystem: Environmental > Aquatic > Deep subsurface > Groundwater ... | reverse complement strand
CCAGTGATTCGCATAACTTTTTTTTGATATTCAGGAATTGTGCCAACCAGTCCAGCCAGGAGATTCTTATCATTAGCTTTGATAACGCCCCAGGTAAAGTGTCTGCTGTGGGAGTAGTCAATAATCATGTCATTTATCATTATGATTGTAGGACCTGGTACGAGCTTAACTTTGGTGCGCTTGCAGACGCATTCAAGATTTTCATAAATCTTTTTAGTCAATTTTCTTGTTAACGCCTGATGCATTGGACGAATTTTGCTGTCCCTAAAGAGCTGGAGTTTTGTATTGGCTGTTTCAATTACCACACGTTGCGTAGTAATGTCGTCTTCAGCTGCCTTTAGCTTGTCCAACTGTTGAGTCATACTATTTGCAATTTTACTCATTACTTTTGCATTTTCTTTGTTAGCGCTTTTTTCGGCTTTTTTGAGAGCACCCAATGTTGATTTTGCTTTTGTACAAAGCTTCTTTTTCTTTTTGATTATGCTATTCGCTTTTTCAATTTGTTCAGTAAGACTTCTTTGTTTGCTAACTAAAATTTCATTCAAGCGATACGTAAAAGAAAATTGTGTAGCATCAGAATCGGTTGACAAAAGAATTTGTAAATCAGGACGAGCTGTCTTTAGAGCGACTAAATGTCTTTCAAGAATTTTGAGCTGTATTTTTGCCATTGTGGTAAATTGTTCATAGTTTGGAATTTGTTTACTGATTTCCTCAGCTTCTTCTATGCTTTTGTACCAGTAGGTAAAGAGCTCTTCATCGGTTAGAAACTCTGGTCGGTCAAGACGCGAGAGCGTGCCGTCAAGAAGGATTGTGTTGATATCGGGATTTTGTTGCACAAGTTTAATAAAATTTTCCCAAGCAACTTGAGTACAAAATTCACTATCAAATCCCACTTCGCTGAGATAGACAAGTTGTGGAAAGCCCTTAACTCGTACTTTAATAAGTTGTGGCAATGTTATTTGTTTTATTTCTTTTTTTTGGGCTTCTTGATCTTGCGCTTCTTGATTTTGAGTTTCTTGATCTTGAATTTCATTTTTTCCAGCAAGCATTTTGCGCCTCCGTGTTTTGTTGTCAAGGTTCTATATATGAAAGAAGGCCCGTTTTTTACCCTTACCCTACCTGCACACCTTCTTATTTATAAGCTTAACATAAAGCTTGACAATGTCAATATTTTTATGTATAATAAACCTGTGGATAAGTAATTTTAAGAACCAAAGTAGAAAGGGTGATTTTTTTGCTAAAATAAGAAGAAAAATCTTAATAATATTTGCCACTTGACATATATTAATAAATAGTTTAATATATAAATTAACTTTAAACGTTACACGAACTCCTATTTTGGGTGAAAGTTCCTCTGTAAGCTTCCCTCCGATTTTCGCCTTTTGGCGGACGGAGTAAACCGGGATGGAAACTCGGTTTAGGACATAAAACATGATAGTAGATTTTATTACAACCTACCTATTATATATAATACCAAGCAGTCCATAGCTTACGGTTTTTGTGAGTAAGATTTTTTTGGGACCGCTTGGAAGGCGGCTTTTTTTAATCTCAGATTTCAGATTTCAGATTTAATAATTTAAATTTGTAATTTGCAATTTGTTAAAAGTTGCGAAAGCACTTTGACAACTCAATAAACGAATCAAATCAAATTAAACCATATATGAAACTTGCCAAAATTTTTTGAAGGCAAAAAATTGGTGAGCAAGTTTAAGTCATATATAGGGAAAAGAGCAATAAGGGTGTATGGGGGATGCCTCGACATAAAAAGCCGATGAAGGACGTGGTAGCCTGCGATAAGCCTCGGGAAGGCGGCAAACAGCCTGTGATCCGGGGATGTCCGAATGGGGAAACCCGATCTAATGGAAGATTAGATCACTCATGCATGAATACATAGTGCATGGGAGGGCACCTGGGGAAGTGAAACATCTTAGTACCCAGAGGAAAAGAAAACGAAGAACTAACACAGATTTTTTATGTCACCGATAATACAATTTTTTGTGTAATCAGTGATGTATCAATCTGTGTTTACATTCCCTAAGTAGCGGCGAGCGAAAAGGGAGAAGCCTAAACTTTATAAACTGAAGTGATTGCAATTCTTTGCCTTTGGGCTTGGATGAGCGGTTACGGAAGGCTGCGGGGCCATATGTTTGTAAAGAGTTGAAGGATAGTATTATGGTTTTCCTGCAAGAGACCTATAAAATTTAATGTTTAGCAGAATCCTGTGGAAACAGGGACCATAGAAGGTGATAGTCCTGTATGTGAAAAACATGAATGTTTTATTATATTATTCCTAAGTACTGCGAGACTCGAGAAATCTCGTAGGAATCTGGCCGGACTATCGGCCAAGGCTAAATACTTTTTATGATCGATAGTGAACTAGTACCATGAGGGAAAGGTGAAAAGCAGCCCGGGAGGGCGATGAAATAAAACCTGAAACCATATACCTACAAGAAGCTGGAGTCCCGCTTGCGGGATGACAGTGTTCCTATTGAAGAATGAGCCAACGAGTTTGTGAGTGTTGCGAGCTTAAATCCATAAAGGATGAAGGCGTAGTGAAAGCGAGCGTTAACGCGCGATATAAGTAGCACTTGCAAGACCCGAAACCGGGTGAGCTATCCATGGACAGGGTGAACCTTGAGTAAAATCAAGGGGAGGCCCGAACCCACGCGCCGTGCAACACGCGGGGATGATCTGTGGATAGAGGAGAAATTCCAATCGAACTCGGTGATAGCTGGTTCTCCCCGAAATAGCTTGAGGGCTAGCGTCGGAAGAACTGCTGCGGGGGTAGAGCACTGGATGAGACTGGGGGGAGCAATCCTACCCATCACAACCAAACTCCGAATACCGCAGTCAGATACCGGCAGTCAGACCATGGGGGCTAAGCTCCATAGGTCTAAAGGGAAAAAGCCCAGACCGCAATCTAAGGTCCCTAAATTTAAGTTAAGTGTAAAAGGTGGTGAAACGACTTATACAACCAGGAGGTTGGCTTAGAAGCAGCCATCCTTTAAAGAAAGCGTAACAGCTCACTGGTCAAGTTATTTTGCGCCGATAATGTACCGGGGCTAAACTTAGTACCGAAGATGCGGACCTGATCGTGCCTCATTGCATTTAGAATAAATTTATTTCTAAGTGTAGCGAGGTGCGATTGGGTGGTAGGGGAGCGTTCTGTATGCGTTGAAGCTTACCGCGTGAGCGGGAGTGGAGCGTACAGAAGTGAGAATGTTGGCATGAGTAGCAAAAATGGGGGCGAGAACCCCCCACACCGTAAGTCCAAGGTTTCCTGGGCAACGAAAATCGACCCAGGGTTAGTCGATCCTAAGGCGAGTCCAGCCCTTTTTGCATAGCAATAAGGGTAATAATGAATATTATCTTACTGCTGCGCAGTAAGGGCTGGGGTAGTCGATGGATGAGCAGGTTAATATTCCTGCACTTCTGTTTGATTTAAGCTAACGGACGCATTACTGGAGTCTTTGTGCGATTTTGGCTATTCGCATGGCTGGTCCGATTTATCGGGCTGGACGCAGCTTGAACCGCAAGGGGAAAGCAATAGAGGTAAAAGTGGTGCCTAGAAAAGGTTAGTGTATATCTTATAGAAATCGTACCGCAAACCGACACAGGTGGACGGGCATAAGTGTGCCAAGGTGTACGAGAGAAACATCGTTAAGGAACTCGGCAAAACAGTGGCCGTAACTTCGGGATAAGGCCTGCCTGACCGTGCCTCAATGTATTTGGCGCGGAATTATGAAGTTCCTAACAATAATTTTTAGTTATGAAAATGTTGATTTTGTAATTAAAAATTTTAAATTCGAAATTCCGCAAGCCGAACGCAGTGAGGTGCGGTTAGGCTGCAACAAAAGATTCCAAGCGACTGTTTACCAAAAACACAGGTCCCTGCTAAACCGTAAGGTGATGTATAGGGGCTGATGCCTGGCCAGTGCCAGAACGTTAAGGAAGTGGGTCATCTCGATTTATCGGGAGAAGCTCGTGACCGAAGCGCTGGTGAACGCCGGCCGTAACTATAACGGTCCTAAGGTAGCGAAATTCCTTGTCGGGTAAGTTCCGACCCGCACGAATGGCATAACGACTTGGAAACTGTCTTGACGATGTACTCGGCGAAATTTCAACACGAGTGAAGATGCTCTTTACCCGCGGCTGGACGAAAAGACCCCGTGAAGCTTTACTACAACTTGACATTGGGGTAGAGTTCCGCATGTTCAGAATAGGTGGGAGGTTCGACGCAAGTCGAACCGACAGTGAGATACCACCCTTGCGTTATTTTATCTCTAACCCGAGACCTTGAATCAGGTTTTGGGGACAGTGTCTGGCGGGTAGTTTATCTGGGGCGGATGCCTCCCAAAAAGTAACGGAGGCGTTTACAAAGGTTGGCTTGGCCCGGATGGAAATCGGGTTCTAAAGTGCAAACGCATAAGCCAGCTTTACTGGAACTCCTACAAGAGGACTAGTTGCGAAAGCAGAAGTTAGTGATCCGACCGTTCGTAATAGGACGGCGGAAGCTCATCGGACAAAAGCTACTCCGGGGATAACAGGCTGATCCTTCCCGAGCGTCCACAGCGACGGAAGGGTTTGGCACCTTAACTTAAATCGGGGTGCTATTCTGAGTAATCAGAATACCAAAAAATGGCTAATAACGGTGAACTCTTAATAGAAGATATACGCAGTGGTAATTTTATGCGGATATCATTTTATTGAGACAATACCGTGGGAAGTCCGAAAATATCGGACCCCGTAACGACTAATTCTCTGATTTATCAGAGATGAGATAGTAGGTACTCGATAATCGAGAAATAAACTATTATCATACGCCATCTCCTGTTATATGAATAACAGGATGAAGATATAGTCTAATGTTACTAGTAATAGTAAATACGACAGCGATGTCGGCTCGTCGCATCCTGGGGCTGGAGAAGGTCCCAAGGGTTTGGCTGTTCGCCAATTAAAGCGGCACGCGAGCTGGGTTCAGAACGTCGTGAGACAGTTCGGTCTCCTATCCGCCGTGGGCGTCGAGATTTGAGAGAACCCTTCTCTAGTACGAGAGGACCGAGAAGGACGAACCTCTAGTGTGGGAGTTGTTCTGCCAAGGGCACAGCTTCGTAGCTAAGTTCGGTACGGATAAACGCTGAAAGCATATAAGCGTGAAGCCGTTCTCAAGATTAGATCTCATTTTAGGTTCCAGAGAGACTATCTGGTTGATAGGCAGCAGGTGTAAGTGCAGTAATGCATGTAGCCGAGCTGTACTAATAAACCGAGCTCTTTTTCCTATATTTGGCTTAAATCATGAAGTACAAAATATGTACCATGAAGTAGCTAATAAGTTTTAGATTGTTTGATTCAAATTTTTAAAAGATGTATCGTTCTGGTGCTTCTACCGCGAGGGTCACACCTGTTCCCATCCCGAACACAGAAGTTAAGCTTCGCAAGGCCGATGGTAGTACGGTTTGAGTACCGTGCAAGAGTAGGTCAGCGCCGGAACAATGCATCTTTTTTAGTTGACAAAAAAGACTTTTTTATATAGAATCCTTTATAAGGAGGTAAAAATGGCGGAGAAAATTTTTTTTGGAGGAATAGAATATACGGTCGTTATTATAAATGGCAAAGAAAAAGAGTTGGAAGTAGACATTAGTAATCAGTCTGTAGATGAGAGGGCTTTAAGAAGAATTTTGAAAAAAGAATTTGGAAATTTTAGCAAAAGAAAGCTTTATTTTCTTGTTGATAATAGTTTACTGGTAATCACAGAAACTGATTGGGTGGAGTTCGGTAAAAGAGAAGAGACGAAAGATGAGTAGATATTATTTTATAAATCCGCATGGACATGTAAGTTACGGTGTTCAGTGGGATGGATTGCATAGAGAAAATAATTTGCTTTCATTGCAAACAGTTATAGATGTGGCAAGAACAGAATTTTCAAACAAAAGATTTGACGAAATTTTACTTTTTCCAAGATCTTTGGGGTCGTTTGCGCTTGGTGTAAGCGAACGAACTTCCGATAAAAATCTTAAAAAATTATCACAACTTATTACTGAGATGGAGAAAGAATTTGAGAGTAAAGAATATGAAAAATATTATGTTATGGCGGATGAGATGGGCGTTGTAGTTTTTTGTGAGCATATCTTTACATAAGAGGACGGTTTGTCCTCTTATTTTATTTGCTTGCTAAAAGTGGTTTTTATATATAAAATGATATAATAATTATATGGAAAATACAAAGAAAAAAATAGTTACAATTGGCGGAGGCACTGGCAACTTTACGGTACTTTCGGGTTTAAAAAAATATGATATAGAAATATCGGCTATTGTGAATATGGCTGATGACGGCGGATCAACAGGAGTACTTCGCCATGAACTCGGTGTTCTTCCTTCGGGGGATATTCGCCAATGCTTGGTTGCGCTTTCTGAGGCACCCGAAGTATTGCGTGATCTTTTTTTATATCGTTTTGGAATTGGCGGTCTGGCAGGACATAATTTTGGAAATATTTTTTTAGGCGCTTTAGAAAAAGTAACTAATCGTTTTGAAGATGCCGTTCTTGTTGCTGGGAAAATTTTAAATATAAAAGGAAAAGTAATACCCGTTACCGTTGAGCCAATGGTGCTTTTGGCAGAATATGAAAATGGAAAAACATTAAAAGGCCAAAGTAAAATTGCCAATTATAAAAAACACAAAATAAAAAAAGTTATTTTGGAAAACGAGGTTCATACAAGCTATGAAGCAATCCAAGCTATTATGGAATCAGATTTAATAGTTCTTACTCCGGGCGATCTTTATACGAGTTTAATCCCTAATTTTTTATCTTTTGGGATGACCGAGGCTCTAAGAAGAACAAAAGCAAAAATTGTTTATGTGGTTAACCTTATGACAAAACGCGCGGAAACACACGGTTTTGGCGCGTATAATTTTATAGAAGAAGTGGAGAAATACTTGGGAGTAAATGTTATTGATTATGTTTTAGTAAATACGGCTAGTCCCTCGGAAGAGATAGTTGATCTTTATAAAAAAGAAAATGAACACTTTGTAAATCCTGACTTGGATAAAATCGGCAATACGCGATATAAAATAATAACTGGCGATTTAATAAGTCAGATTGTTTTTGAAAAAAATTCCGCCGATAAATTAAAAAGAAGCATTTTGCGTCATGATTCCGATAAACTCGCGCGCGCGCTTTTAAATTTGGTATTATTATAATAATTTATGCCATCTCAAACAAAAATAATTATTCTTGCCGCGGGAAAAGGAAAAAGAATGGGTGGAGATATCCCGAAGGTTTTGGTGCGATTAAACGGTAAGCCTCTTATCTCTTATCTTCTAAATTCTTTAAAATTTTTACAAATAAAAGAAAAACCAATAGTTGTCGTTGGATTCCGCGCCGACATGGTAAAAGAAGAATTAGGGGATAGTATGGAGTATGTATTTCAGAAAGAGCAGTTGGGAACAGGTCATGCAGTAATGTGTGCGAAGGATAAGATTGGTACGGCAAACAAACTTATAGTTTTATACGGAGATATGCCGAATATAAAACTAAAAACTATAAATAATCTTTTAGAGTTACATAATAACGAGAGTCCTGTACTTACGATGATGACTATAAAAGTTCCTAACTTTGAAAACGAATACGCCGGTTTTATGGGTTTTGGCAGAGTGATTAGGAATGAAGATGGAAATATAAAAAAAATAGTAGAGATTCGTGATGCAGATGAAAAAGAAAAAAAAGTTACAGAACTTAATCCGAGTTTATTTTGTTTTGATTCTTCTTGGCTTTTGTCTAATTTAGATAAGCTTACTAACAAAAATGCGCAAGAAGAATATTATTTAACCGATTTAGTAGGGCTGGCAATAGAAGAAGGCAAAAAAATATCTTCTTTGGAGATTAGCCCTATGGAATGCGTTGGAGTAAATACACCAGAAGAACTTCGGTATGCCGAAACTATAGTTTCTAACTTTTAATTTTTTTATGAAATTTATTGCTGATTTACATATTCACTCAAAATATTCTCGAGCCTGTTCCAAAAGTTTAACTCCAGAAAATATAGCCAAGTGGTGCGAGAAGAAGGGAATTGATATTGTTTCTACTGCCGACTTTACTCATCCTGGGTGGTTTCGCGAATTACAAGAAAATTTGGAACCGGCGGAACCCGGACTTTATAAACTAAAGGGGTCAGCGAATAAGACTCGTTTTTTAGTTTCTACGGAATTATCTTGTATTTATAAAAAAGGCGGAAAGTGCAGAAGAGTTCATCTCTGCTTATGGATGCCGTCATTGGAATCAGCTAAGAAGTTTACAGATGTATTGGTTGCCAGAGGGTGTAACGTTTCTTCTGACGGCAGACCAATTCTCGGCATTGATAGCGAAGAGATTTTGAAAATTGCAATGGAAATAGATCCTGATTCAATGGTTATTCCTGCTCATGCTTGGACGCCATGGTTTGCTATTTTTGGTTCTATGTCCGGTTTCGATTCTTTGGAGGAAGCATTTGGAAAAAACGCAAAATATATTTACGCAATTGAGACAGGCCTTTCTAGTGATCCTGCAATGAATTGGCAACTCTCACAATTAGACGACATTGTTTTAATTTCAAATTCTGACGCGCATAGTTTAGAAAAACTTGGACGCGAAGCGAATGTTTTTGAATTTGAATACAAACCTGATTATTACAAAATTATAAATGCGATAAAAAATAAAAATCGTAAAAATTTTTTATATACAATAGAGTTTTTTCCGGAAGAAGGAAAATATCATTTGGACGGTCATCGTGCTTGCGGTGTTTCTTTGTTGCCAGAAGAAACAAAGAAAAATAATTATCTTTGTCCAAAATGTAAACGCCCATTAACCGTCGGAGTAATGCATCGCGTTTCATCTTTAGCGGATAGAAAAAAAGAAGATGTGGATAAAATAAAAGAAAATTTTATTTTTTATAAATCAATTGTTCCTTTGCAAGAAATTATTGCAGAGTCTTTTGGAAACGGAGTAAAATCAAAAAAAGTTATTTCATTATATGAAAAAATAATTTCTGAATGCGGTTCCGAGTTTGATACTTTGCTTAATAAAAACATTGATGAAATAAAAAAATGCGCTGGTGAAATTGTAGGCGTTGCAATAGATAGAATGCGTAAAGGCGACATTTTTATCCGTCCCGGATATGATGGTGAATTTGGTATTGTGAAAATTTTTAATCCCAGTGAAAAAGTAAAAATAAAGCAAGGCTCTTTTTTATAATTTTACTCTAAAATTAGCTAAAAAATAAAAGCTTCCATGGAATTCCGGATGGAAGCTTTTATTGTATTTTTGGGCTCAAGGTGCCTATTTTTTTTTCCTCTTCGCTGTCTTTTTTTTTGCTGCTTTTTTCTTTTTTGGAGCTGCTTTTTTCTTAGCAACTTTTTTCTTTTTTGGAGCTGCTTTTTTCTTAGCAACTTTTTTCTTTTTCATGACTTTTTTCTTTTTTGGAGCTGCTTTTTTCTTAGCAACTTTCTTTTTCTTTTTTGCCATAATTTTTTTTCACCCCCTTTCAAAAAATTATTTTTTATTTTTATATTTTAATTATACCATAAAAAAAACTTACAAAGAATAGTTTGCAAGTTTTTTATTTTTTATAAAATAAAAAATTGTTTCATTAAATTACGAAACGATTTTTTAAAATTATTTTATGTCAAGCAACCCCGATAGTTTTTGTTTATCAAATCCAATTACAATATTTTCTTTTCCATCTTTTTCTACAATGGTAACAGGAACTCCCATTTGTCCTGATTTTTCTATCATTTCTTCCGCTGCTTTTTGATCAGTGTCTACCGCGACATCTCTATATTCAATTTTATTTTTTCGTAACCATTCTTTTAACATGTGGCAATATGGGCATGTAGCCGTTGAATAAATTATGACATTCATATAATTAATATTTTAATATTTAGTTATTCTATATAAAGTATAGTAGTTATAATAAAATAAATCAAAAAATCTCTGCTAACAGAGATTTTTTGGTGGGCGATAGTGGATTCGAACCACTGACCTTTACAATGTCAATGTAACGCTCTAACCAACTGAGCTAATCGCCCATGGTGCTCGCAGAGGCAGGTTTGAACCATTGACCCCAGACTTAAACATTCGTAAAATTACGTCGTGGCTCAAAAATTTAAATATATGCGCGTGGATGGACTTGAACCATCGACCCCAGACTTATAAGGTCTGTGCTCTAACCAACTGAGCTACACGCGCGCATATATTTAAATTTTATTCGCCGCCGGTAATTATAAGGTCTGTGCTCTAACCAACTGAGCTATGCGAGCTTATTTAAATAGTATTTTATCATAGATTTTTCTTTTTTGCAAGATGCGAATAATTTTCGTCCTAAAACCCAGATTTACTTATTTAATACCCAGATGGCATATGTAAGGTAGGTGGCAAATGCTACCCAGCCGAAATAAGGAAAAAGTAGAATAGAGGCGAGACGTGAAACGGGCCAGATAAAAATAATAAGGATTAAAACGGAAAATCCTAGGATAGAAGCTTCAATTATAGCAAGAAAAAAAAGGTGTTGATCAAAGAAAAGATAGCTCCACAAAAAGTTTAACATACCATTTAAGATAAAGAAAAGCGTTATAAGTGCGAAACGAGAGTTGTTTTTTTTAATTTATTCCAGGTAATAATTGCCGAGATTGTGGCGCAAATAAAAATAAATGTCCAAACATAGCCGATTACAAACCCCGGCGGAGTAAAAGATGGGAGATTTATGGTTTTATACCATTTCATACCCGCGCTGGTGATTTGTCCGCCAAAATAAGCGATAAACGCCGTAAATAAGGGGATAATTATGTAATTTAGCTTTAAACGCATATTATATCTTTTATCTATAATACCATATTTGTAACTTTTTTGTCTTTAAATCGTTTATTACTTAAATGTAATTATTAAAAAAGTATTATGAAAGATAAATCTGACTTAATTTCTTTTGGAATTTACGTTTTTTATTCAGGGCTTATTGTCGTGCTGACGAGCTTTGGACTTAAGGCATTGGAAGGCCAATATAGTATAATGTAATTGTTACGATATTAGACTTTGTTTCGTTATAAAGAGTAGAAGACCCTTCATTATGGATCCCATAGAAAAACAAACAATTATCCATGCGCAAAAAGGAGAAAAAGATGCATCCAGTACTTTATATGATAAGTATCTACGAAAGATATATGATTTTATTTATTATAAAACACATCATACGGAAACTGCTGAGGATATTACGAGTATTGTATTTATGAAAGCATGGAAAAGTATTGGTACTTTTAAGGGCGAATATTTTTCTGCATGGTTGTATTGTATTGCCAGAAATGCGGTTATAGACCACTATCGTACCAGTAGAGCGCATTCTAATATAGATGACGCTTGGGATTTATCTAATAATGAAGATGTATCAGCAGATGCGGATACAAAATTAAAAGTACAAAACATTCAAGAATATATAAAGAAGTTGTCATCCACAGAGAGAGATATATTAATAATGAGGATATGGCAGGATATGCCATATAAGGAAATCGCCGAAATAATAAATAAAAGCGAGGGCAATTGCAAGGTAATATTTGGACGAACAATAAAAAAATTAAAAGAGCAGATGCCATCAGCAGCGTTTATGGCACTGGTGTTAAATTTATATGGATAAAATAAAAACAATTTTAGAAGATCTATATAAAATAGATCCTGAGCTTCAACAAAAAGAAAAAGAATTAATAAAAATTATTAATAAATTTTTAGTATCCTGCCCAAATACTAAGTTCAATTCAGCTTTTGCTATAAAATTACGCCAAGAGTTGTTGGGAGAAGAAACGAAGTATTCGGTATGGGAGGCTTTTATGAATTTTATGTCTATGAAAAAAATCGCTTATGTTTCCGGTGGCGTGTTAATCGCCGTGTTAGTTATTGTTCCGGCTATCTTTGTATTGCTAAACAATAGAGAATCGGTAGACTTATCTTTTAAACAAAGTTTTGATTCGTTGGAAGCAGGGGCCTTTGGTAAAATTTCTACTATTGCCGATGATTCAAAATCTATTGCTCAGGAAGCAACGGGTTATGGCGGAGGTGGACAACCAACTGCTCCGCGAACTTTGATGGCTTCATCGGATTCTGCTGAAGAAAATGTAGCCGGTAGACAATCCAGTGGCGTATCTATTGGTATGCCAGCTCCCGAGTTTTTAAATTATACGTTTAGATATACCGGAGAGAACATTGATATAAGCCAAATTGATTTACCGGTAGTAAAAAGAAATAAATCAGATGATATTGGAAAAAAAGTTGGTAGTGTTTTGGGTAAATTTAATCTCGGACTTATAAATTTTTCAAAATTTAGTAATCTGAAAGCACAGCAAGTTTCTTTATCAGAAGATGTTGCCAATGGGTACGCAATTTATTTCAATTTTGAAGAAGGACAGATTTCTATAACTAGAAATTGGCAAAGATATATTGCTCTTTATGAATCAGAAAAAGAAATAAATGATTTTAGCGACGCGAATGTGCCGGAAGATAGTACGTTAATTTCTATTGCAGATAAATTCCTGAGTAAATATGGGATAAATAAAAGCGCCTATGGTACACCACGAGTTGATCCGTCTTGGCAAAGACAACTTAAAACAGCAAAAGCCGAAGGTCAGAAAATTTATGTTCCTCAATATATATCAGTTATCTATCCTTTAGAGATAAATGGTGTTGCAGCTTACGAAGAATATGGAAGCGTACTTGGCTTGGATGTTGTTATAAATATTGCAGAAAATGAAGTTTATTCTGTAAATAATCTTTATACGCAAAATTATGAAAGTTCCACTTATGAGTTAGATAATGATTTTACAAAAATTATAAAAGTTGCGGAAGCAGGAGGATTGTCCGGCTTAAATTATTATAGCCCGGATTCTAAACAGCCGATTGAATTTGAACTTGAAACTCCGAAAATAATATATATCAAAAAATATATTTATCTAAAAAATACTAGTGAAGAGATATTGGTTCCAGGGCTTTTATTTAAAGTAAAAAATAATCCGCAGGCAGGGTATGTATATAGAGATACTGTGGTAGTGCCGATAGTTAAGGAGATGCTTGGAGATTTGGGTAAAAATACCAGCTACAAAGTACAGCCAAGAACTCTTATAGAGCCGATATCCGCACCGGCTGAGGACCGATAAAAATCGAAATAATTTTTTATTAAAACTAAATAATCAAGTTAACAATGCACCACTTTGTTAATTACTTCGTTAGGAGATAAGTAGTTTAAACACCTTCTTGGTCGGTTATTTAGCTTCTCTTGGATGTTATAGATATCACGATCGGTTAATTTG
>Ga0210057_1007401_pt1 | contig 13319 bp, 19 predicted proteins | sample CryGeyCG2114_010_2_FD_183968 | JGI IMG/M metagenome (GOLD analysis project Ga0210057, IMG submission 183968) | Groundwater microbial communities from aquifer - Crystal Geyser CG10_big_fil_rev_8/21/14_0.10 (SPAdes) (version 2) | ecosystem: Environmental > Aquatic > Deep subsurface > Groundwater ... | reverse complement strand
CCGAAATTTAGAAACCAAGAAGGGGTTTTAAGACATTTGTTAGTTCGCAAGGAAACCGCTCGTAAAGTAAGCAAACATGGCGCAAAGATCACTAAATAAAGTCCAATTAATCGGCAACCTGACCCGCGACCCCGAGCTGCGCTATACGCCTCAGGGAACGGCAGTTTGTACTTTAGGTTTGGCGACCAACCGTTCCTGGACCACCGATACCGGCGAAAAAAGGGAAGAAGTTGAGTTTCACCGGCTGGTGGCTTGGAATAAATTGGCGGAATTGTGTTCGCAATTGCTTTTTAAAGGCCGCAAGCTGTTTGTCGAAGGCCGTCTGCAAACCCGGTCCTGGACCGGCCAAGACGGCGCCCAACGGCAAACCACGGAAATTGTCCTCTCCGATATGATTATTTTGGATGCCAAAAGAGCGCCGGGGGAGCCGGCCGAGACGGCCGAGCCGGGACCGGTTGAGCCAGCGGAGCCGGTCAAAACTGTCGAGCCCGCCAAACCGGTAAAACCAGCCAAAGATGCCGAGCCGGAAAAAACCGCTCCCGAAGAAACGACCGACGTTAAGGCCGAAGATATTCCTTTTTAAAGATATGGAAAGACGACCCAGAAGAAAATTACCGGTTTTCCAAGGCAAATGCCCGTTTTGTAAGGCCGGGAAAATCCCTGACTATAAAGAGCCGGAAGTCCTGAGAAACTATGTTTCCGAGCGGGGCAAGATTTTGAGCCGGGACCGCAGTGGCGTTTGCGCCAAACATCAGCGCCGGTTAACCACCGCCGTTAAAAGGGCGCGCTTCCTGGCCCTTCTTCCTTACGTAGTCCAAGTTAAATAATGGCAAGACTAAACCTGCGCCAAATCAGGGTCATCTTACTGGCCGCCGCCTTTCTGTTGTTGGCGGGCGGCATCGGCTACTCCTTGGGTTCGCAACAATTAAAAGTTAATTTTGATCGGGCCGCCGGCGTCAAAATCGAAAGAACTCTTCCCGCTGCCCACGCCAATTTAGATTTTTCGCTTTTTTGGGAAGTCTGGGACAGATTGGCGGCCAATTACCTTGATAAGGGGGCTATTAAACCTGCTCAAATGATTTACGGCGCTATCCAAGGTATGACCGCTGCCCTGGGCGATCCCTACACCGTCTTTTTGCCGCCGACCGAAAATAAACAAACCAAAGACGATTTAAACGGCGCTTTTGAGGGTGTGGGCATTCAGCTAGGTTATGATAAAGACGAAAATTTAATCGTCGTTTCCCCTTTGAAAGACTTACCGGCGGCAAAAGCCGGCATTAAAGCGGGCGATCTGATTTTAAAAATTGACACTAAGGAGACCACCGGCGTCTCTTTGCCGGAGGCGGTGAGTTTAATCCGCGGTCCGGCGGGCACGAAAGTGAGGCTGACCTTGCGGCATGAAGAGGAACAAAATGCTTTTGAAAAGGAGCTGATTCGTGAGGCGATTGTGGTCTCCAGTGTGGAAGTGAGCTTTGTGGACAAGGTGGCGGTTCTGAAGCTTTCCCGGTTTGGCGAGCGGACCGACGAGGAATGGAATAAGGGGATTGACGAAGTTATCAATCACCAGCCCGGTGTTTCCGGACTGATTTTGGATTTGCGCAACAATCCCGGCGGCTATTTGTCGGGCTCTATTTTTACCGCGGCGGAGTTTCTTAATTCAGGCGTGGTGGTCCAGCAAGAACAAGCCAATGGCCAGCGGGAAAGCTTTGCGGTGGAGCGCAAGGGGAAGCTGATTAATTTGCCGGTGGTGGTTTTGATTAATAAAGGTAGCGCTTCCGCCGCCGAAATTTTGGCGGGAGCCCTGCAGGAACACAAGCGGGCCAGGGTGGTCGGCGAAAAATCTTTTGGCAAGGGCACCATTCAAGAGGCTCAGGAATTAACCGGCGGGGCGGGTCTACATATTACCACCGCCCGTTGGCTGCTGCCTTCCGGCAAGTCGATCGATAAAAACGGCATTACGCCGGACGTGGAAGTTAAAGACGATCCGGCCACCACGATAGACGAACAGCTTGAAAAAGCCAAGGAAATGCTGCTAAAATGAGATTAATTTTCAATTTCTAATTTTCAATTCACAATAGCGAAACGAAGTTTCGATATATCGAATTTATGATTCGTTATGAATTTCCAATTTTTAAATTTTCAAACTGTTTAGAAATTGAGTCATTGAAAATTCACTGAAAATTGGTACTTGAAAATTAAAAATTATGATTAGAATAAAACGTTTTATCATCGGGGTTGCCGTAGGCATAGTTGTCATAGTTTCAATATTGGGCGGCGCTATTTCCGACCGGCTTTTTGGCTATCGGATTTTGGATAAGTTTTTTCCCAACCAGGGCAGCGGAGCGGGGATTACCCAGCAAAAAGTAGTTACCGAAGAATCGGTGGTTATTGACGTGGTGGAAAAGTCTTCGTCTTCGGTGGTGACGGTGGGGATTACTAAAGCTCAGCCGGTGGCCAATAATTTTCAGTGGGACCCTTTCGGATTTTTTAACCGAGCTGAGCTCGGTAAACCAGAGCCAGTTAGCCAAGACATTGGCAGCGGCTTTATTGTCGATAAAGATGGTCTAATCGTGACCAATAAGCACGTAGTGGCCGACACGAGCGCCAAATACCGGGTGATTACCAAGGACGATAAAGAATACGAGGTTCAGAAAATTTACCGCGATCCGACTAACGACCTGGCGGTTTTGCAAATTAGCCCCGATACCACGCTGGTATTAAAGCCGGTAGCGTTGGGCGACTCGGGTAATTTAAAAGTGGGTCAATTCGTAATTGCCATTGGCACGGCTCTGGGAGAATTTCGCCAAACCGTGACGACCGGCGTGATTTCCGGATTGGGGCGGGGAATTACCGCCGGCTCTGTCTTTGAGGGCTCGGTTGAGCGGTTGGACAATGTCATTCAAACCGATGCGGCGATTAATCCCGGCAACTCTGGTGGCCCGCTTTTTAATTCGGCCGGCCAGGTGATCGGCATTAATGTGGCGGTAGCCCAGGGCGGCCAGAATGTCGGTTTTGCCATTCCCATCAATGTCATTAAAGACGCCTTGGATAATTTCAACCAAACCGGTAAATTCGAGCGGGCCTATTTGGGGGTTCGCTACCGCCTGATCAGTCAGGATTTGGCCTTGATGAATGAGGTGCCGCAGGGAGCATACGTGGTGGAAGTGGTGGTGGGCTCGCCGGCGGAGAGGGCGGGCGTCAAAATCGGGGACATTATTACCAAATTTGACGGTCAGGCGGTTAAAGAAGCGGACGGAGGACTGGCCAAATTTATCGGCAGTAAAAAAATCGGCGATAAAGTTAGGCTGACCATTTGGCGCGACGGCAAAGAATCCGACGTTGAGACGACTCTTCAACAATCCAGCGAGTAATATCTTCTGCCCACAATAATATAATCATATGTCAGGAGAATCAGGTAAAGAAAAAGAAATACCGGTAACCGACCTCGTGGATTACGTTTTCCCTTTTGATCATTTACTAGCCTGGAGTAAAGCAGTAGATATGTCAGTCAGGTCAAGCCCAGTTGTAATGGAGAATTTAAGAAAAATAACCATGCATCCGGATTTTCGTATGATTAGCTGGGGGATAGACGTGGTGGTTTTTTCTCCAAGCAAGAAAACTCCGATAGAAATACAACATGGTTCAGGTTTTGATTTGGCTGATTTTCGGTGCCTAGAGGATGAACAGCTAAATATGGCCCTAAAGTCGGTGAAAGATTTGTCTAACGATGTAGCCAGGGGAACGTTTACTGAGGTGATGACGATAGCCAGTATCCTTATGGCGGGGGAGCCACCGTTTCTCATGGCCTGAGCCGCGAAGAATTACTGGGGGTTGTTCAGCAACACAGTCTACCGGGATTCCTTTATTATCCTGATCATAGTGAAGGGGCCTGGCTAAGCTTAGAACAGAGGGTTTTGCTTCTCTATGGCTGCATGAAAATTCTCGCTAATCGCTTAGATTATTCTTCTGAACTGAAGCCGAGCTAATAATTTTGTCCAGTTTGCCGTCCAGAATGCCTTCCAGGTTATGCCAAGACTTTTTAATCCGGTGGTCGGTGACACGGTCCTGGGCAAAATTATAGGTGCGGATTTTTTCAGAGCGCATACCGCGGCCGATGGCCGAGCGATAACCGGCCATCGTCGATTCCTTTCTTAATTCTTCGGCCTCCCACAATTTAGCGCGGAGTAATTCGAGCGCCAACACCCGGTTTTGTTCCTGAAATCTTTCCTGTTCGCAGGTAACGACCATGCCGGTGGGGCGATGAACCACCCGCACTGCCGAAGAAACTTTTTGGACATTTTGGCCGCCATGAGAAGAGGCGCGGTAGAATTGCCAATCCAGGTCGGCGGGATTAATGCTGATTTCGTTATCGGTAATTTCCGGCAAGACTAAGACGGTGGCCGTTGAAGTGTGAACCCGGCCGTATCTTTCCGTTTGGGGGATACGTTGCACCCGGTGAACGCCGGATTCATTTTTTAGTAAGCTATAGGCGTTCTCGCCTTTAACTTTGACGGTGCCTTTGCCCAAGAAGCTGACTTGCCAAGCTTTCTGATTGGCAAAACGGGTATACATGCGGCTCAGATCATTGGCCCAGATTTTGGCTTCGTCGCCACCGACTGCTCCTCGGATTTCCAAAATGGCTGCGTTGTTATTCATATCGCCGTGTTGCCGTTTACGGGTTTATTTTTCCAAATGAAGCATTTCCCGCAAAGTCTGCGTCTTTTCTTGTGCCTGGGCTAGCTTTTGTTTTTTCTGGAAATTAGCGGCCGCGGCGAATTTCTGTTTTTGCTGGAATCTTTCCACCCGGCCCTGCGTATCGACAAACTTCATCTGGCCGGTAAAAAACGGATGGCAAGCCGAGCAAAGATCGACATGAATCTCCGGCTTAGTAGAACCGACAGTAAAAGTGTGGCCGCAGGCACAGACGACCTTGGCTTTGGGATACCATTCAGGATGAATTTTCGCTTTCACAGTGGTAATTATATCACTCTTTGAGCTCATTGAGAAGAGCGGAAAGGGATCCCTGCTTGCCGGCAGGCAGGGTTTTCTGGGCTTTCGTGGCCAGGTTTTTCAGGGTGACGGTCCCATTTTTGGCTTCGTCCGGCCCGATGATGACCACCCAGGGAATGCCCTTGTTGTCGGCGTATTTTAATTGCTTTTCCAGTTTAGCTTGGGGGTCAAGATAAATTTCGGTGGGAATTTTAGCTAATCTTAATTGGCCCGTGACTTTTAAAGATTCACGATACAAGGCTTCGTTGAAAACGGTGACTAAAACTGAAGTGGGGGATGATTTGGCAGCCAGCCATTGGCCATATTTCCGTAAAACCGCCTCCACGACTTTATCGCCGGCAGCGAAGCCGACCCCGGGAATTTTTGGCCCACCGACAATTTCCACCAAATTATCATAGCGGCCACCACCTAAAATGGACCGGAATTCGCCGGCCCGGTCTTGGGCTTCAAAAACGGTGCCGGTGTAATAATCAAGGCCACGGACGATTTTCGGATCGAACTCTACAAATTCGGAGACACCCAAATCATTTAAAGTGGAGAAAAGGGCGGTTAGTTCCTCCGATTCCCGGGCATAGTCGGTGTCTTTTAAAATTCCTTTTAGGTCTTTAATCTGTAAATCATTAAGGCCAATTTCCTTAAGATATTCTTCCCATTCTTGGGGAACCATTTTTTCTACTTTGTCGATGGCCCGGAAAACCACCGGGATTTTGTCTTTAGGAATTTCGATGAAGGCTAATTTCTTTTCCAAAAACCGGCGGTTGTTTAGTTTGATGACCACTTCTTTGGCGGTTAAGCCGATGGCTTTTAAAAACTCCACGGCGATGGCGATAATTTCGGCGTCAGCCTCGGGAGAGTCAATGCCTAAAAGGTCAATGTCCCATTGATAAAATTCCCGGGTACGACCCTTTTGCGGTTTTTCGTAACGCCAGCGCGGTCCGATCGAAAACCAACGAATCGGCTTGGGCAGTTCCGCTTCTTTTTGGGCCACCATGCGGGCTAAGGTTGGTGTTAACTCCGGTCGGAGAGTTAGTTTCTCGCCGTCGCGAGAGATAAGGGTAAAAGTTTGTTGGGAAACCAATTCTTGGCCTGATTTGGCGGCATAAAGCGCCAGCGGTTCCAGAGCCGGGCCTTCATATTCTTCATAGCCGAAAAGCCGGCTGACTTGCCTGATTTTGCCAAATAACCACTGCCGGGCTTTCATCTGGTCCGGATAAAAATCCCTAAATCCCTTAATCAATTGGTATTTAACTTTATCCATCTTTTAAATCATATCACATTGTCAAAATTTAACCAATATTTAGACTAGTTTAATTGATTAAAGTGGCTAGTTTATTCGATTAAATTATTGGGGAGTGGGGGAGGACTTGGGTGAAGCGGTGGGCTTGGGAGACGGCGAGGGCGAGGCGGTGGGGGTGTTGGTCTGGCCGGGGATAATATGAATTAATTTGGCGGTGAGAATTTTTTCGCCGTTTTCTTTTAAGGTGCCGATGGCGACCAAGCGGTCGCCCTTTTCGATTTTATCAAAAGTGACCTTCTGAATTTTGGTACCCACTTTTTTGGTGATCACGGCATTGCCGGCAATCGTGATGGTATAAGTCAAATCTTTCTTGTCGTTTTTGACGGTCAAGATTCTTTCCTCGGTGGAAATGTCGGTCACCTTGCCGACAGCAACCCGGCGGGATAAAGCCTTGGGTCTGGCGGCCACGACGATTCTTTTGGCCTCCAGAACTTCCTCGTCACCCAGATTACCCATGGCGATAATAAAATCGCTGATTTTTAAGTCAGTCACCTTGATGTCTTTTTTGGCCAGGTTGATAATTTTGGTTTCGGCGCTAATCTTAATTTGTTTTTCCTTGTCTGCCGAAACCGAAACAGTGATTAAACTGTCGGTAATTTGGCTGATTTCCCCAAAATAGGCTCTCTTTTGGCCCTTTTTAATCTCGTCAATCTGCTGACGGACAATTTCTTTCACCTTGTCGCGCAATTCTTGCACGACGGAGGGATTACCCTCGCTGGGCGTGGCCGAAGGGGTGGCGACCGCCGCCAAAATAGGGGAAACTGATAACCAATAACCAATAACTAGCATAAAGAAAGTTAAGAGTGATAAGTGATAAGTTGTAAGTTTTTTCTTCATATTTGCGAGGTTGAATAAACGACATTAACGGTTTTGGTCGCCTCGTTGTCGCTGTTATCGTAGGCGGTAATTTCAATTTGATTGATGCCGCCTACCAGTGTAATTTCGCCGCTGAAATTGCCCTTGTCATCGGCCTGGATGATTTTTTCGCCATCGGGGAAGATAATCGCCACGGTGGCGCCGGCAACGGTTTGGCCGCTAACCTCAATTTTTTCTTTGTCGGAAATGGCATTGTCTTCCGGATTGTTAACAATTAAAGAAAAGGCCTGAGAAACAGTTGGCGTAGGGCTAGTTTCAGTTGCGGCGGTGGTCTCAGAGGGAGCGACTTTATTGACGGCCTGGTTGGCGGTTTTAATGCCAAAAATAATGACCAAGCCCAGACCGAAGCCGACGATAATAGCAATCAACAATTCTTTCCTCACTGGTAAGGCGATTTTAGCCTTAAATTTTCGCCTTGTCAAGAATGAAATTTCCTGTTATAATTTTGGTTGTGGAGATCTCTTTTTTAGGCCATTCCTGTTTTCGCATTAAGGGAAAAAACACCATTCTTTTAACCGACCCTTTTGCTGAAGAAATCGGTTTCAGTTTCCCTAAAACCACCGCCGATATTATTACCGTTTCTCACCAGCATCACGATCATAACAACGCGGCAGCGGTGATGGGTACTATCCGGCGGTCAGCGCCTTTCGTAGTGGCCGGTCCGGGAGAATACGAAATTGCCGGCGTTTTTATCTATGGCATACCCAGCTTTCATGACGCCGAGGAAGGGGCCCAAAGGGGCGGCAATACTATTTACGTTATTAATATGGACGGCGTCAGGTTGGCTCATTTGGGTGATTTGGGCCACAAATTAAGCGACCGCCAATTGGAAGAGGTTAACGGCGTTGATGTTTTAATGATTCCCGTGGGTGGGAATTACACGCTTTCCGCTGCCGAAGCAGTGGCCGTCATCGGCCAGGTGGAACCCAAGGTCGTGATTCCTATGCATTACAAAATGCCCGGCGTCAATATCGATATTGCCCCAGTGGAAGATTTTGTTAAAGAAGTGGGTTTGGAAGCGATTAAGAAGGAAGAAAAACTGGTGATTTATGCCGACAGACTTCCCGAAGAAAGACAGATAGTCATCCTTAATGCCAGAAACCAAAATTCCGCCTCATAGTGAAGAAGCCGAAGACTGCGTCTTGGGATCGATTTTAATTGATAAAGACGCCATTATTACCGTGGCCGAATTTTTACGGCCGGAGCATTTTTACCAACCCCCAAACCAACTGATTTATCAAGCTCTATTGGATCTTTACGAGGAAAGAAAGCCGATCGATATCGTTACCCTTAAGGAAAAATTAAAAACCCAAAAAAGCCTGGTCAAGGTCGGCGGCGCCGGCTACCTGACCAGCCTAGTTAACAGCGTGCCCACTTCGGCTCACGTGGAAGAATACGGCCGCATTATCAAAGACAGTTACATCAAGAGAGAATTAATCGTCTCTGCCGGCAAAATTACCGAGTGGGCGTTTGACGACGGCAATCAAGCCGCCGAAGTTTTGGACCGGGCCGAGCAATCGATCTTTGCCCTTTCCCAAAAACACCTGCGCCAGGTTTTTATTCCCATGAAAGATTTGCTGGCCGAATCATTCGACCGGCTGGACGAGCTGCACAAAACCGCCGGCGGTTTGCGGGGGGTACCGACCGGATTTAAAGATTTGGATGATACTTTGGCCGGCATGCAAAATTCCAACTTGTTAATTCTGGCGGCCCGGCCGGGCATCGGCAAAACCGCTTTTGCTTTAAACATTGCCCAGTACATTACCGTGAAAGCCAATCTGCCGGTTGGCTTTTTCTCCTTGGAAATGAGCAAGGAGGAATTGGGGGATCGGTTATTGGTGGCGCAAGCCGATATTGACGCCTGGCGCATGAAAACCGGCCGCTTAAATGAAGAAGACTTTGGTAAGCTCTCCGAAGCGATGGGGGTTTTGGCCGAAGCGCCGCTATATATCGACGACACGCCGGCCCTGTCGATTTTGGAAATGCGGACCAAGGCGCGGCGACTGATGTCCGAAAGGGGACTGCGGCTCTTAATTATTGATTATTTACAACTGATGCGCAGCACCCGCCAATGGGACAGCCGCAACCAGGAAGTTTCCGATATTTCTCAGGGCTTAAAAAATCTCGCTCGGGAATTAAAGATTCCGGTTTTGGCGATTTCCCAGCTCTCCCGGGAAGTGGAAAAAAGAACCACGCGGCGACCGCAGCTGGCCGATTTACGGGAATCCGGCGCCATTGAACAGGATGCCGACGTGGTCATGTTTTTGTGGCGGGAAGGTGGCGAGGATGACATGGAGAACATCGAATTGGAAGTCGCCAAGCACCGCAACGGTCCCTTACGCCGTCTCAAATTCCGCTTCCGCGGCGACCGGATTAAATTCTACGGCGTGGAGACCAAGAGAGAGAAAGAGTAGAGGAAGACAAGCCACTCCTTACTTGACAAATAAAACAAGGAATTGATATAATTTTCTTACTATGAATTACGTCGCCACGATTACCAGCAAAAACCAATTAACGATCCCGATTGGTCTGGTTAGAAAAACAGGCCTAACGGCAGGCCAAAAAATATCTGTTTCTGAGGAAGATGGCAGATTAATTTTGACGCCGATGGAGAGGTTAGTGGAAGAATTGGCAGGATCGCTTTCGATGCCTAAAAAATGGCAAGGAAAAGATGTCGATGGAATAGTTGAAAAAGCCAAAAGAGAATATTTTCGCCAAAAATATTCGCAAAATAAATGATTTTTTTAGATACTAATTATTTTTTGCGATTTCTTCTAAAAGATAACCAAAGCCAATATTTAATCGTTAAACGACTGTTTATTCGGGCCAGCCATGGGAAAGTCAAACTTTTTACTTCTTTGGTGGTTTTCTTTGAGATCTGCTGGGTGCTTCGCTCCTATTATGGAAAGCGTAAAGGAAACTTATGCCTAATGCTGGAAAAATTGCTTAAAATGAATTTTATTAATTTCCCCGAGCGTTACTTATTAGAAAAATCACTCAACCTTTTTGAAAAAGAAAATTTAAGTTTTGAAGACTGCTACAATTTTATTTTGGCCAAAGAGAAAAAGGTCGCCTCTTTTGCCACTTTTGATAAAAAACTAAAGGCGAAATTTAAGGCTCTTCAATAAGAAAAATGTGCCAAAGGGGGGAGTTGAACCCCCAAGCCCGGATAAGGGGCACACGATTTTGAGTCGTGCGTGTTTGCCAGTTTCACCACTTTGGCCTGGCTTGATTTTATCATCCCCAGGCTTGTTTTTCAATCAAATTTAGATTAGAATTAGCCTCATGATTTCTGTCACGGAGCTACGGACCGGCGCGACTTTTAAAATGGACGACGCGCCTTTCCGGGTCATCGACTATAAACACACGAAAATGGGCCGGGGAACGGCCAGTATCCGGGTGAGAGTGCGCAATTTGTTAACCGGGGCGGTGGTAGATAAAACTTTTATTTCCGGGGCTAGAGTGGAACCAATCGAAACGGAACCTCGGGTCTTGCATTATCTTTACCGGGAAGACGATGAATTTAAGTTTATTGACCCCCGAACATTCGAACAAGTGAGTTTGCCGAAATCGACGCTGGAGGGCCAGGAAAAATTTTTAAAGGAAAACGAAGAAGTGCGGGTGATTTTTTGGGAAGAGAATCCCTTGGCGGTGGAGCTGCCGATTACCCTTATTTTTCAGATAGCTACCACGCCGCCCGGCGTTAAGGGTGATTCGGTTTCCGCTTCTTTTAAACCGGCGACCTTGGATAACGGCCTGGAAACGAAAGTGCCGTTGTTTATCAATATTGGCGATAAAATCAAAGTCGATACTAGGACCGGAGAATATATAGAGAGAGTAAAATAACCGCGATCTGAGTCAGAACTCCCGGAAGGAACGGCACCCTTTTTTGATGCTTATGCTGAAAGCTGATCAGCCTTTTTAAGAGCGGCTGGTCGACGCCCAAAAAGAAATGAAAGCCTTCAATGACATCCAAAACAACCGCCATGAATGAGGCCAAAATAATCACCAGCGCTTTTTCTAAATTCGGCAGGGCCTGGGAAGCAATCCAAAAGCCGAAGCCCAGACTTAAGACGACGTCCGCCAGGATAATTAAATTTGACCGCGAGGAGATGTGGCCATATTTTCTGACTTCGCCGCCCAGATCCGGATTCCAGTGGGGGATTTGATCCAGCAACAAATGGCTTAAAAGCGCGAGCGGTAAAGCAACCAGAGGATTGGGAATTTTGGCGGCGATGGTGGCGCCCAGGATCGCGTGCGGCGTTTCCAGCATGTTGGTAAAAATTATAACATTGCGGTATCATTAGGACAATGCTACCGGTACTGGTGACCCTGGGTCCGCTTACCATTTATAGCTTCAGCCTGTTTTTGGGCGTGGGATTTTTCTTGACCGCTTTTATCGCCTGGCGAAGACTGATTGACCTTGGCCTGGAAGAGGAAAAAATTCTGGACGGTTTGATTTTGGCGGCGGTGGTGGGTTTGGTTTCCGCCAAACTGATTTTTGCCGCGGAGAATTTTCCCCTGGCGGGCTATTCTTTTTGGGGCGGCATTGCCGGCGCGGCCTTGGTCTTTTTCTTGCTCACCCGGGCCTGGAAATGGAATTTTTGGCAGGTGGGGGATGAGTTGGTTTTTGCTTGCCTACCGTTCGCCGTCCTCTCCCAAGTGGGCGCCTTTTTGGCCGGCAGCACGCCCGGCCGGCCCACGCTGATGCCCTGGGGCATCTATTTTCCCGGCATGCTGGTCCGCAGCCAACCGATCTCGTTATTCATGGCGCTCGGTTTTTTTGCGATGTGGCTTTATTTTTTGCAGGTGGAAAGAAATTGGCGCGGCTGGTCGTGGTATAAAAGCAAAGATCCGGGCCTTATCTTTCTGCTTTTTTTAGCTTTGGGAACCGGTCTGACACTCCTTATTGACTTCTTGACTATCGCCGGGATATACTGGCTGGGACTGAAGATCGTGATCTGTTTATCGGCACTTATGGTAATCGGAGTCACGATCTTTGATCGTTCTGGTCGCAAAATAACATGGTTAAAAAAGTCAAAAAAATAAAAGAACCGGCAGTGGCGATTAAATTCCCGGCCAATATTTTGGAGCCGATTGGGAATTTTTTACGTCAGGAAATCGCTAAGCTGAGCCGGCGCCAAAAAGAGATCAAGGAAGTCGATCCGTTTAGCGACCCTCAGCGGCTGAACGATAATGCCGCCAGTGATGCTGAGGCTTTAGAGCAGGTCGGCCACGAACAGGCGGTGGCGATGAAAGAGCAGGTCGGCCGGCGATTGATTCAGCTGAAGAAAGCTTTGACCAGGATCAGAGTGGGCAAGTACGGGATTTGCGAGAAGTGTAAAAAGATGATTGATACCGACAGACTGATGGTGATGCCCGAGGCAACTTTGTGCGCCGACTGCGCCAAAATCAGCCAGCAATGATGGCGCCGAAAGTTATTTTTGAGGGGACTTCTTTTTTAGTTTTGGCCAAACCGGCCGGTTGGGTGGTCAATCGCGCCGAGACCACCAAGGGTCAAGAAACAATTCAGGATTGGCTTGAGGCCAATTTTCAATTTTCAATTTTCAATTTTAAAAACTGTCGGAGCGGTGTTGTTCATAGGTTGGATAAAGAAACCAGTGGTTTACTTTTGATTGCTAAAACCCCGGAGGCTTTTACCAACCTACAAAAACAGTTTAAGGAGCGGTTGGTGGTCAAACGCTATTTGACTCTGGTTCATGGCCAAATTCAGCCCGAAGAAGGAGAAATTACAGCTGCCATTGCCCGCAGTCCTTTTAACCGGAAAAAGTTTGGTGTTTTTCTGGGCGGCCGGGAGTCAGTGACGAATTACAAAGTTATCAGTTATCAGTTATCAGTTATTGGTGGCAAAAAACAGGATTTTTCCCTGGTGGAAGTTACCCCGAAAACCGGCCGGACTCATCAGATCAGAGTCCATTTCAAATATATTGGCCATCCGGTGGTGGGGGACGAAGTTTATGGCGGCCGCAAAGCCGCCCGCTCTGACCGTCAATGGTGTGGGCGTCAATTTTTACATGCTTCATATTTGGCTTTTTTTAATCCTGAAACCGGGGAAAAAGTAGCATTCACCTCTCCGTTGCCTGAAGATTTGGCGGCGGTAATGAAAAACTTCTAG
>Ga0210057_1007400_pt1 | contig 13319 bp, 8 predicted proteins | sample CryGeyCG2114_010_2_FD_183968 | JGI IMG/M metagenome (GOLD analysis project Ga0210057, IMG submission 183968) | Groundwater microbial communities from aquifer - Crystal Geyser CG10_big_fil_rev_8/21/14_0.10 (SPAdes) (version 2) | ecosystem: Environmental > Aquatic > Deep subsurface > Groundwater ... | reverse complement strand
TTCAAGCCGCATCACCATACCTGGTCCTCCGCCGAACGGCTTGCCGTCTACTTTTTTATGTTTATCTTTTGCAAAATCGCGCGGATTGTAAAATTTTACTTTTACCAAATTATTTTTCTGGCCGCGCTTCAAAATGGAACTGTCAAAATAGTCCTTAATGGCCTCTGGGAAAATTGTAATAAAATGAAAAACCATACCTATATATTAGCATGGTTTTTCATTTTTTAAACTTAAATTAAATCTTAAAATCATCCATCGCCTCATCAACGCTCTTTGACGCGCCAGCTGGCGGACGAGTGCTGCCTTCCGGCTCATCAATCTTGAGATTAACGCGGGCATTGTTTTTCATGCCAACCACTCTCAAAAGAGTTCTTATTGCCTTGGCAGTGTTACCGTTTCGGCCGATGATTTTACCCATATCAGCCAGATCCACCTTGAGGTTTATAAGCACACCCATTTCGTCAACCTTGCGGTCAATTTTAACTGCCGAAGGGTTATCAACGAGCGCCTTAACAACGTACTCAAGAAAATCTTTATCTTTCTCAGCCATTTTATTAGTTCTGTGATCATTTTATAATACAGCAGTTTCGACCATCCTGCATTTACCTTGTCTATTCTATATTATAGTTTTATTTTATTTTTTGTCAATAAGTTGCGGACTGTATCTGAAACTTGCGCTCCTTTTGAAATCCATTCTTTTATTTTTTCTGTTTTAAGCTGAGGTTCGCCTTTTTGGGGGTTGTAAGAGCCGAGAATTTCCAGAACAGACCCGCTCTTCGCCGCCCGCCTGGAATCAAGCAAAACGAGCCGATAACTCGGCTGATGCTTTTTTCCAGCTCGTTGCAATCTAATCATTAACATTATTCAAATATACTAGCAGAATAAAATTTTAAGTCAATTTTAGTTAATCCCAGTGTTTGATTTTGAGGGCGTGGCGAGCGGCGGATTGTTCGGCCTCTTGCTTAGACGCGCCCTCGCCCTTGGCAATCATTTCGCTGTTGAGATAAACGCCGATAATAAAGTGCTTGGCGTGGTCAGGGCCCGACTCGCTGACAACTTTGTAGTTTGGCGTAATATTCTCAAATTCCTGAGCTCTCTCTTGAAACAAACTTTTGGCATCAATCAATAATTTTTTCTCTATAACTTCTTTTAGTTTTGGGAAAAGATTTTTTTTAAGAAAAGAGAAAACTTTATCATATCCCTGATCAAAATAAATGGCGCCAACCAATGCCTCAAAAGTATTGGCTAAAATATATTGCCTTGCCCGGCCAACATCCCTTGCCTCTCCCCGGGACAAAAGCAAAAAATCTTCCATAGAAAGCGATTGAGCAACCTTAAAAAGCATATCGGCGTTAACAAGGGCGGCCCGAAAACTGGTCAGTTCGCCTTCATTCCTTTTGGGATACTTGGAGAAAAGATATTCTGTAATGACCAATTCCAAAACAGCGTCGCCCAAAAATTCCAGGCGCTCATTGTGTCCGAGCAATCTGCCGGCTGGCCCCGACGAGTTTTCATTTATATAAGACCTGTGCGTAAAGGCCTGCTTGAGCAAATTTTTATTCTTGAATTTAATGCCTATTTTTTTCTCAAATTTAGAAAAATCAATCATGGTTTTAAAATTTTAATCGCCCTTGCCACTATCGGCCTGATATCCTCGTACATTTTTAAATCTGCCAATTCCTCCATCTTGAACCATTGGACAGCGTCAAGGCCGCCGCTTTCCTTAAGTTTAAGGTCTTTATTTTTCGTTGAGGCAAGAAAGTAAGTGACGGCTTTTTTAATTTTTCCCCTTTCCGGGTCGGAGGCAATGTATTCATTTGTCCCTATTTCTTTTTCTATTTTTATATCCAATCCTATTTCCTCTCTAATCTCTCTCATGGCGCCTTCCTCGGCTGTCTCTTTTTCCTTAAGACGGCCCTTGGACAAAGTCCAATGTCCAAAAACGTCATGGACAAAAGCAAATAATATATTTCCCCTTTCTCTTTTATAGACAACTGCTCCGGCTAATTTTTCCTCAGGTATTTTCTCCTCTTGGCCGACTGGCAAATCCATTTCTCGATAAACCGTGCCAAGTACGCCATTGACAAACTTGCCCGACGAATCGCCGCCAAACGATTTGGCAAGCTCAATGGCTTCATTTATGGCGACTTTGGAAGGAACCTCTTTTTTCTTTCCAAAAAGAAGCTCGTAAAGGCCGATTCTCAAGACATTTCTGTCAATAACGGCAATTTGGTTCAAGGGCCATTCTGGCGCCGCCTTTTCAATTATCTTGTCCAGTTTTTTCCGGTTTTTTAAAACACCCTTGACCAGCTCTTCGGTAAAACTTAAATCCTCAAGGCCAGGGGCAAATTCTTTAATGTTTCGTCTAATAATAAGGCCAATCTTTGAATCATCAAGATTATCAAAATCTTTCTCAAAAAGAGATTGCAGGGCTATGCTTCGTGATAAATGCCTATTGGCCATGAATTTTTAAATTACTTTTTCTCTTTTAACTCTTTCTCTTTAAGTTTGCGCTCTTTCTTGGTAAGTTTTTTAAGGACGTCGATGGCTTCCTTGCCTTTATATGTTCCGCAATTCAAACAAAGAGTATGGGGCAAAACTTCCACCCCGCATTTGGGGCATTTGGAAAAACGCACGCCTTTTAGCGCGTGGAGGGAACGCCTGTTGCGCGTATGACTGTGGGTGCTTCGCATTCTTACTACCATATTGATATATTATAAGATTTGCGGTGGATTTTGCAAGGGCCGTTCTTTTTAAGTTTTTTATAATGCAGTTTTGTGCCATAGCCCTTGTGTTTGTCAAAACGGTATTTTGGGAATTTTTTATGCAAGCGCATCATGTGGCGGTCGCGGGTGACTTTTGCAATTATAGAGGCAGCGGAAATTAGGGGAATTTTTTCATCCCCTTTGATGATTGTTTTTTGTTTGTATTTTTTCGGCGCCTTCAAGCCTCCGTCCATTAAAACCAAATCCGGTTTTTTCTTAAATTTTCTCAAAATTTTTTTTATCCCCAATAGGGTCGCTTTCTGGATGCCAATTTTATCTATTGTTTCATTATTTATAGAAGCATAATGCCACTCAAAATTTTTTTTGATAATTTTATACCATCTTTCTCTCTGTTTCGCGCTCAATTTTTTTGAATCTTTAATTCCTCGCAAAGATTTGAGATTTGATTTTTGAGATTTTAATTTGCCGGCCACTGTTGCGACAGCAACAGGGCCGGCGAGCGGCCCCCTTCCCGTCTCATCAATCCCAACAATATATTTATATAACCTATTCATCCATCTAATAATATTTAAATACTTTTTAAAAATGTTACCAGATAAACGCGGTAGCATCGTAATGGTAACATTTTAATTTTAATATGGCTTGTTAATATAGTTTAAATTTCAATTTAAACTGCTCGTCAGAGGAATGGTAACATTATATAACAAAAATAAAAGGCGGATTATCTCTAATCCGCCTTGATTCGTAAACACTATAATCGCCAAGTCTTATTTTTGATGAGCTAAAATTTCTCTGCTATAATTAGCTTATCATGATTTCTAAATTTGTTCATCTTCATACTCACTCCCATTATTCCCTGCTTGACGGCCTGGCAAAAATCGATGAATTGGTAAATGAGGCGGTCCGTCTGGAAATGCCGGCCCTGGCCTTGACTGACCACGGCAATATGTACGGCGCCATTGAATTTTACAAAAAATGCAAAAAGGCGGGGATCAAGCCGATTATCGGCTGCGAAGCATACATTGCTTACGAATCCCTTCAGCAAAAACGACCCAACATAGATGATAAACGCTTTCATCTCACTCTTCTTGCCCAAAATGAAATTGGATACAAAAATTTAATCCAATTAATAACCATCAGCAACTTGGAGGGATTTTATTACAAGCCAAGGATGGACAAAGAACTGCTGAAAAAATATTCGGAAGGGCTGATTGCACTTTCTGGCTGTATGGCAAGCGAACTCTCGAGATTAATGGAAAGAAAAAAAGTCGCGGAAGGGGAAAAAGTTGCCAAAGAATATCAAGAAATTTTCGGGAGAGATAATTTTTTTATTGAAATCAACCATCATCCAAACATAAAAAATCACAACGAGATTAAAAAAGGATTAATTGATTTAGCCAATAAAACAAAAATCCCCTTGGTCGCCACTCAGGATATTCATTACTTAAAACCCGAAGATGCCATTGCCCAAGATTTTTTGGTGGCCATTCAGACTAATGCCAAAATGACAGATGCCAACCGCCTGAGCATGAAGCAAGATAATTTCTCCATGCGCTCTCCGGAAGAAATGGAGAGTTTATTCAAGGATATACCCGAGGCGCTTGTGAACACTTCTTTAATTGCCGAAAGATGCAATTTAGAATTGGAACTTGGCAGATGGGTATTCCCCAAAATAGATCTTCCCAGAGGCGAGTCAGCTAAACAATATCTTAAAAAATTAACCCTTGAAGGATATCAAAAAAAATTTTCTGAAGGAGAAAGTGCGGGAGGGGAAACAAAAAAACGAATGGACTACGAATTGGAGGTTATCAATAATAAAGGGTACGCGCCGTATTTTTTAATCATTGCCGATATCATCAATTGGGCCCATGAACAGGGAATTATCACCACCACTCGCGGTTCGGCCGCCGGTTCTTTCGTTTCTTATTTAATAGGCATTACCAATATTGACCCGGTAAAATACGGCCTGCCCTTTGAAAGATTTTTAAATCCTCATCGGCCATCCCCGCCCGACATTGATATGGATTTTGCCGATGACCGGCGGGAAGAAGTTATTGAATATGTCAAAGAAAAATACGGGAAAGATCGTGTTGCTCAAATAGGAACATTTGGAACAATGATGGCTCGAGGCGCTGTCAGAGACATTACCCGCGCCCTTGGCAAACCCTATGATTTTGGAGACAAGATTGCCAAAATTATCCCCTTTGGCTCTCAGGGATTTGCCATGACCATTGAACAGGCCCTAAAAATTGTTCCGGAATTGCGCCAAATGTACGAAACCGAAGAAGAGGCAAGAGAAATCCTTGATTTGGCCCAGAAGATTGAGGGGTGCGTCCGGCATGTTTCCGTCCATGCCGCCGGGATTGTTATCTCGCCGACAAAATTAACTGATTATGTTCCTCTTCAAAGAGAACCCAACGGAGAAAAAATCATCACCCAGTATGATATGTATTCTATTGAAGAGGTGGGGCTTTTAAAAATGGACTTCTTGGGCATTAAAAATCTTGCCATTTTGGGGAACTCGGTAAAACTTGTCAAAAAAATTCATGATGTGGATGTTGATTTGGAAAATATACCCCTAGATGATAAAAAAACTTTTGCTTTGCTTTCCGAGGGAGAGACGGTCGGCGTCTTTCAATTAAGCGGAAGCGGGATGACCCGTTATCTTAAAGAATTAAGGCCCTCCGCCGTAAATGACATCATGGCAATGATTGCCCTCTTCCGACCCGGGCCCATGGCAAACATTCCCACTTACATTAGGCGCAAGCATGGCAAGGAACCGATTGTTTATATTGATCCGCGATTGGAAAAAATTCTGGAAAAAACCTACGGAGTCGTAACCTATCAGGATGATGTGCTTTTGATTGCCATAGAACTGGCTGGCTATAACTGGAATACCGTTGATAAATTCCGGAAAGCCATTGGTAAAAAGATTCCGGCGGAGATGGCAAGGCAGGAAAAAATTTTTCTTGAGGGATGTCAAAAATATGGGAGCTTGCCGCCGGAAAAGGCAGAAAAGCTATGGAAACTCTTTGACCCTTTTAAGGGATACGGCTTTAACAAGGCCCATGCCGCTTCTTATGCCAAAGTGGCCTATCAAACCGCCTACATGAAGGCAAATTATCCGGCAGAATTTATGACGGCCGTTCTTACGGCTGATGCCGGAGACACGGAAAAAATTGCCATTGCCATAACTGAATGCAGGCGAATGAAGATTCCCGTGCTTCCGCCGGATATCAATGAAAGTTTCGGAGATTTTACGGTAATAGGGCATTCTATTCGTTTTGGCTTATACACCATTAAGAATATAGGGGGAGAAATTGCCGACGCCATCATTGAGGAAAGAAAAAAGAATGGACCGTTTAAATCGTTTTGTAATTTTCTTGACCGGATTCATCACCGAAACCTTAATAAAAAATCTCTTGAATCCCTTGTTAAATCAGGGGCAATGGATACTCTGGGAGAAAGAAATCAATTACTCTTTAATATGGACGACGCCCTAAATTACAACCGCGAATCCGTAAAATTAATCCAAAACCAGCACTCGCTTTTTTCTTTGATGACAGACAGTTCGAGCGTACCCATGCTCAAACTTAAAGAGATCAGACCCGCCTCCCCTCAGGAAAAATTGTCTTGGGAAAAAGAACTGCTTGGTTTGTATATCTCCGGACATCCTTTGGATAAATTTCAAGATAAACTGGAAAAAATTAAAACTAAAATCTGGGATGCAAAAAAATTGGAAAACAACCAGCCGGTTGTTACTGCGGGTATTATAGAAGAAATCAGAAGGGTGATGACAAAACGAAACGAAGCAATGCTCTTTCTGAAAATTTCCGACTACACAGACAGCATTGAGACAATAATCTTTCCAAAAACACTAAATCACTACGGCGAAATAATCCGCGAGGGAAACTGCGTCGGCATCAAAGGAAGAATTTCTTTGCGCAATGGCGAGCCGTCAATCATCGTTGAGGAGATAAAAGAGATGAACCCTGTTAGAGACAGGCCATAAAATGGCCGTCGGATTTCTTCATTTTTAAAATGTTACCATATAAATGCGATAGCAGATAAGTGGTAACATTTTAAACATTTTATTGAAAATCTGATTTGTGTCTTTTACTGAAAATAAAATCGCTATTTAAAAATCAAGAGAATATGTTAATATAATTTTAATGACTAAAATTGAAGAAATTAGACATTCGCTCAGCCACCTTCTGGCTATGGCGGTTTTGGAGAAATTTCCCAAGGTAAAATTGGGAATCGGGCCGACGATAGAAAACGGCTTTTATTATGATTTTGCTTTGCCCGCCAAAGCTTTAGCGGAGGCGGAGCTACCTAATTTGGAAAAACGCATGCGTGAATTGATTAAAGAAAATATTAAATTTGAGCGCGGGGAAATTTCAAAAAAAGAAGCAGAGAAAATTTTCAAAAACCAGCCATTCAAATTAGAATTACTAAAGGAACTAAAAGAAAAACCAGTAATTTATAATTCTGGAAATTTTACCGATCTTTGCGCCGGACCGCATGTTCAATCAACAAACGAAATAAATCCCGAACCATTTAAGTTAATGAAAATTGCCGGCGCCTATTGGAGAGGAGATGAAAAAAATCCCATGCTCACCAGAATTTATGGCGTGGCCTTCAATACTAAAAAAGAATTGGATGGATATCTAAAACTACAGGAGGAGGCGGAAAAAAGAGACCATCGAAAAATCGGCAAAGAACTGGATTTATTTTCTTTTCATGAAGAGGGCGCCGGATTTCCTTTTTGGCATCCGAAAGGAATGATAATTTACAACGAACTTGTTAATTTTATATCCAAGGAAAATGAAAAACGCGGATACGGAGAGGTAAAGACGCCGCCAATTTTAAGGAAAAATCTCTGGATCATTTCTGGTCACTGGGAAAAATTTAAAGAAAACATGTATTTTACGGAAATTGAAGGGGAGGAATTCGCCATCAAGCCGATGAACTGCCCCGGCGGCTTACTTATTTATAAAGAAAATTTGCATTCCTACCGCGACCTGCCCTTGAGATATTCTGAATTCGGCTTGGTGCACAGGCATGAATTGTCCGGAGTTTTACACGGCCTTTTCCGGGTCCGCTCTTTCACCCAAGACGATGCCCATGTTTTCTGCGCAGCCGAGCAATTAAATAATGAGATTATCCAAATGGTTGATTATGCCCTGGATGTTTATAAAACTTTTGGCTTTGATAAGTATGAAATTTTTATCGCCACCAAGCCGGAAAAATATATCGGTGATGATAATGTTTGGGAAAAAGCAACAGATGCCCTTGAAGAATCGTTAAAATCAAAAAAAATAAAATATGGAATCAAGAAAGGCGAAGGGGCTTTTTACGGACCAAAAATTGAATTTAACATCAAAGATGCCATTGGCCGTAATTGGCAACTGGGCACCATTCAGGTTGATTTCTCAATGCCAGCCCGCTTTGACGCTTTTTATATTGCTCAAGACGGCAAGAAACAAAATCCGGTGATGGTGCATCGCGCAATTCTGGGTTCTTTGGAAAGATTTATCGGCATCCTCATTGAGCATTATGCCGGCGCTTTGCCTGTCTGGCTCTCGCCCGTGCAAATAAAAATAATTCCTGTTTCAGAAAAATTTAATGATTACGGAGAGAAGGTTCTTACTGGACTGAAAAAAAATAATATCCGCACTGAAATAGATAATAGCAACGAAACTCTTGGTAAAAGAATCCGAACAGCTGAACTGCAAAAAATTCCCTACATCTTGGTGGTCGGCGAAAAAGAAAAAAAATCTGGCACAGTCGCCGTCCGCTCGCGTAAGGGCCCCGCTGAAAGCGAGCCTCGCCAAAGGCGGGACGAGGGCCAAATAAAATTAGAAAAATTTATAGAAAAAATCAAGGGAGATTTACACGTCTAGATTCTGGACGGCTTGGGCGTGGGTTTGGATGAAGAGTTTTCTCGGCTCCACCTCCTTGCCCATCAAAACTTCAAAAATTTTATCTGCCTCTTCAGCATCATCCATGGTCACCCGCTTCAAAATCCTTCTTTCCGGATCAATGGTCGTCTCCCACAGTTGTTCCGGATTCATCTCGCCCAACCCCTTATAGCGCTGGATATTAAATCCTTCTGTTTTTCCGACAATCTTATTTTTTTCCTCATCACTATAGGCGTAAAAAACTTCTTTGCCTTTTTGCATTCTGTACAGAGGCGGAAGGGCAATGTATAAATACCCCTGCTCAATAACCGGCAGATAATATCTGTAAAACAAAGTCAGGAGAAGCGTGCGGATGTGAGCGCCATCAACATCAGCATCGGTGGCAATGATAATTTTATGATAGCGAATTTTGCTTATATCAAACTCCTCGGCAATGGCCGCGCCCAGGGCAATAACCAAGGCCTTGATTTCTTTTGAAGCCAGCATTTTATCAATGCGCGTCCGTTCAACATTTAAAATTTTTCCCCTTAAAGGAAGAACGGCCTGGGTCCTTCTGTCCCTTGCCTGCTTGCTTGAACCGCCCGCTGAATCTCCTTCCACAATAAAGATTTCTGACTCGCTGGGGTCACGCGATTGGCAGTCGGCCAATTTGCCCGGCAAGGTCAGTCCTTCCAGAACTCCCTTTCTTAGAACGCTTTCTTTTGCCGCCCGGGCGGCCTTGCGCGCTTTTAATGACAAAATTACCTTAGCCACAATGGTTCGGGCATCGTTGGGATTTTCTTCTAAAAATTCTGCGAATGCCTCGCCAAAAACCGTTTCCACCGCTGTCCGCACTTCCGGATTTCCCAGTTTTGCCTTTGTTTGGCCCTCAAACTGCGGCTCCCTTAATTTGACAGAAATAATCGCGGTCAAGCCCTCACGCACATCATCGCCGGTAAAATTATCTTCCTCCGCTTTTAGAAAACCGTTTTTGCGCGCGTAGTCATTGAGGATGCGGGTGAGAGCTGTTCTGAAACCCGTCAAATGCATGCCGCCTTCATCAGTGCGAATATTGTTGGCAAAACTTACTTCTTTAATGGCAATATCGTCAATATACTGCAAAACACATTCAACAATAATTCCCCCATTCTCTTTTTCCGCATAAAAAATTTTACTGTGAATCGGTTTTTCTTTTCTATTTATATATTTTATCAGAGAGAGAAGCCCCCCCTCAAAATAAAAAGTGCGGGAATCAACAGGAAGTTTTAATTCATTAAGGAATAAAATTTTTGAATCGTCTATTTTATTTTTATATTGCCGGGCGTCAATAATTCTGACTTTCAAACCTCTTACCAAATAGGCCTGCTGGCGCAAATGATTGATTATTTTCTGCCAGTCAAATCTTACCCCGTTAGAGATAGGTTCTCTTTGAGAACCGTCGGATTTCGAAGAAATCCTATCTCTAACGGGGTTTATTTCCTTAAAAATTTCCGGGTCAGGCTCAAAAGCCACAACTGTGCCCTGCAGTTTACTTGGCCCTATTTTTTTAACTTTTGAAAACACTTTCCCTCTTTTGTATTCCTGGATATATTTTCCGCCATCGCGATGAACTTCTGCTCGCATCCAAATAGATAAAGCATTAACCACAGAAACACCGACGCCGTGCAACCCGCCGGCAATTTTATAGGACTCTCCACCGAATTTTCCGCCGGCATGCAAAGTGGTCATAACGGTCTCCAAAGCAGAAACCCTTGTTTGTTTATGAATCTCCACGGGGATACCGCGGCCATTGTCAGCCACCCTCACTCTGTTGTCCGGCAAAAGCGCTACCTCAACTTCATCGGCAAAACCTCCCATGGCCTCATCGCGGCCATTATCAAAAACCTCCCAGACAAGGTGATGGAGGCCGTCAACGCCAGTTGAGCCGATATACATTCCCGGCCTTTTTCTGACCGGCTCCAGCCCTTCCAGCACATAAATATCCTTGGCTGTATAGCCATTATTTTGATTATTGGCCTTAACCATAATTAGTTATATTTTAATATAAATCGCCATCTTTCGCCAGTATTTTTTAACGCAATACCGCCCCTAATTCCTGCCCTGTTTTTTCTCTTATTTTCCCCTGGATTTCGTTAATTTCTTTGTTAGTCAATGTTCTCTCCGGCGACCGGTAAATTATTCTAAAAGTATAACTAATATTATTTTCACCAAACTTATTTTTGTCTTCGTACTTATCAAGCAGCTTCACTTCCTCCACCAGACCCTCCGCGCAATCCCTGACAATTTCATAATAACTGTTTAAATTTATGTTTTTATCAAGGATAAAAGAAACATCTCTGGAGGTCATCGGGAATTTGCTCACTTCTTTATATTGACTGTCCAGATTTTTAAATTGGCTTGTTATTCTTTTGTCATTGGACCAAAATATTCTGATATCCGGTATGTTCATCTTGAGCATTGCTATTCTTTCCAAACCGAAGCCAAAAGCCCATCCGTTATATTTGGAAGAATCAACGCCGAGTTTTTCCAAAACAGCGCCCTTAACTACGCCGCTGCCCAATACCTCCAGCCATCTCCCGTCTTTTTCTATTTCCATTTCCAAACTGGGGTCTGTGTAGGGAAAAGTGTCTTCGTTAAAACGATATTTTACTTCTTTGCCAAAAATCGCTTGAGCAATTTTAACCAAAATATCCTGCAAATCTTCCGGAGTGATAATTTTTTGTTCTTTGGGACAAAGGTACCAGCCGTCTATCTGATGAAAAACCGGGAAATGACTTCTATCTATTTCGTCTTTGCGGTAAACTTTTCCAAAGGAAAGTGAGCCAACTGCCAGATTGTTTTTTATTTTTTGCTTGATTTTTTCGTCCCTCAAATAGTAATACCACATAACAGTGGTATGGGTACGCAAAACATTTTTTTCGTCCGTAAAATAGGTGTCGGAACGGCTTCTCGCGGGATGGTCTTTCGGAAAATCAAACAAGTCAAAACTAATGTCAGCCGGCACAATTTCCGGCGTCTCAATCAAATCAAAATTCTTAAACTCCGGCATTTTTAGAATTTTATCAATAATAATTTTAATGGGAGAATTCTCCGTTCTTGATAAATCTGGGAGATTTAATAATCTCCGGATCCTAACGCTGTTAGTATCGTTATTCATAAATTTATTATGACTTATTTTTTGTTTTTTTCCTACTCGTCGGCCCTGGACCGATACTTCGGCGTTACCCAGAAACCGATGTATTTGCCGAACATCAGGCGGGTTTGGGCATCAAGACCGGGAATGGCTCCAAAAATGGGGATGGTGAAAGGAATTAAAATCCATTGAAGAATCATTAAAATATATTTGTGTTTCTTTTTGCCGGCTGGCCGGGGCGGCAGTAAACTTGTTGAAATTATTGCTGAAATAATCAAGCCGAGCATTGCCACAGTCATTATGTCTCTGGTAATGCGGGGTAAATTATAAGAGAGGAGAGTTTTATTGAAAGCATCCCCGCCCACCGCTAAAGGCAACCATCCCAAAAAAAAGATTATCAAAGGATTGGTGGCCAAAGACCAGGCTCCTTCAAATTGAACAAACAAAAGACGCAATTTTCCCCTTAGGGCAATTTTCTTGTTTTTTAAAAATCCGAATAAAAGATAGACGGCATTTTCAGCCGTCCCGTATGTCCACCTCCGCTGTTGCTTGTATACGTTTTTTGCCGTTCCCCAAAAAGTAGGCGCGAGATTGGCATCCAGAGAAACGGGGTAAGAAATCGGCACAACCCGATAATCGCCGTCATAATGCAGAAGGGCGTTCCAAAAAATTCTTGAATCCTCATTAACCATATTTTTCTGCCAATAGCCGATTTCATAAAGGACCTTAAAAGGTAGGGAGTGAGAGGAAAAAGTTGCCAGACGCTCCGGCCGTTCCTGCTGCATCATCTGCCAAAAAGTTCCTGAGGTCGCCACCACTCTGGAAAATGCCGGCGTGTCCCAAATGTTATTATTGTAAATCGGCACGGGCTGGAAAGACGAACGATACGGTTTTTCGCAAGTTAAAAAATGCCAGGTCAGACACAAAAAATACTGGGGGTAAATGCGGGTATCAATGTCAAAGGCAGAAACCAAAACATCTTCATATTTAATATTGTTAGAATCAAGAATTTTTTTACACGCCTGCGGAGCGGCATAAGCTAAATTAGATCCCTTCCCCGACATTTCCCCCTCAAGCCCTTCGGGATGTTTTACTGTTAAAAAATGCGCGAATTTATCTTTGTATTTTTCATAAGCCATTTGAGCAACCTTTTCCGCGCTCTCGCCCGCCCTCTCCTCATAAGCCAAAACAATGATCATTTTTTCTTTATGCCATTTTGCTTCAATCAGGGACTTTAGTGTTGTTGAAACAACATCAAAAGTTTCTTTATAAAAAGGCAGAATAACCATCTGCCAAATATGATCGTATTTCAAATTCTTCAATCTTTCCTCCCAATCCAATTTCAAATAACGGCGCATTCGCTTCCAATTGGCGCGGAGATGGGCAGAGAGATAAACAGTTTTAATAAGCCAGTACAGATCAAAAATAATGATAAAAAAGGCAGTCCAAACCGGCGCCAGCCAAGCCCCCAGAATGATTCCCATTAAAGTAACCCAGGTAAAAAAACCGGGTAGAATTTCCAGCAATCTGTAAACTTTCTTTTCCCTGCCTTCCAAA
>Ga0210057_1007399_pt1 | contig 13320 bp, 14 predicted proteins | sample CryGeyCG2114_010_2_FD_183968 | JGI IMG/M metagenome (GOLD analysis project Ga0210057, IMG submission 183968) | Groundwater microbial communities from aquifer - Crystal Geyser CG10_big_fil_rev_8/21/14_0.10 (SPAdes) (version 2) | ecosystem: Environmental > Aquatic > Deep subsurface > Groundwater ... | reverse complement strand
ATTTATGTTAATAATTACTTGGTCAGCTCTTTGCTTGCTTCCGCGAAATGTTGATGCAAAAGAGAGCCAATCAAGGTTTGATAGGGCAAGCCCTTTTCAACTGCTTTGGCTTTAATTTTTTGCAAGTCGCCGTTTGAAATCCTAATGTTGATATTCTTTGTCTTATTCAAAGAATCCTTAGCCGCCAGCATATATTCTTTATTCTTCTTCTCCTCATTTTTTATGGACTTTAGTTTGCCCGCCTCAAAAGCATCTAAAATTTCTTGCTCATATTTATTTAACTTATAGTTTTTCATATTTTTTATTTTATTTTTTAGAAAGATATTTTTTAGTTTCTTTACGGCTTGGGATTATTGTCTTTAAAAAATACTTTTCATTGTCTTCACCAAACAGAATCACAAAAACATAATTATTAATATTAATGATAAATAGTTTTTGATTGGGATACTTTTCTTGATTTGGATTTTTACGAGTATTTAAAAGATTACCGCTCTGTATGGCTAAGATTGCTTCTTCAAAACTTACGCCTCGTTTTTCTTTTAATTCTTTATTTTTCTGGGGGTCCCAGTCAAAATACTTCATATTCTTTACTTTAATTACATTATAGACATTTCATAGACATTGTCAATAGTCGCCTACGGAAAAACAAATTCCGATACCGGATGAAAAGATCGACGATGAATAGGCGAAGCGCCACATTGAGCTAATTTAGCAAAATGTAATTTTGTGCCATAGCCCTTGTGCTGATTAAAACCATATTGAGGATAAATTTTATGCAAATCAGTCATTATTTTATCTCGCGTTACTTTCGCAATGATAGAGGCACAGGCGATAGAAAAAACTTTTTTGTCGCCAGCAATGATTGACCGCTGAGGCATTGAGGCGCGCCGCAACTTATGATTCGAGGTTGCCACGTCCCCCGCACTCTTAGTACAAGGTGCGGGATCTTCGCAATGACACCCCCCGACTAACGGCAACAAAAAATTACCGTCAATCAACAACCAATCAGGCCTGCGCGATAAATTCGCCACTGCTTTCATCATCGCGAGTTTTGTTGCTTCTAAGATATTGAACTCATCAATTATTTTTTCGGAAACAATGCCAATGCCCCAATCAATTTGCGGATGAATGATAATTTTTTGATACAAAATTTCGCGCTGGCGCGAAGATAATAATTTAGAATCGCGAACAGCTAAATCTTGAAAAGAATCACGCGCGCGGGTCGTCGGCCTACGACGGCCTCCTCCCGCGAGATTGCCACGTCGCTCGGCCACTGCCTCGCTCCTCGCAATGACAATTTTATTATATTTTATCACTACCGCGGCGGCCACAACAGGCCCGGCCAAAGGCCCACGGCCAACTTCATCAATGCCTGCCACAAAACGACATCCCTTGCGCCATAAATTTTTCTCATATCGTAAACTCGGCTTTTGCATAAATGTATTATAGCACAAACAATTAAAAAGCAGCGAGTATTTTACCCGCTGCCAATTTTATTTTAGATTCTTGATTAATCCAAAACAATTCTTGAGGCGCTTTCAAAATATAGCTTAAGCATAAACCAGTTACCACCACGATTTTTTAAATCGGGCATATTCTCATAACGATCATAGTCAACCTTAGCCAGTAAAACCACTTCATCACCTTGCCGGCACTGATAGCGAACTTTAATTGGCATCACTTCGCCAACTTCCGGATGCTGGTAAAAAGTATCAGGAATTACTAATTTAATTGATTTCACATAAGCAATTTTAGCCTCAGATAGATCGGGTCCAGACGCCTGACTCAACTGATAAATCCTACCAACTGCTTCGTCATATTGCGGACCGTATGGATGGACGGTCAAACGATAATCAACTGTTTCTAAATAAAGTTTTGGCAAACCAACATATTTTATTACCCGACGTCTCCTGTGCTTTTCCATTATCATTCTCCTTTGTGGCCAAGCATCAGCATCAACAATATTCACATCAACGACGCCTAAAGAGTCTAAGGACAGTTTTAGTAGAACCTATGGCTCTAGTTTCATAATCACGCCCTCCTATCTAAATTTTAAGAACACCGATAATAAACTCGTCTATAGCATAATCCAAAATAATTTATCGTCAAGTTTTTTGCGCTATTAAACGTACGCGAAAAACATTTGACTAAATTCTTATTTTTAATTATACTACTGATGACAAGTTAATCTGGTTAGCTCATCAACAATTCAACATAGGAGGCACAAATGCAAATCGCAATTATTGATTTGGGTTCGCAATACACCCAACTAATCAGCCGCGCTTTGCGCGCACTGGGCGTACGGTCAATCATTCTGGCGCCTGATCAAGTAAACGCTTGGCTAAAAAATAATCGGCCAAAAGGCATGATCCTATCAGGTGGCTATGCCAGTGTTTATGAGTCAAATGCACCCCAACCACCAACAGGAATTTTAGATCTAGGCACTCCTATTTTAGGAATTTGTTATGGTATGCAATGGTTAGTCAGCAAACTTAACGGCAAAATTTGCGCGCCTTATAGCCAAAAACAATATGGAAAAACGCAAGTAATTTTCAATATTGATGACGAACTTTCCGCAGACATCCCAAACGATAAAAATGGTAATGTTACATGGATGAGCCACGGAGATAGTATTGATCAATTGCCAAAAGGATTTCTAACGATCGCCTATTCGGCTACTACTGATCGCCAAATAGTTGGCATTTCTAATTTGGACAAAAAAATCTGGGGAGTAATGTTTCATCCCGAAGTCACTCAAACAGAGCATGGTCAAACCATTTTTGCCAACTTCCTTTTTCGTATCTGCAAATGTTGCAAGGACTGGTCTGGACTAGGTGCAATTCACAACATCAGAGAAAAAGCACAACTATTGATAAAGGGCGAGAAAGCTATTTTGGGTTTTAGTGGCGGGGTAGATTCATCAACCGTGGGAGCTGCCATTGGACCAACCCTAGGCCCAAATTTACTGGCTATTTGCATTGACGCTGGTAATTTACGCCAAGATGAATTGACAGAAATCAAACACAACGCGCAAGTCGCCGGTGTCCGTTTAAAAATCGTCCACGCTCAAAGACGTTTTTTGAAAGCATTACAAGGAATCACTGACCCACAAAGAAAACGCCGTATCTTTCAAAAATTATACGGTCAGATTTTATTGACACAAGCTGAAAAATTTGGAGCTCAATGGCTCATTCAAGGGACATTAGCCCCAGATAAAATTGAATCTGGCAAAGTTGGCCAATCTACTGTTATTAAAACCCATCACAACACTGGGAAAATTTCACTCAAGCAATGGGATCCCTTAGCTGAATTTTTCAAATACGAGATCCGTGATTTAGCCCGAAAACTTGGCTTACCACCAGGGATTAGCGAACGCCAACCATTTCCGGGGCCTGGGCTATTTGTCCGTATTATCGACACGCCGGTGACTGTTGAAAAACTACAGATTGTCCGTTGGGCGGATAAGCAAGTCACAAAAACCCTACGCCGCCACGATATTTACCACGAAATCAGCCAATTAGTTATTGCTTTAACCGGCCGCAGTGTTGGCGTCAAAGGCGATGCCAGGGTTTACGGTTGGACTATTACTGTTCGGCCAGTCATCACCCTTGATTTTATGACTACTACGGGCTATCATATTCCCTCTGGGATTAAAACCGAGATTGAAAACGCCTTAACCCAGCATCCTAAAATCGTCAGAGTTGCCTTTGACACTACCAGCAAACCGCCAGCTACAATAGAGCTGGAATAATCTTTTAAATAGCGTTAAAATTCTAACCAGAAATCCTACTAAAAAGTAGGATTTTATTTTTAACCAATCAAAGCATCCGACGTCGGATCATTCAGCCTGACAAAAACCATTTTTTGAGGCTTTACGGCCGTCTCGTTACCTTACAAAACTTTGTTTTACGTAACGGCAAAGATTTGCTATAATAATTCTAGGCAAATATATGAGTATTGATAAATACAACTTAGATTGGTCATCGGTAGAGCGCGCCTTGGAAGAAGGCACTTTTTCTGGTTACAAAATGGCGGTGGTGGAAACGGAAAAGATATTCCATCAAGTTTTGGAAGCTAAAAAAATTCCGGGTAAAACGCCAGCCAGTCAAATCCAATTTGCTAAAAAGTTTTTAGGCCTACCAAATAAATTGAATAACGCCCGAGCGACTTATCAAAAAATCCTTAACCAGCCGCATTTTTCCATTGATCGCGATGAAACCAAAACTACCATTGCCGCTTATTATCAGGCAATTATTGATTTACAAGAAAATTTAGCCAAACATTTAAGCTGGCAAGACCAAATATCCTTACGCGCCAAAAATTTTTTAGACAAAATGCCAAACCAACTAAAAAAGATTAGTATTGTCATAGCTCTTTTTTCTTTTGGCACTTTATTTTTAGCTAAGACCTCGCCAGGCAAAATGACGGCATCTATCCTAACTAATATTGCCGATTTTATAATTTTCAGAATTTTCGCTGGACTAACGATTATTGCCCTAATATTATTAATTATCTTTGGAGTGATGTATTTTAAAAAAAGACATTAATTTAGAATTGGATCCTCGGGTCGAGACCGAGGATGACAACGACGCAAAAAAACGACAATGAAATTTACGCATCTTCACGTCCATTCGCATTACTCCTTGCTTGATGGCCTGGCAAAAATCGACCCCTTGATCCAAAAGGCGGCTGATTTAAATATGGAGGCACTCGCCATTACCGACCACGGCGCGATGTATGGAGCTGTAGAATTTTATCAAAAAGCAAAAAAGGCTGGCATCAAACCAATCATTGGCTCTGAAGTTTATGTGGCACCCAACGGCATGCGTCAAAAACGTCCCAAGATTGACGGCCGACGCTACCACTTGGTTTTGCTCGCCAAAAACGAAAAAGGTTATCAAAACTTAGTCAAACTCACCACCAAGGCCTGGCTTGATGGTTTTTATTATAAACCACGAGTGGATAAAAAACTTTTACGCCAGCATAGCGAAGGCATAATCGCTTGTTCTGCTTGTTTAGCTGGCGAAATCCCCCGTAAAATTCAAGCCAATAAACTTGGGGTGGCGGAACGTCACGCCTTAGAATATCAAGATATTTTTGGCAAAGGCAATTATTATTTAGAAATTGAACATCACCCAGAAATCCCCGAACAAAAATTAACCAATCAAGCCATAATTAAAATCGGCAAAAAATACAAAATTCCGTTGGTGGCCACCCATGATGTTCACTATATCAACCCCGAAGACGCGGAAGCTCAAGATATTTTAATGGCGGTTAATACCGACAAAAAGGTAGCCGATGAAGGCCGATTGAGCATGAAAAACAGTAATTTTTCACTTCAGCCCCAAGAACAAATGGTCAAGTGGTTTTCCGCCACGCCTGATGCCGTTGACAACACCCAAAAGATTGTTAGCCAATGTAAATTTGAAATGGAACTTTACAAAACCCAAATGCCCCATTTTGCCACGCCCTCAAATGACGCCGACGCTTTTTTAAAAAAACTGGCAGAACAAGGATTGACAAAACGATACGGAACAAATACGGAAGCCATACAAGAACAAAAAATCCACGATCGACTTAATTATGAATTAAAAGTCATCGGTCAAACTGGCTTTGCTTCGTATTTTTTAATTGTTCAAGATTTTGTTAACTGGGCCAAAGCTAATAATATTGTTGTTGGCCCGGGCCGAGGATCCGCGGCTGGGTCTTTGGTCTCTTACTTGCTTAATGTGACCGACATTGACCCTTTAAAATATAATTTAATGTTTGAAAGATTTTTAAATGTTGACCGGGTGGAAATGCCTGATATTGATCTGGACTTTGCTGATACCAGACGGGATGAAGTGATTGAATATGTACGCCGCAAATACGGCCAAGATCACGTGGCTCAAATTATTACTTTTGGCACCATGGCGGCCCGCGGCTCTATTCGCGATGTGGGACGCGCCACCAATCTACCGTATAATCTTTGCGACCAAATTGCCAAAGCCGTGCCTTTTGGCTTAAAATTGAACGAAGCCATGGAACAATCGCAAGAGCTCAAAGACGCTTATCGCACTGATAGCCGCGTTAAAAAACTAATTGACACTGCTAAAAAATTAGAGGGCGTGGCGCGACATGCTTCCACTCACGCGTGCGGCGTCGTCATCACCAAAGATCCACTGAATAAAATTATTCCATTGCAACACGCCACCCAAGGCGATACAGCTATCGTCACTCAATACGGCATGAATTCAGTCACTGCTTTGGGTATTTTAAAAATGGATTTTTTAGGACTTAAAAACTTGACCATTATTGAAGACACAATCAATCGCGTCAAAGTAGCCCATAACGAGGAAATCAAATTAGTCAACCTACCCTTAGCCGATCCAAAATCCATGGAGCTTTTTCAAAAAGGCCAAACCACAGGCATCTTTCAACTGGAATCGCAAGGTATGAAAAAGTATTTAAAGCAGTTAATCCCTTCAAAATTTGAGGATATCATTGCTATGGTCGCTCTTTATCGGCCAGGCCCCATGGAATTTATCCCCGACTTTATCGCTCGCAAACATGGCTATAAACGAATTGAATACTTACACCCCAAACTTGAATCAATTTTATCAGCCACGTATGGCATCGCCGTTTATCAAGAACAGGTCTTAGAAATCGTCCGCGATTTAGCCAGCTTCACATTAGCTGAAGCTGATGTTTTGCGCAAAGCAGTCGGTAAAAAAATTAAAGAACTGCTCAACGAACAACACGAAAAATTCATCAAAGGTTGCGCGAAAAATAGCATTGATGGCGAAACCGCGGAATCAGTTTGGCACTTTATTGAACCATTTGCCCGGTACGGTTTTAACAAAGCGCATTCCACTTGTTACGCCATGATTGGCTATTGGACCGCGTATTTAAAATCCCATTATCCCAGTGAGTTTATGGCCGCGCTTTTAACATCAGAGCAAAATGACATTGAACGTATTGCTTTTTTAATCGGCGAATGCCGCGATATTAATATTGATATTCTGGCGCCAGATGTTAACGAAAGCCAAGCTGATTTTACTGTGGTCGCTGGCGATAAAATTCGCTTTGGCTTAAACGCGGTTAAGAATGTTGGTCAAAATATCGTCCAAGCCATTGTCCAAGAACGCCAGCAAAGTGGCCATTTTTCTGGTGTTGAAAATTTTATTGAACGCGTTAAATCAAGAGATCTTAATAAAAAATCCTTGGAATCTCTGGCCAAATGCGGCGCATTGGATTCCCTGACTATGCGTGAAGAAATTTTAGAAAACATAGAACCGCTGTTAAATTACGCCCACGAAATCCAACGTGCTCACTACGTTGGCCAAACCAGCCTGTTTGGCGCCATGACCAATGTGGCCTCACCGCAGTTACGCTTGGCCAAAGCCGAGCCCCTGCCTAAAAGACAAAAACTTTTGTGGGAAAAAGAATTACTTGGTCTTTATGTGTCCGAACACCCCTTAGCGCAATATGCCGCGGTTTTAAAACAGCGTGCCTTGCCTTGTCGCCAATTAGAGAGTAAAATCAATGGACAAAGAGTTCGCGTGGCCGGGCTGATCACTAAGATTAATAAAATAATGACTAAAAACAACGAGCCCATGCTTTTTGTTGGCTTAGAAGATTTAACTGGCAGGTGCGAAACCGTGGTGTTTCCGCGAACACTGGCTAAAACCGCCCATTTTTGGCAACTTGATAAACCGGTTTATGTGATTGGCAAACTTAATTATCGTAATGGATCTATGAGTTTGATTTGCGATGAAGTGGAGGAGATAAAATAAAAAATCCGTTACTAAAATAATTAGCAACGAACTAATGATAGCTAAAATTCGGACGTGTCTAATTTTATATCAAAATCAGATCGTCCATCATTGTTAGCAACAAAAATTTGCCCGTTTTTTAAATAAACTTTTTTCAAGACCTCATCGCCACCAAGGTTGTAAATCTCGAAATAGAATATTCGTTTAACCTCATCATAGCCCACCAAAACGGTGCACGCTTCGCCACCCTGACCGATATAAACATCTTTTATAACAACATGCTCCATATCTGTCTCAATTATCGTTAACAAAACTCGTGCTGGCATTACTATCACCTCCAAAATTAAAATAACAAACATATGCCAAATAGTCAAGTCAAAATTGAAACAATTCGTCATTCACTAAGCCATATAATGGCTTTTGCTGTTGGCCAATTTTATCCCGATGTTAAATTCGGTATAGGCCCGGCCATTGAAAATGGATTTTATTATGATTTTGATTTTAGCAAAAGCTCAAAGCTCAAAGCCCAAAGCCCAAAGCCACAACTCAAAACCCAAAGCATATCCGAAGAAGACCTGCTTAAAATTGAAGAAAAAATGCGCCAGTTAATCAAACAAAATCTAGAGTTTACGAAAAAAGAAATTTCTAAAAAAGAGGCACTGACGCTATTTAAAAATCAACAATATAAAATAGAACTAATCAAAGGATTGTCGGATGATACTGTCACGATTTATCAAAACGGCGATTTTACTGACTTGTGCGCTGGACCGCATATTAACTCCACCAAAGAAATTGATCCTAAGGCGTTCAAGCTTACCAAATTATCTGGCGCTTATTGGCGCGGCGATGAAAAAAATCAAATGCTCACTCGCATTTATGGCGTGGCTTTTGACAGCGAAAGGGAACTGACTGATTATTTACATAATTTAGAGGAGGCAGAAAAACGAGATCACCGAAAAATCGGCACACAACTTGATCTTTTTAGTTTTCACGAACAAGCTCCTGGTATGCCCTTTTTCCACCCCAAAGGCACGATTGTCTATAATTTACTCTATGAATTTTGGCGTAACACTCAAAAAAAATTCAACTACGATTTCGTAATCGCGCCGTCAATGTTAGACACCGCAATCTGGAAAAAATCAGGCCACTGGGACCACTACAAAGACGATATGTATTTTACTACGACTGACAAAAACGAAAAACAATATGCCTTACGCCCCATGGATTGCCCGGGCGCGATTATTATTTACAACGACTCGCCAAAGTCATATCGCAACTTGCCCTTGCGCTATGCCGAACCAGGACTAATCACTCGTAAAGAAAAATCAGGACAGCTGGGCGGCTTATTTCGCGTCCAACAGTTTAAACAAGACGATGCCCACATTTTCATTACCGAAAGCCAAATAGAAAATGAAATTAAACAAGTAATTAAATTAGTTGATGAAATTTATCAACCATTTGGTCTATCATATATGCCCTACCTTTCTACTAGACCCGATGATTTTATGGGCGATATTGCATCGTGGAACAAAGCCGAAGTAGCCCTTAAAAAAATCCTTAATGACGTTTATGGTCAAGATAAATGGGGTCTTAAAGAAAAAGATGGCGCATTTTACGGCCCAAAAATTGATTATCAGTTGAAAGATTCTTTAAGCCGCACTTGGCAATGTGCTACTATCCAGCTTGATTTCCAAATGCCTTTAAAATTCGACTGTAAATACTCGGATAAAGACGGCAAAGAAAAAACGCCTGTGTTAATCCATCGCACAATTATGGGCTCTTTTGAGCGTTTTATGGGGATTTTATTAGAACACTACGCTGGCGCCTTGCCCCTATGGTTAGCCCCAGAACAAATTTGGGTAGCGCCAATTGGCGAAAAACACCTTGAATACGCTCGCCAAGTTACCCAAGATCTTATGGCAGACACTTGTCCATCAACGCTCCGAGTTAAGCTAATTGACGCCAACGAAACCATTGGCAAAAAAATCCGCGAAGCCCAATTACAAAAAATCCCTTATGTTTTAGTGGTTGGCGACAAAGAAGTCGCATCAAAAACCGTTGCAGTACGTCACCGCGAACAAGGTGATTTGGGTACGATATCGCTGGAAAAGTTTTTAGAACGCGTTAAAATGGAATTAATTAATTTCCGATAAAATATGCCTATTAAAAAAATAAAAAACAGAAAAGTCAAACACAAGCAACCCGCGGAAAAACCACTAACGCTAAGCTCTCTAGTACGATATAATAATAAAGTGTTCTTGCCAGCAATAGAGTTAAGATTCGCCACTAAGACAGATTTAAACGAACTCAAAATCGATTTAGGCGAATTTAAAGAAGAAGTCAATTCGCGCTTTGATGATACCGCGAACACTTTAGATCACATCCTTCACAACACAGAATCGATAAATCAAGAGCACACGATACAAATTAACACCAATCAACGCGCTGATAAAAAGATTGAGAATCACGAAAAAAGAATTAATAAATTAGAAGTGGCCGTTAAGTAAACTATTGTTATTAATCCAATGGTTAGTTTTTTTACGCCTCCCGATAGGCGATTTTTTGTTGCGGCAAATAACTTTTTGTGTTATTTTATTATCACTATGAAATACCAAATTATTACTTTCGGCTGTCAGATGAATGAATCAGACAGCGAACGCTTAGGACAATATTTAGATAGCCGCGGTTGGAGCCAAGCTCGCGATGTTAGCGAGGCTGATTTGTTATTTTTTAATGCTTGTTCGGTGCGCCAAAGCGCGGTGGATCGCTTGTATGCTAAAGTTAAAAAAATAAAATCCGCGGATAAAAAGGCGCGGATAATTTTGATTGGTTGTATTTTACAAAAAGACAAAAATAAATTTACTAATCTTGGCGTCAAAATTAGACGAATTGAACAACTACCGATAAACCCTGCCAGTAGTCATCCCGAACTTGTTTCGGGATCCACTAAACGCGCCACGCAGATCCTGAAACGAGTTCAGAATGACAGTGCTTACTACGTCCCCATTATGCGCGGCTGTAATAACTGGTGCTCTTACTGCGCCGTGCCGTTGACCAAGGGGCGCGAGCGTTGCCGACCAGCGCGAGAAATCATCAATGAGATTAAAACATTAGTAGCCGCAAGGCACCAAGAGATTGCGCTATTGGGACAAAACGTGAATTCATACTTCGGAAGCCAAGGAGCAAATAACCCGCAACTCGTTAACTCGTTAACCCGTGAACCCAATAACCATATTACACAAATAGATTTTGCTGACCTACTAAAAATTATCAACAAAATCCCTGGTAATTTTAAAATTCGCTTCCTGACTAATCACCCCAAAGACATGTCAGACAAATTAATCCGAACAATTGCCCAATGCGATAAAGTCATTAAAGAAATTCATTTGCCTTTTCAATCTGGCGATGATTCTATTTTAAAAGCCATGAATCGCCATTACACCAAACAGCACTACTTAGATTTAGTCAAAAAAATTAAATTAATAATCCCCGGTGTCAAAATTACCACTGATATTATTGTTGGCTTCCCAAACGAAACCGAAACACAATTTCAAGAAACTGTTGACGTTGTAAAAAAAGTAGGCTTTTTTAAGGCCTACATTAGTAAATATTCGCCACGTCAAGGCACCATTGCCAGCCGCCTGGCTGATAATATTCCCATGGCTGAGAAAAAACGGCGAGAACAAATTTTACGCCAGATAATTTAGCTCCGATAATACTTTATCAATCATAACAATCAATCGATCGATGTTATATGGTTTTGCTAAAATATGCCCAGATAAATCGAACTCAGCCAGCACGCCCCTATCTTTTTGTGAAAGGCCACCACTCACCACGATAAACTTCTGGCATGAATTATAATTAGCTCTTACCTCCTTAATTAGCTGCAAACCACCCATGATTGGCATATTTATATCGGTAATAATAAGATCGAAACCGCCAGCAAATGCTGCTAAAGATTCGATAGCATCTTCACCGTTTTTCGCCCAAGCTATAACGTCAAAACGATCCACACTTTCCAGAATATGAATCAACGTCTCTCTAGCCACCCGGTCGTCGTCAACGACTAAAACTTTCATCTGTTTTACCATTTTAACCTCCTATGCAAAAAAATTTACCAAAAATTATTGTGATTCTTGGCCCAACTGCTTCGGGAAAAAGCAGTTGGGGTTTGCGTTTAGCCAAAAAATTTAGCGGATACATAATTTCCGCTGATTCACGACAAATTTACCGCCAAATGGATATCGGAACAGCGAAAAATCTGCCCCTCCAACAAAACAATCTTGAGCGCAAAGTCGATCAAGAGATTGCCACGTCGTCAGCCTCCGCTTCGCTACGGCTTTCTCCTCGCGATGACATTCACATTCCCCACTTTATGATGGATATTGTCAATCCAAATGACGACTATAACGTAGCACAATATCAGGCAAAAGTCAAGCGAATAATTAAATCTCGCCAGCCACAAATTCCATTTTTAGTCGGCGGCACTGGACTTTATATCCAAGCCATAGTTGATAATTTAATTATTCCCGAAGTGCCGCCTGATGTAAAAATTAGAACAAAATTAGAATTGCAAACTAACGAACAATTATTTAGTCGTCTCAAAAAATTAGATCCAATTTGCGCTAAAAAAATTGACGCTAAAAATCGGCGTCGCCTAATTCGCGCTTTAGAAGTTTGCCTAAAAACTGACCTGCCGTTTTCACAACTGCGCCAAAAGGACAAACCGCTATTTAATACCCTGCAAATAGGCATTAGCGTGCCGAAAAAAGAATTAGAACGAAAAATTGATTCACGGGTTAATGATATGATTAAACAGGGATTGATTGAAGAGGTAAAAATATTAAAAAAACAATATCTTGATTGTCATTCCCACGAAAGTCGAAGATACCCCGTGAGGTATGGGAATCCACGTCTAAAATCGACAATCTCAACAATGGATCCCCGCATTTGCGGGGATAACAATAGCAACAAAACCACACTAAAATTGCCGGCCTTTTCCGGTATTGGCTATCAAGAAATTATCCAGTACCTACAGAATAAAATTTCTTTAGAACAGGCCATCAAACTCATTAAACAGCACACCAAGCAATATGCCAAGCGGCAAATGACTTGGTTCAAGCGCGACCCGCGCATTCATTGGGTTACAAAATATGCCGAAGTAGAAAAATTAGTTAAAGATTTTTTGGAAAAATAATACAGGGCGCTCATTACAGAACGCCCCTTAAAATTTTTTCCACAATTATCCTATAAGTAGATCCATCCTCCCAATGTGCCCCTTACCTCCATTTCGGGTTTTGACTCTTCCCCCTTGTATTTCTTAAACCGTGCCTTGTTAATTTGACCAACTATTTTATCGGCTTCGTAACCACCTTTGCCTTCCCGAACAAGCTGCTCCCTAATTTCGTTTTCTTCTTCAGGCGACAACCACCATTCATCAGTTTGCTCAACCGTCTTGTCAAATATCATCAATTTACTCAAAAAGCATTCTCTATTGTCGGAATCAGGCATTATTCCCCCACCCCCAATATTGGAAAAAAAAGCCCCTTATTCAGGGGTTTTCACA